>Ga0066640_10002341_pt1 | contig 11373 bp, 13 predicted proteins | sample CryGeyCG2114_020_2_FD_59505 | JGI IMG/M metagenome (GOLD analysis project Ga0066640, IMG submission 59505) | Groundwater microbial communities from aquifer - Crystal Geyser CG11_big_fil_rev_8/21/14_0.20 | ecosystem: Environmental > Aquatic > Deep subsurface > Groundwater | place: USA: Utah... | reverse complement strand
TCTCGAACCTACATCATTAACTAAAGGATTTAGTGAAATTGATGCATCCGACAAACCAATACTCAAACTCGAAAAATCTTTAATTTCTGACTTAACAAATAAATTTTGGATTTTTTTAAAATCCTTTTCAAAAAACAACTTTGCACCAACGAGCACAAAGACTCCACAGTAAATAATAATCATTAAGATCTTTAAAAAACGCATCCTGATATTATATCAGGAAATCGACAAAGGTGACAGCCGAGCCCTAACCGCGAATCTTACTCATCATCTCAACTCTATCTGCAATCAAAGCATTTGTTCCAACATCATTACGATGAAAAACAGGACCTGTAATCTGATTTGCAAGCTCTTCGGCAATCAATTCCGCCGCATCAATAGTTTCTGCAAATCCTACACAACCAAACGCTCTGGAACCTGCCAAATAAAGTCCATCTTCTCTTTTATCCACCGAACCTATGTACAACTTCGCATCACTCGGCACCGAATCAGGCATAATAATCTTCTCATTTTTAACTGAATCTGTAGGATATCCGTTTGGAACAACATACTTACAGACACTCGCATACGGCTCGAACTCAAGATTAATCTTATCCAAACTTCCATTAATAATTGCGAGACATACATCTACAAAGTCTGTTTTTAACAAAGGCAGAACGTTCATAACCTCGGGATCGCCAAAGCGCACGTTGTACTCTATTAAACGTACGCCATCGCGTACAGCCATAAATCCACCATATAAAACTCCTTTAAAAGGAATACCGGTCTCTGATTTTACAGCCTTAACAACGCGCGAACTAATATCGTGAGCCTGCTTTAAATCTTCATCATGTAAAAAAGGCAGAGAGTGATTTACATCTGTATATGAGCCCATCCCACCTGTATTTGGCCCCTTGTCTCCGTCAAAAGCGCGCTTGTGATCTTGCGCCGGAATCATATTTAAAACCGTCTCGCCATCAACTAAAAAAAACAGACTGAACTCTTGCCCTATAAGTTTTTCTTCTACAACAACACGTCCGAACTTTTCGATCGCCTCTTTTGCAAAAGTAATTCCCTCCTCAACATTTTGCAAGTGATCGCCGGAAACCATAACACCCTTACCACCCATTAACCCCTCGGCCTTAACAACATAGTTCTCACCTAAATCATTTACAATAAACTCTCGCATTCCATTTAAATCTGTAAAAACTCGGTACTTTGGATTGCCGGAAATCCCATATTTTTCTAATAAGTTTCGAGTAAAAGATTTTGAACCTTCTAGCTGAGCAGCCGCTTTTAATGGACCGACAACAGAGACTCCAAGTCCCATTAAAAAGTCTGCGATGCCTGCGCACAAAGGATCTTCGGGCCCTATAAAAGCGAACATAGGATCAAACTCTTTTACATACTCTGCCAACGCATTAAAATCCAACAATGAAGTAGTGACCTTGTAACCGGCTGCCAACTTCTCGATTCCCGGATTAAGAGTGGTAGCAAAAACGCTTAACGAGACCTTCTTACTCTTTGTTAACGCCTCTGCGATGCAGTGTTCGCGCGCCCCACTTCCTACTAAAAGTGCCTTCATAATTTATAGTTATAATAGTGCCAACTGATCTTCGGCCTCGTCATCACCTTGATCCATTCCAAGCTTTCCACGCGAGGCCTCGACCTTCTGCAAAACCTCTTCGGTTACATCAGGAGTAGGATACTTTCCGTCCATACACGCCGCGCAAAAGTTAGTGACTTTCGAGTTATCAAATTTAACAGCCTCGATTAAATCTTCCATACTTTGATAAAAAACTCCGTCCGCACCAATCGCCTTAGCAATCTCGTCTGTTGTTAGCTTGTTCGCAATAAACTCTTTACGAGTCGGCATATCAACACCATAAACACATGGATTTATTAACTGAGGAGCTGCCGATGCGAAGTAAACTTTTTTAGCTCCGGCCTCTTTTACCATCTCTACAATTTTTCGAGAAGTATTGCCACGAACTATTGAATCGTCTACTAACAAAACGTTTTTACCATCGAGTTCAAGCGGAATCGTGTTCAACTTGTACTTAATCGAGTTTTTGCGAACTTGCTGACCCGGCATAATAAATGTTCTTCCAATATAACGATTTTTAATCAAACCCTCGCGATATGGAACTCGTATTTCGGCTGCTATCTCAAATGCCGGACTACGACCCGTATCCGGAACCGGAACTACTACGTCGATCTTAACTCCTTTTAACATTGCTCTTTTAATGTGCTGAGCCAAAAGTCTTCCCATGCGAATGCGCGACTTATAAACATTTATATCATCGATAACAGAATCTGGACGAGCAAGGTATATATACTCGAAAATACAAGGAGCCCACCTTGGTTTTACAATCTGTTTTGTATGAACGTTTCGATCTGCATCTATATAAACAACCTCGCCGGGTTGGACGTCTTTAATGATTTTAAAGTCCAACGTGTCGAGCGCAACACTCTCTGAAGCAAACATATACTCGGTACCGGCAGGCGTATCGCGCTTACCGTATATCAAAGGGCGAATTCCATTAGGATCTCTAAAAGCAAGCAAACTCTTATTTGCAATCATAGCTATAACGGCATATCCACCCTTTAAACGTGAAAAAACATTTCCCATCGCCGTAAAAACATCCTCTGCCATAAGTGAGTTTTTTCCTACTTTTGTAAGTTCATCAGCAACAACATTAACCAATACTTCAGAATCAGAACCTGTATTAAGATACCTACGATTATCTGTAGTGACCTGTTCTTTTAACTCATCGTAGTTTGTAAGATTACCATTGTGAATCAACGCAATTCCATAAGGAAAGTTAACATAAAATGGCTGTGCCTCGGCTGAACTGTCGGAACATCCCGCTGTTGGATATCTTACGTGTCCGATACCGATAGTGCCGGTTAAACGCTCCATATGTTTTACTTGAAAAACATCCCTAACCAATCCGTTTCCTTTTTTTAAGTGAAATCGATTTGCATAAGTTGCAATTCCGGCGGCATCTTGACCACGATGTTGCAATACCATTAGTCCATCATACAAATCTTGAACAACTTTTTGATGAGAAGAGATGGCGATAATTCCACACATATTGGAGTTGATATGAGATAAAAAAAACTATCTATTTCTCGATGCTGCAGCGAGAGTATTTCGCATTAAACATGCAACTGTCATAGGACCAACACCTCCCGGAACCGGTGTTATGTAGGAAACTTTTTTAACAAGACCTTTAAAATCTACATCGCCAACAAGCCCTTGAGCAAGACGATTAACTCCTACATCGATAACAACTGCATCTTTTTTTACCATTGAAGCAGTTATCATTTGAGGTTTACCAACAGCAACAACAAGAATATCGGCCAACCTAGTATGTTTAGCCAAATCTTTTGTCTTTGAGTGACAGATAGTTACGGTGGCATCACGATTTAAGAGCATTAAAGCAAGCGGTTTACCAACAATATTACTTCTACCCACGATTACAACGTGCTTACCTGCGATTGCGATCTTATAAAAATCCAAAATTCGAATAATACCTTGCGGAGTACACGGAGCAACAGACTCGTCCTCATGAAACAAATTACCAAGATTTTTTACGGCAAAACCATCAACATCTTTTTCATCGGCAATTGCACCAATTATTTTTTTTGAATCTATATTTGCAGACAAAGGAAGTTGAACTAAAACACCATGAACACTCTTATCTTTATTTAACTCTTCTATAAGAATTAACAACTTAATAGTAGATGTTTTTAGAGGTAACTTAACAAGTTCCGCACTAATATTAGCTTGCTCGGCTGCACGTGTTTTCTGTTTAATATAAGACAAACTTGCAGGATTATCTCCTACCAAGATGATCACTAGTTTCAACTTCATTTTTAACTTAAGAACACGCTTTGCCACATCGCTTAGTAGCGATTGAGAAACGAGCCTGCCGTCAAGAATTTTGGCTGACATTTGTACGACAACTATAGTGAGAAATGGCTAATGAGTCAAACAACCTTACTATAAACTTTCCAGATTAAATCGGCGGTCATTTCCTTATCTTCCTGTCTTTCTACAAGATGCCACTTTCTCTTCTTTGATAACTGCAAAAGTACCTCTTGGCACCGCTCAACCAACTCATCATCGGACTCATGAATGTGTGACTCTTCTTTAGCACTCATTCCTCTTTTTCCAACCATAAGAATTGATAAATCCTCTTGAACTAAAAATTTATTCATAGCCTCAAGTTCTTTTAACTTTGCCCCCTTTGCAACACCCCAAGCAAGACCTGTACCTATGTAGTCCTCGGCAACGACCGTATATCCTCTCTTTAAATAAGATAACAACTTCGACTGAAAGTGATAACGATTAAGCACAAAAAGAAGCTGTAACTCTTCCTCAGAAATCTTCTGTTTTCCCTTAGACCTCAAAATTTTATTTATAAGAGGACCTGTTGGCGCAAGATTATAAACAGGAAATTTAATATAAACAGCCTTCTTTCCAAGTTTCTTAAGTTTTTTAACAAGCAACTTGGCATGATACGACTTCCCAACATTGTTAATCCCATATAGTGCAACAAACATCTCCGTATTGATTATTGGTTATTTAAAGCATCTGTGCTCCCAAATCCCCCCCTGCTCTCTTTGTTAATTTCATCAACTTCTTCCCACTCCCCTACATCAACTCTGACAAAAACTCCTTGAGCAATCTTTTCTCCGCGCTTAACTTGGACATCAATATTAGTAAAGTTATACATTTGAATTTTAATCTCATCTGTCGGGCCACAGTAGTCTTGATCTATAACACCAATGCCATGCGGCTTTAATAGACCTTTTTTACGTGGCGTAGAACTACGAGATGCAACCATTAACATAAAACCGGTTGGAACCTCTACAACAAGATTTCCCGGAATCAACTCGATGCCGTTTGGCTTTATTAAAACATCTTCTCTGGCAAGGATATCAAATCCGACTGAACCGGATGTCTCATAAATCGGCAGCGGTAAATCCTTATCTATACGTTTAATACGAACTTTCATACGCACAGAATATACGGTAGAATCGCAACATGAACAAATCCCATTCAAAAAAAGATAAGATCGACTTTGCAGTTGGAGGACAGGCAGTAATTGAAGGAGTAATGATGAGATCACCAAACTTTGTTGCTACATCGGTGCGCAAAAAAAACGGCAAAATAAAGACAAAACAAGATCCATTTCAATCTATAATTATGAAGTATAAACTACTTAGTATTCCCCTTGTTAGAGGAGTTGTTAATTTAGTTGAGATGATGATTGTCGGCATGCACTCCGTTAACTTCTCGGCAAACGAGTTTGTTGACGAAGACGAGGAAGAAAAAGAAGAAGAGCAAAAAAACGGCTTGTTCGAGATGTTTACATTTATCTTTTCAATATTTTTATCGCTCGCTCTTGCTGTCTTTTTATTTAAATTTGTACCGTTAGCTATCACAGAGTTTTTACGAACTAAGTTTGTAGCTATCGAAAACAACTACATTTTATTTAATCTTATCGACGGTACCATTAGAATCGTAATATTTTTCACCTATATAACTCTACTATCACAACTAAAAGATTTCAGACGAGTTTTTGAGTATCACGGTGCAGAACACAAATCGATTTATACATACGAAAAAGATCTTCCGTTAACAGTAGAAAATGCTCGCAAGCAAAGCAGATTTCATCCACGATGCGGAACAAGTTTTATTATAATTATACTTTTGATCAGTATCGCTGTTTATACTTTCGTACCGCGAGATCCCGTCTTCTTAGTTAACTTCTTTAAGCGACTTGCTGTTCTTCCTCTTATTGCAGCTCTCGGATACGAGTTCTTAAAATGGAGCGCGAAAAACGAGTCACACTTTTTAGTACGATATTTTGTAAAACCCGGACTTCTTACACAACATATTACAACTAAGGAACCTGATGACGAGCAGCTTGAAGTTGCACTTGCAGCCCTAAAGGCAACTCTAACTTTAGAAGAATCTCGACAAAAAGAAAAAGTTCTAATTACTAAGCCAGTTTAAGTTACAACAAAAAAAATACTCAATAATTAAAACTATTGAGTATTTTTTCTATCTAAATTAAGAGGCCAAAGCCTTGTTAACATCCAAGCGAATCCCCGGACCCATTGTAGAAGTTATCGTAACAGTATTTACGTACGTACCTTTTACACCGCTCGGCTTTGCCTGAACGATAGCCTTTAGATATGTCTTTAAATTCTCAAGAAGATGTTCCTCTGAAAAAGATGCCTTACCAAAAACGTTGTGAACGTTGGCAAGTTTATCGATACGAAACTCAACCTTTCCTTTGATAATTTCCTTAATAGTATCTCCAACATTTGGAGTTACCGTACCGGCCTTTGGGTTAGGCATAAGCCCTTTTTGACCCAATGTCTTCGCGATCTTTCCAAGATGCTTCATCGCCTCCGGCATTCCGACAGCAACATCGAAGTCTAACCATCCCTTTTCTATCTTATCGATAAGAGACTCCAAACCGGCCTCAACTGCACCGGCCTCTTTAGCCTCGTTAATCTTGTTGTCTGTAACAAATGCAATTACACGAACTTTCTTACCTGTTCCATTAGGCATAGCAACTGTTCCACGCACAACTTGATCTGCATGACGAGGATCAACACCAAGATTCATATGTACCTCACAACTGGAATCAAACTTAGTTGTGGCTGTCTTTTTTAATAAAGTGATCGCTTCTTTAAGTTCGTAAGCTCGATCTTCGACCAGTGCCTTTGCAGTTAGATATTTTTTACCTTGTGACATATAAGTTTAATAATAAGGGGATAGAAAAAAGTTTAAGTTAATCTTCGATAGTTATACCCATCGAGCGAGCGGAGCCCTCGATAATCTTCATTGCAGCCGCAAGATCAACAGCATTTAAATCAGGCATCTTTGTCTCGGCTATCTCTTTAACTTGAGCCTTGGTAATTTTGCCAACCTTGTTTTTATTAGGCTCACCCGAACCTTTAGGAACACCCGCAGCCTTACGAATCAAAAACGAAGCCGGAGCAACCTTCATAATAAAGGTGAACGAGCGATCCTCATAAACGGTGATTTCTACCGGAACGATTGTGTCGCCCAACTTATTTGTTTGATCGTTGAACTTTTTACAAAAGTCCTGGATCTGAACTCCGTGCTGACCCAAAGCAGGACCGATTGGAGGTGCAGGATTAGCCATGCCCGCCGGAATCTGAAGCTTGATGACTGTTTTAACTTTTTTAGGAGCCATTTTAAGAAAGATTAGAGATTAGATAGAAGATATAAGATAAAATTAAGAATTTATTTTTGTAAACTTGCTAATAAATTTTTTACTTCGTTGTGGTAGATTTTTAGGTAGGCGAAGTTGTATAATCTTTTGCCAATTTGAACTGTTAAGAATGCCTCGTCGGTTTTCTTTGCGTGATTGATGTAAAAAGAGCGAGCTCCATAAGTATTTGTCTCATTGAGGGACAAATCTATAAAGGGTTTTGTCTTATTTTGCAATAGAAGATACAACTGCATAGCGCGTATCTCATCTGCCAAAGTAATTTCTGTAATGCTTGCAACCGGTATTTTTTCTACCGACATCTCGTACGAGTTAACATCTGCTACCGGTGTACTTGTAATGTCTAATAGCTGAAAAACCTTTCCATCAAAGTGCTTGTCGCTAACATCTTCACCTAAAGCGCTACTTAAAATAAGCTCCTTTGTAAGAATAGAAGGTTCGGGAGGAGTAACTATTACAGGCTCTAAGGGTACAACCACCTCTATAGGTGCAGAAGAAGCTATCGCAGGCGGAACTAGATTAGAATCCTTTGGTAGTTGAGTAACATCTGTTACATCCTTTGGGACTGCAGAAATAACGCTAGTTTGACTATTATCAGGGTCCAAGTACTTGCGTAAGCTCAAATCAGTAATCACAGTGACAACTGCTATAACGAGCACAACGGTAAAGATAGTAAACTTATTCATATTCGCTCCCCCAAGTGGGGTCCAAACGCGTTAGAAAATAGTTGGATAAGCCATAAAACGGCCTATCTATTTTTTCTTCACTTGCGTGAAGTCGAGTTCGACCGGCGTTTCTCGGCCGAAAATTGTGATCATAACCTTAATCTTACCCTTTTCTTCATCAACACTACTGATAATTCCATCGTAGTTAACAAACGGACCGTCGAGTACTATAACGTTATCGCCAACTGAGAAGTCAACTTTGAACTTAGGCTCAACCTGACCCATACGAGTCTTAACAACCTTCCACTCGTCCGCCGAAACAGGAACTGGAATTGTACCGGAACCTACGAATCCGGTTACATTTGGAGTGTTTCTAACAACAAACCAAGAATCATCCGTAACTATCATATCTACAAGAACATATCCTGGGAACAACTTCTTCTGCTCCTCTTTAGGCTGACCATTTTTAATAACTATCTGACTCTCTTTAGGAACAACAACATCAAAAATATAGTCCTGCATGCTTGTAGACTCAATACGCTGTAAAACAGCCTCTCTAACTGCATCTTCATAACCTGAGTACGTGTGAATTACATACCAATTTCTACCTGTTCCTGATACTTGCTTAGCCATATAAAATTATTGTTGAGCAGCTAAATCCAATAGATACTTGTATCCTTGATGGAATAAAAAGTCTACACCTGCTATTACTGAAGCTGATATAAAGACAAAAACCACAACTAAAATACAGATATTGATAGCCCGAGTTCGTGTAGGCCATGATACTTTATCAAGCTCACGCCAACTATCTAATACATACTGTGATAAAAAATTCTTAGTCATGTTGAGATTATAATTAACCTAAAAAAGGGGCAAGCCCAGACAGATAGTACTAACGAATAGCATTTTAGGCAAGAGGAAAATACCGGCGTGACAGAGAGCGCATTTTTATGGTAAAATAAAAAGATATTTTTATGCGATGTAAAACACTTATTAAAGAAGCACTACTTGTTTTGCCACTAATGGCAGGCACGCTCTGGCTTATACAAAGCGGAGTTGTAAGTGCGGGATTTATTCCTATTCCAAAGGACTTATGCGATCCATTCCCATGCCCAAAATCAGACAACGGCGTTGAAATTGCAAAGAGCCTAACAGCACAGTTAATTCACAATGTAAGAATAATAATTGGAGCGGTAGCTACATTGATGATAATAATCTCGGCAGTTAAGCTAATTACCTCACAAGGAAACGAGGAAGTTTTAACAAAAGAGACACACACACTTATTTTCGCAATTATAGGACTATTCCTTGTTGGAGTTTCCGGCGAAATTTCTCAAATCCTAAATGTAGATAAGGGTGGATTTTTAAAAGACCCGAATACAGCTCTTCAAAAGAGCAAACTTTTCACCAAAACAGTAAAGATCGCGATTACATTTATTAAGTACACTATAGGTAGCGTGGCAATAATGTTCGTAATTCGCAGTGCATTGGTGCTTATCACACAAGGGCATAATGAAGACGAGGTTAAAAAAGCGAAAGAGAGTCTAACTTACGGTGCATTCGGGCTCATCATTATTACGATGGCAAATCCTTTTATTAACAAGGTGTTTTTCAAAATCGACACGGCAGCTTACCAAGGAAGTAACGCTGTACGCCCGGCTATCGACATAGATCAACTTATTAAAGAAATCGCGGGAGTGACAAATATTCTGGCTGCGATCGCGGGCCCACTCGCACTACTAACACTTATATATGGCGCCGGACGATATGTATTTGCTGCCGGAGAGGATGACGAAATAGGAAAAGCAAAGAAAATAATTATGTGGTCTCTTGTTGGATTAATCGTAATTTACAGCGCATTCGGAATAGTAAGCACATTTATCTCACGCCAATTTACAGGAATATGAAAACTTACAGTTTTGAAAAAATATCACGCACTGCATATAAGTTTGTCGCTACAACGCTGCTAACAATGTTTCTACTCATTGGCACGCTTACAATAGTTAGTACAAACTATACTGTCGCGGCTGAACCCGCTTGCGCCGACGACAAAATAGAGTGCCAACTACGCTCTGTTTTTGAAAAAAAATCAAAAGCAGGTGGGCCGGAACTGCAAAACTTCGGCAGCAGATTCCATGAGCTTTCTAGCTCAGAAAGCGGAGCAGACACACTTACATCGATTATATTTATTGCGCTCGATTTTGTTAAGTACGCACTTGGGACGATCGCACTGGTTTTCGCTATTGTAACCGGCCTAAAACTCGTAACAGCCGGCAGCAAAGCGGAAGAAGAGTACGGAAAAAGCAAAAAGGCATTGCAGTACTTAATTATGGGACTAGTACTGGTAATTATTTCGGACGAACTTGTTACAAAGGTATTTTTTGGAGAGTACGGAGAGTGTCTTGCAAACTCCACAAACGCAGAAGAGTGTGCGCGCGCCGGTGGAACAATAGTTAAAGGATTATATAGTTTTATACTTGCAATAATGTCTAGCGTCGCGATATTTATGATCGTTTATTCAGGATTTAAAATGGGGACAGCGTTCGAAAGTCCCGACGATATAGATAAAGAAAAGAAACACATTATTTGGGCTATAGGAGGATTGATTTTAGCCGGCATCGCCGAGTTCGCAGTTAAGGGAGTTATATTCCCCGAAGCAGGAGGAAAACTATTTGATATTCAAAATGGAATAAAACTAATGACGCAACTTACAAACTTTACAGCAGGATTTATAGGAGCAGGAAGCTTTGCAATGCTCTTCTATGGAGGATATATGTACGTAGCCTCTTTTGGTAGCGATGATATGACAGGAAAGGCAAAAAAGATAATAACAGGAGCAATCGCAGGAATGCTGATCGCACTGGTAGCTTTTGGTGCGGTAACTACAATTGCAGGGTTGAATACGGGAAGGAAGGAAGATACAACGCAAGGGGGAAATATTAGATAGAATAGATAAGAGATAAGATAAATATATGAAAAACTAAAAACGAGGAGAGGAAAGCGAAGAGTGGAGAGCGGATAGTGCCTGCCTGCCGGTAGGCAGGTAGAACCACAGCTTAAAGCTAAGAACTTACGGATTGGGAGGCTGGCGGAATTTTGAAGGGCTGACTCTATTTTTAACCTACGCATTGAAAAACTAAAAACGAGGAGAGGAAAGCGAAGAGTGGAGAGCGGATAGTGAAGAACCACAGCTTAAAGCTAAGAACTTACGGATTGGGAGGCTGGCGGAATTTTGAAAGGCTAACTCTATTTGTTGCTGCTGCGCCTTGAAAGATTAGAAATAAGATAGAAGAGATTAGATAAACATACTAAAAATTAAAAACTCCCGCATTTGTATTTTTCTTATTCCCAGATTGATTGTTGGTTATTCTGTGTTTGATTATTTTATGCCAGTTAGGTATAGACATATGACCCACCCTGAGAGGGAGTGGGAATATTGGGGGTGG
>Ga0066640_10002334_pt1 | contig 11382 bp, 9 predicted proteins | sample CryGeyCG2114_020_2_FD_59505 | JGI IMG/M metagenome (GOLD analysis project Ga0066640, IMG submission 59505) | Groundwater microbial communities from aquifer - Crystal Geyser CG11_big_fil_rev_8/21/14_0.20 | ecosystem: Environmental > Aquatic > Deep subsurface > Groundwater | place: USA: Utah... | reverse complement strand
TTCCAGGACAAACCCTGGTTTTGTAAAAAGGCTTTTTGAATTAGAGGTGCCTGAGATATACGAGGGCATTGTAGAAATAAAATCTGTGTCGAGAGAGGCTGGAGACCGTTCAAAAATAGCTGTATATTCCAAGGATGATAAGGTTGATCCAGTCGGAGCGTGCGTAGGTATGAGAGGCCAGAGGGTTAAAAATATTGTAAGGGAACTAGGAGGAGAAAAGATAGATATTGTGCGCTGGAGCGTAAATATGGAAGAATTTATATCAGCCAGCCTGAGCCCAGCAGAGATTTCCGGGGTTAAAACGAGCGAGGCTGAAAGAAAGGCAGAGGTTATAGTGGCAGATGATCAGCTATCTCTGGCAATAGGCAAGAAAGGCCAGAACGTGAGGCTTGCCGCAAAGCTTACAGGATGGAACATAGATATAAGAAGCAAATCTGAGATAGAAGAGGTAAAGGAAATTCCGATAATAGAGATTAATGGGATCGGGCCTAAGACTGAAAAAGAGCTTAAAAAAGCAGGGTATGATACAGTTGGGAAAATTATTAAGCTGGATTTGAAAGAGCTGACTGCTGTTAAAGGCATTGGCAAAAAAACAGCTGAAAAAATTCTTAAATCAGCCAAAGAACTTATGGAACACAAAGTGCATGAGGTAAGGGATAAGAAAAATAAAGAAAATAGAGTTGCCAGGGCTGAAAAAGAGCGAGAACTAGCTGCGGAAGTCGATAAAGAAGAAAAAGAAGTGAAGGAAGCGAAAGAAGAGAAAGAGGTAAAGCCTCAAGAGGATAAAGAATGAGCATACGCGTTCACCAGTTAGCAAAGGAACTCGGGATTACAAGTAAGGAGCTTATAGATAAACTTCATAGCCTTAAGATAGATGTGAAGGGCCACATGAGTACACTTGATAATGATACTGCATTTCTTGTGAAAGAAGAATTGAAGCCAAAAAAGGCTAAAGCTGTAGGGGAGGGTTTAAAACCCTCCCCTACAAAAGCCCGCGGAACCACCCCGAACCACTCGCTTTGTTCGGGTACGGGGCAGGCGCGGAAACATACGAAAGCAAAAAAGCCTGAAAAAAAAGAACCTGGGGAAAAGGTTCAGGAACTAAAACCTGAAGTAAAGGCTAAAGAACCAAAGGTTGAGGAAAAGAAAAAGGTTGAAGAGAAAGAAAAAGTAGAGGAAATAAAGGAAGAACCAAAACCAGAGCTTAAGGTGTTAAAGATAGATCTTCCAATAATCGTTAAAGAGCTTGCAATAAAATTAGAGGTAAAACCAGCAGAGCTTTTGAAAAAACTCCTGGATAAAAAAGTGCTTGTTACAATAAATCAGGCGCTGGATGAAGAAGTGGCTCGTTCTATTTGCGAAGATTTCGGATATTTAATTGAAAAGCTCCCTAGTTTTGAGGAGTCTTTTTTAGCGGAGCTTGATAAAGCAGGTGACCCTGAAAAACTTAAACCAAGAGCGCCTATTGTTACGTTTATGGGCCATGTTGATCACGGAAAGACATCTCTTTTGGACGCTATAAGAAAAACAAAGGTTGCTGATAAAGAAACGGGCGGGATTACTCAGCATATAGGCGCGTACGAAGTAATGCTTCCTAAAGGTTGTGTAACATTTTTAGATACGCCAGGCCATGCGGCATTTACCGCAATGCGCGCAAGAGGCGCAAATATGACTGATATAGTTGTCCTTGTAGTTGCAGCTGATGACGGCATAATGCCGCAGACAATAGAAGCCATAGACCATGCGCGGGCTGCAGGCGTAACAATAGTAGTAGCGATAAATAAAATTGATAAGCAGAATATAAATTTGGACAAGGTCAAAAAACAATTGGTTGATCATAATCTGAACCCTGAAGAATGGGGAGGGAAAACTATTACAGTAGGAGTTTCTGCAAAAACAGGCCAGGGGATTGATAATTTACTAGAGATGTTGCTTCTTGAAGCGGAATTGTTGGAGTTGAAAGCAAATCCTGACAAACCTGCTGTAGGAATAGTTATAGAAGCGGAGCTTTCTAAAGGCAAAGGGCCTATTGCAACGGTTCTTGTTTCAAACGGCACTTTAAGAATAGGTGATATAGTTATGGCAGGCCTTAATTATGGCAGGATAAAGGCGATGCTGGATGATAAAGGCCGGAGAGTGCTAGAAGCAGGGCCTGCAAAGCCGGTTGAGATATTAGGGCTTTCCGGGGTCCCACAGGCAGGAGAAAAATTTTACGTAATAGCTGATGAGAAAAAGGCAAGAGATATTGTAGCTACGAGGCGGATGGAAGCGAAAAGGAAAAAACTTACAGGGAAAACTTCCAAGGTTACTCTTGAAGAGCTGTATAATAAAATAAAAGTCGGAGAGGTAAAGGAATTAAAGATAGTCATAAAAGCGGATGTGCAAGGGTCGCTGGAAGCAATAAAAGATTCTCTTGAAAAATTAAGCACCGAAGAAGTAAAGCTTTCCGTTATACACGGCCAGGTAGGGGATATTAATGAATCTGACGTAATGCTGGCTTCTGCTTCAAACGCTATAATAATAGGTTTTCATATTGATACAACCAATGAAGCAAAGGCGCTCAGTAAACAGGAAGAGGTTGAGATAAGGATTTACAGTATAATTTATGAGATAGTGAACGAGATTCAGGCTGCCATGGAAGGGATGCTGGAACCTGTCATAGAAGAGGTCTTTTTAGGCAGGGCAGAGATCAGGCAGGTTTTTAATGTCTCAAAGATAGGCGTTGTGGCAGGCTGTCTTATTTTAAAAGGCAGGATTCCACGCGATGCAGTATGCAAGCTCATAAGGGAGAAAGAGATTGTCTTTAAAGGTAAAATGAGTTCATTGAAACATTTTAAGGATGATTTAAAAGTGGCATTGGAAGGTTTTGAGTGCGGGATAAGCCTTGGATTTAAGGATATACAAAAAGGCGATCTGATAGAAGCGGTGGAAATTAAAAAAGTGGCAAGGAGATTGAAATAGTTCTCGACTGGACTTACATGTATAGTCGAGATGTCCGCTCGAACAATATAAAGCAAAACAGTAGAATAACCAGTAACAATATTCTTCGAGCGGTCATAAGACCATATCATGAGAGCAGAGTCGAGAAGTCAGGATATTATGAAGAATCGTATTTTAAGCGGGATGCGGCCAACAGGGCCGTTACATCTGGGCCATTTATTTGGGGCGCTTGATAATTGGGTTAATCTTCAGGATAAGTATGATTCTTTCTTTATGGTAGCAGACTGGCATGCAATGATGAGCGAGTATGAAGACCCGTCAAAGCTTTCAAAGTTTACCATAGAATGCGCTTGTGACTGGATAGCGTGCGGCATAGATCCTGAGAAAAGCACTGTATTTGTACAATCTCATGTAAAAGAGCATTTGGAATTATATATGGTGTTTTCTAATTTTGTCCCTCTTGGATGGTTAGAGAGATGCCCGACATATAAAGAACAACTCAGGGAAATTACAACAAGAGAATTGCACACGTATGCATTCCTTGGTTATCCTGTTTTACAGGCAGCAGACATACTGATATATAAGGCAGATACAGTTCCTGTTGGCAAAGATCAGGCCCCGCATATTGAACTTACAGATGATATTGCAGCGAAATTTAACAGCCTGTATGGCGGGAATATATTTCCTTCTGTAAAGCCGCTTCTTACTAAAATTCCAAAGCTTCTCGGCATAGACGGAAGAAAGATGAGTAAGTCCTATAATAATTTTATTGCGCTGGGGGATAGCGAAGAAACAATAAAAAAGAAATGTTCTGCAATGTTTACAGATCCTGAGAGGATAAAATTATCTGACAAGGGCCATCCGGATAAATGCAATGTATGCGCGTATTATAATTTATTTAAAAAGGAATATGCGCCAACTGTATATGATTACTGTTTAAACGCAAAAGCCGGCTGCACAGAATGCAAGAAAAATTTAGGCGCTATAATTTCTGATTATTTAGTTGATGTCAGGCATAAAAGAGAAGCTTTATTAAAAGATAAGGATAAAATTTACTCAATTCTGGAAAAAGGAGCAGTAAAAGCGCGCAAGGTTGCGTCTGAGACAATGAGTGAGGTTAAGAAAGCGATAGGGCTAACGTAAAGAAATATATGTTGGTGTCAGGTTTAAGGTGTAAAGTGTCAGGGCATGGTTAGCACCTTTCACCTGACACCGTACACCAACATATAGTTTTTAATTTTATATTATGTCATACAAGGTTAAATTAGAGGTTTTTGAAGGCCCGCTGGATTTATTGTTGTATCTTATCAAGAAGAACGAGATAGATATTTACGATATTCCAATAGCAGCTATTACAGAGCAATACCTGGAATACATCGAATTCATGCGTATGTTGGACTTAAATATCGCAGGCGAGTTTATGGTGATTGCCGCAACCCTGATACATATAAAAAGCAAGATGCTTCTGCCGCCTGACGAGAAAGATTTTCTGCCAGAGGAGGAAGAGGACCCAAGGGAAGAGCTTGTGCGCAGGCTTGTAGAATATAAAAAATTCAAGGAGGTTGCAGGGGTCCTGCAGGGGCTGGAAGGCCAAAGAAAAAAGATGTTTACCAGGAATATCCCTTTTAAGGCTGAGCCAGGAGAGGTTTTCTTTGAGGCGAGTTTATTTGACCTGATAACAGCCTTTACCAGGGTGTTGAAGGATGTCCCGAAAGAGATGTTTCAGGAGATAATAAAGGATGAGTTTACTGTTGAGCAAAAGGTGCATGACCTTTTGCATATGCTTGTAAATACTCCTGCGATGAGCCTTTTAGGCCTCTTTAAGAATTCCAAAAATAAAATTGAAATAATAGCCACATTTTTGGCGGTGCTGGAACTTATAAGATTAAAAGAGATACTTGTTGTACAGAAACAAAATTTCAGCGATATAGAGATTATACGAAACGAAAAACACAGACTAAATATAGAATAGGTTCTCGACTAGGCTTGCATGTATAGCTGTAATGTCCGCTCGAACAATATTAGAAACATTCAATATTCTTCGAACGGTCACGAGAATATATCATGTGAGCAGAGTTGAGAAGTATAAATATGGATAAGGCGCAGATAAAGAATATAATAGAAGCAATGCTTTTCGTAAGTGATAAACCTTTATTCTTGAGCGAGATTAAAATCGTTCTGGAAGGGCCTGACGCAAATGAAATAAAAGATGTTATAGCTGAGTTGGCTAGTGAGTTTGAAACACATGGCAGGGCATTGAGGATTAAAGAGATAGCAGGCGGTTATCAAATAGTAACTGATCCTGTGCTTGCGTCATGGCTTAAGAAATTATATAAGACAGCAGGGGCCGACAGGCTTTCAGGGCCAAGCCTTGAAACGCTGGCAATCATAGCTTACAAACAGCCTGCTACCAAACCTGAGATAGAAGCGATAAGGGGCGTGAATGTGGATGGCGTGTTAAAGACATTGATTGAAAAAAATCTCGTAAAGATTATGGGCAGGAGAGAGACAGTCGGAAGGCCTATTATTTACGGCACTACTCAGGAATTCCTACAGTATTTCGGCCTGAATTCCCTTGACGAGCTCCCGAAACTAGAAGAGTTTAATTTTACAGAGAAAGATATAGAATTACCAGAACATTTACAAAAAAAAGAGGAGGCTCAAAATGAGCTTAGCGGACCTCCGCAGGAAAATAGACAACCTTGACAAGGAAATAGTCGGGCTATTGAATAAAAGGGCAACTCTCGCTAAAGATATAGGCAAATTAAAGAAGCATAGCCGGAAGGGCGCGTATGTGCCTGACAGAGAGGTCGAGGTGTATTCAAATGTGTTGAACAAAAATAACGGCCCGCTTTCTGATAAGGCAATAAAAGCAATATACAAAGAAATAATGTCAGGTTCTCTTGGCCTGGAAAAGGATGTAAGAATAGCATATCTTGGGCCTGAGGCAACATTTACGCATCTGGCTGGGATAAAAAGATTCGGCAGTAATGTTATATATTTCCCATGTTCCAGCATTACAGATGTGTTCAGAGAGATAGAGGCTGAAAGATCAGATTATGGAGTTGTCCCTATAGAAAATTCTACAGAAGGCGTGATAAGCCATACGCTGGACATGTTTATAAATTCTGATTTAAAGATATGTTCTGAGATAATGCTGGAGATATCTCATAATCTTTTGACGAGGGGCAATTTAAAGTCTATAAAAAAGGTTTATTCGAAACAGGAAGTGTTTGGCCAGTGCAGGATATGGCTTGAGGAGAATCTTCACGGCGCTGAACTAGTTGAAGTTTCTTCTACAAGTAAAGCTGCAGAAATCGTATCAAATGAAAAAAATGCCGCGGCAATTGCAAGCATCCTTGCGGCAGAGAAATACAATTTGGAGGTAGTTGCAAGGGATATAGAGGATAATGCAAATAATGTGACCCGCTTTCTTGTCATAGGCAATACAATACCTGCGCCTACAAAGAATGACAGGACTTCCATTATGTGTTCTGTAAAAGATAAGGTTGGCGCATTGCACGATATGCTGGTGCCTTTTAAGAAAAATAAAGTCAGTCTTACAAAGATAGAATCCAGGCCTTCAAAAAGAAAGGCGTGGGAATATTATTTTTTTATAGATATGCTAGGCCACTTTCAGAGCCCTAATGTAAAGAGGGCTTTGGAAGAGTTAGAAAAAAAGTCTGCGTATCTGAAAATTTTAGGGTCGTATCCTATAGGAGTTTAATAGTTAACTAAAAAGTTAAAAGTAAAAAGGTAAAACTAAAATTTAGGAAGCTGTAAGCCATAAGCTATAAGTTTTAAGCTTAAAGCTTATAGCTTAAAACTTATAGCTAAACAGTTTTTGCTTTTGAATTTATATGCAACCGCGCAAGTCAATACTAAATGTCAAGCCATACCAGCCAGGCAAACCAATTGAAGAAGTAAAAAGAGAATTGGGCTTACAGGATGTTATTAAAATGGCTTCCAATGAAAATCCATTGGGCCCTTCTCCAAAGGCTGTGGAGGCAATCAGAAAATATGCAGGCAATATAAACAGGTATCCTGAAGGAGGCTGTTTTTATCTGCGGCAAGCGGTTGCGAAGAAATTAAAAATAAAGCCAGAGCAGATTATTTTTGGAAACGGCTCTGACGAGATTATAGGGCTTATTCTGAGGGCATTTGTAAACGAAGGAGATGAAGTGGTTGTTGCAAGCCCAACGTTTCTTATGTATGAAGCGGCTTCTGGCGCGCATGGAGCAAAGGTAAAGGCCGTGCCTATGCGTTATTTTAAATATGATTTAAAAGCCATGAAAGATGCAATGACTAAGAATACGAAAGTCATATTTATTGCAAACCCTGATAATCCGAACGGCACGTATGTTACTAGATTCGAGCTTGAGGATTTTTTAAAAGGCCTGCCTGGCGAGACAATAGTTTTCCTGGACGAGGCATACTTTGATTTTGTTGAAGACAAGGATTATCCGAATGGCCTTGATTATCTCGGGGAAAATAACCTGATAGTTACAAGGACTTTTTCAAAGGCATATGGCCTTGCAGGCCTGAGGGTTGGGTATGGCGTATCAAGCCCGGAAATAATAAAATATATGGAAGCTGTCAGGGAGCCTTTTAATGTGAATTCGCTTGCGCAGATAGGAGCAATAGGGGCTTTAAAAGACAGGGCATTTCTGGCAAGGTCTAAAAAAGTAGTGAGGGAAGGCAAGGAGTTTTTATATTCTGAATTCAAGGCAATGGGCGTTAGGTATGTGCCAAGCGTTACTAACTTTATATTAATAGAGATAGGCCCTAAATCAGGAGAGGCAACGGAAAGGCTTTTAAAAAAAGGCGTAATCGTAAGAAATATGAAGACATGGGGCCTGGAAAATTTTATAAGAGTGACTGTTGGAAAAGACTCGGAGAATAAGAGGTTTGTTAAGGAGCTTAAAAAAATAATAGCGTAGAGCGGATAGCGTTTAGCGTAGAGTTTTTCTATTTGCTATACGCTCTACGCTAAACGCTAAAACGGAGGTTTTTGATGATCATAGTTCTACGTCCAGACGCAACAAAAAAACAGATAGGCCATTTAATAGAAAAGGTTAAAAAACTTGGCTTGAAAACCATGGTTTCAAGAGGTATTGAGCGCACTATTATAGGTGTTATAGGCGAGGAAGACATCTTAAGAGTGCAGCCATTGGAGGCATTTCCGGGCGTTGAAAAAGTAATGCCAATTCTGAAGCCTTATAAGCTTGTTTCCAGAGAATTTAAGCCAGAGAACAGTATCGTAGATGTGGAAGGTGTAAAAATAGGCGGTAAAAAAATAGCTATTATGGCAGGGCCTTGCTCTGTAGAGAGTTTTGAGATGTTGCTTGAAGTAGCCAAGAAGGTAAAGAAAGCAGGGGCCAGTATTTTAAGAGGAGGAGCATTTAAACCAAGGAGTTCGCCTTATAGTTTTCAAGGGTTAGGCGAAGAAGGCTTGAAATTCTTAAGAGATGTAAAAAAAGAAACCGGCATGAAAATTGTAACAGAAGTAATGGATACGCGCGATGTGGAAATGGTTGAAAAATACGCCGATATCCTTCAGGTGGGCGCGCGGAACATGCAAAATTTTAATTTGCTTAAAGAAGTGGGGCTTTCCAAGAAACCTGTGCTTCTAAAAAGGGGTATGTCGGCAACTATAAAAGAATTTCTGATGTCAGCTGAATATGTGCTTTCGGAAGGGAATTTTAACTGCGTACTATGCGAAAGAGGCATAAGGACATTTGAAGATGCCACAAGGTTCACTCTGGATATGAGCGCAGTGCCTCTTATTAAACAGTTGAGCCATTTACCTATTGTTGTGGACCCGAGCCATGGGACTGGCAAGTGGGATTTAGTCAGCCCAATGTCAAAGGCAGCGATTGCAGCTGGCGCAGACGGATTGATAATAGAGGTTCACCCGAATCCTGAAGAGGCGCGTTCTGACGGAGAACAGTCGTTAGTGCCCTACAGGTTCGATGCAATGATGAAAGAGCTAAGGGCGGTGGCTAAGGCAGTGGGAAGGGAGATATGATTAGCGTAGAGCGTTTAGCGTATAGCGTATAGTTTTTTCTATCCGCTATCCGCTCTACGCTATCCGCTAAACTATTATGTTTAATCGTATAACAATAATCGGGTTAGGTCTAATTGGCGGGTCGTTGGCTCTTGCGATAAAAGAAAAGAAGCTGGCGAAAGAAGTTATAGGAATTTCAAGAAGAAAAAGCGCTATTAATCAAGCTATTAAGAATAAAATAGTAGATTTTGCAACACTGGATTTGGAAGATGGGGTAAGAGATTCAGGCCTTGTAATTATCGCAACTCCTGTTTTTAAGATAGCTAGAATAGCTAAGCAAGCAGCACCTTTCTTAAAAAAAGGCGCTATCCTTACTGATGCAGGCAGCACAAAAAAATATATAGTTAAGAATATAGAAAAAACTAGACTGAAGGGCATATATTTTGTAGGCAGCCATCCTATCGCAGGTTCTGAGAGATCAGGTATTAAATCTATTGATAAAGATTTATTTAAAGGGGCGTATTGCATTTTGACGGAAACAAAAAATACAAATCCAAAAGCCCTTAATAAGGTTAAAAAATTCTGGGGAGAACTTGGAATGAAGGTCAGGGTAATGTCGGTAGATGCGCACGATAGACTGCTTTCAAAAATAAGCCATCTGCCTCATGCAGCAGCTGTGAGCCTTGTGAATTCTATTGGAAGAGAAGGGATAGATCTTGCGGCAGGAGGGTTTCAGGATACAACAAGGATTGCCTCAGGCGAGCCAGAACTATGGAAAGATGTATTTTTGACAAATAAAGAAAATATTATAAAGGCTATTGAGCTATTAAAAAAAGAATTGTTTAAAATAGAAGCAGCTTTAAAAAGTAATAATAGCCGGGATTTACTGAGGTTATTAAGAAGAGCTAAGCTTATTAGAGATTCGCTATGATTTGTAGTTCTCGACTCAGCCCGCCACCACAACAATGGCGGGCTTCGCTCGAACAATATTCTTCGAGCGAGCGAAGCGAGTCGAGAAGAATATCATTGTTAGATGATATATTTTATTTCTAGAAATATATTAAAGCTGCTCTTTAAAATATTTTTCAGGCTTGAGATAATAGGCGCTGAAAACTGCCCAAAGAATGGGCCGTTGATTATTGCGCCTAATCACGAGAGTTTTCTTGATCCTTTAATAGCGGGTTTCGCGGTGCCGCGGGCATTAAATTTTATGGCGCGCGATACGCTTTTTAAAAATAAAATTTTTGGCAAGATTTTAATATCAGTAAACGCATTTCCTTTAAGGCGAAAAGGCGCAGATTTAGGAGCGATGAGGCTGGCTATAGATAAATTACGTCAGGCGAAGGCAGTATTGATTTTCCCAGAAGGCACGCGTTCAAAAGATGGCAGTTTTGGAAGCCCAAGAGCTGGTATAGGGTTTTTGGCAGCTAGTTCAGGAGCCAGTATTTTGCCGTGTTATATAAAAGGTTCTATGGGCGCATTGCCGAAAGGGGCTATATTTCCAAGGTTTAAAAAGATATCAGTCTATGTCGGAAAGGCTTTAAGCTTTGATAAGGGTAGTTTTGGAAAAGAATACTACATGCAGATTGCTGAAAAAACCATGACAGCAATCTGCGAATTGAAGGAAAATTCTAATGCTTATAGGTGTCATTGCGAGCGAACGAAGTGAGCGAAGCAATCTATAAGAGATTGCTTCGGGCTTCGTCCCGCCCTTTCTTTGGAAAGGGCGGGGCTTCGCCCTCGCAATGACAAGCATATTTTATGAAGATTAAGGTAGCGAGGTGCGCGGGGTTTTGTTTTGGAGTAAAGCGGGCGATAAATATTGCTGAAAATACTTTGAAGGGATTAAAGGCCGAAGATAATATTTATTCGCTAGGCCCTATAATACATAACCCACAGGTGGTGGAGAGGCTTTTTAAAAAAGGCCTGCAAGTAATTAGTGATTTAGAGAAAATAAAAGACGGAACGGTGATAATATCGTCACACGGCGCGCCTTTGGAGGCTTTGAAAGATATAAAAAAGAAAGGCATAAAGCTTATTGACGCAACCTGCCCTTTTGTAAAATACGCTCAGGGCATTGTAAGGGGCCTGAAAAAAGAGCGATACAGGATAATAATAGTAGGGGACAGCGCTCATCCAGAGGTTAAGGCGCTTAAGAGCATTGCTGGGAAAGATAAAAAATCAAAAAAGATAGGCATTATCTCTCAGACAACCCAGGACAAAGTTAATTATATAAGCGAGATTAAAAAGATACTGGGAGAGGATTTCAGCGAAGTCAGGGTTTTTAATACGATTTGTAATGATACATCAAAAAGGCAATTAGCGACACGCGGCCTTTTGAAAGACTGCGACCTGATGATAGTTATTGGCGGAAAAAATAGCGCTAATACAAAGCGGCTCTGGCAGATTTGCAAAGAAAGCGGGGTGGATAGTTT
>Ga0066640_10002332_pt1 | contig 11383 bp, 10 predicted proteins | sample CryGeyCG2114_020_2_FD_59505 | JGI IMG/M metagenome (GOLD analysis project Ga0066640, IMG submission 59505) | Groundwater microbial communities from aquifer - Crystal Geyser CG11_big_fil_rev_8/21/14_0.20 | ecosystem: Environmental > Aquatic > Deep subsurface > Groundwater | place: USA: Utah... | reverse complement strand
TTTTTTTGTAAACAGTGAGATATCCCACTGACTCAGTCTATTTTTAAAATACATGATCTCAACACGTTCAAATTGTTTTTGAAAGAGCGATACCGCCACATCAAAGTCTGTATCAAGCAATAGCTCAACAAACAATGTTCCGTTGGGTGCAACAATACGACACACCTGCTGCAATGCCTGTAATCGATCTGTCACCGGCATATGGTACAGCGTGTATGTAGAAACTAACACGTCAACACTATTGTCTGAAAGCGCATCGAGGTTTGCCAAGTCTGCATGTATACCAAACGTCTGTGCATCTGCATTTTTTATACCAGCTTGCAATGCGGATAGATTGATATCAATGCCGTAATATGCGTCTGTGCAAAAAAACTTTCTGTTCTTAAAATCCGCTGACGCAGCATCTACTCCGACTGCACCACGACACTGACGTAGCTGTTTTTCTAACACATCATAGAGTGCATTTTTTGATGGGCGCCCTGTTATATTCATATATCTGTTCGTAGAATACCTTGTGCCAATGCTTCTTTATGCCATGCATCATTATAATACTTTGGATTTGTATAATCATGACCAGCGGCCAACTGATCCCATATTTCAAATATTGCTTCTTTTCGTGTGCGTTGTGGTGTCCAGCCAAACACATCTTTGAACTTTTTATTATCCGCCTTATAATTCATTACAACCTCAAACGGATGGACATCTATTTCTATTGGTTCCTCAATTTTTTCCTGTATATATTCCTCAAACTCCTCAGCAAACGCACCAATTTTTTTGTTCTCCCCGGCTATGTTAAATATTTGCCCGCCAACCATCTCAAGTGGCAACTCTAATGCCTTGGTGTATGCAAATACAACATCTTGAATATCGGTAAGGGGTCGATAAATTTCTCCGGCAGCATGGACAGATATTTTTTTATCTTTGAATGCATCTTTGGTAAACGCGTTTACCACCAAATCATATCGCATTTTGGGAGAAAATCCATAGAGGGTTCCCTTTCGTAACATTATCGGCTGAAAATCATCATCCAAGAGCTCAAACAGTGCCTCTTCTGCCGCACGTTTGGAAAGGGCATACGGGCCAGCCATCGGGGCGTCATCTTGCTCTGTATATGTTTGAATCACTGCATTTGCATCATACTTATAGGAACAATAAATAGAACAAGAAGACGCAAAAATAAATCGTGCGATGCCGTGTGCTTTTGCTTTTTTTGCAAATACTTCTGTGCCAATATGATTGACCAAATCGGTATATCGCGGGCTGTGCCGTGCAGCGAACGCCTGACTTGATACACCTGCCAGGTGGATCACTGCGCTTACATTGTCAAAAATTTCATCAGGTGGATGGAGAATATTTCCTCGTACTATTTCGATCTGACCCGTTACTCCGCTGAGCGCATCGTCTCCAAAGTGAAGTGCATCAAAAACACGGACATCATACCCCTGTGCGACTAAGTGCGGGACGAGGACGGCCCCAATATACCCGGCTCCTCCAGTGACTAAAATTTTCTTTTGTTCTCTGCTCATACACAAATACAAATAACAACGAATACCGCACTACACGATACGTATGGTGTCGCCGATAGGAATAATAAACTTTCCCCCTTGTGCACGGAATGCTGCTTCCTTTTCTAAAATTGCTTTTTCATAATTCCATGCCAACAGAACATAGTAGTCAGGAAGATGGGATTCTGCATATACTCTACTCACCACTGGGATATGCATCCCCGGTGTATACAACCCCTGTTTTGATGGCAAATCGTCCAAACAAAAATCTAGAAAATCTGTCCCAATATGACAATAGTTCAACAACGTATTCCCTTTTGCAGGTGCCCCGTATCCTGCGAGCGTCTTACCTTCTTGTTTTAATTTTTGGAGGAGTGTCACCAATTGATCCTTTGACGCTGCCACACGTGTAGCGAGTATTTCATATGCCTCACGTGTATCAAGCCCCAGTGATACCTCCTTTTGTACAAAGGTTGCTACAGAAGGGAGAACGTTGTGTGCCCCCTGTTTTCCCACAAATACACGGATAGAACTACCCTGTACTGGATATAGCTTCACATCAAAAATTTCCAAACCATATTTTTTGAACAGTACCTGGAGTGGACGTATTGCTAAAAAAGAAAGATGCTCATGATACACCGTATCGTATGCAAGCTCTAGAAACATATCAATCAAGTAGGGTGCTTCAAATACAAATACCCCATCATCCGAGAGTAGTGCTGCAATACCCTTTGCTAAATCATGATGGTCATCAATATGTGCCACGACATTGTTCGCCATAATCGTTTTCGCTTTTCCATGTGTTTTGACGATTTCTTTTGCAAGTACTTCACTAAAAAAATCATTCATTGTTGGGACACCTCGTTCCTCTGCAATTTTCACAACGTTGGTTGCGGGGTCAATACCAAGGACACGGTACCCACGCTCTTTAAAAAATTTCAAAAGTATCCCGTCATTACTTGCAATCTCCACCACAAAATCATTCGGCTCTAAAAAACGTTCCATGACATCCATGGCATAGTTTGAAAAATGATCAGATAACTTTGGCATGCCAGAAGAAAAATATATATAATTGCTAAACATGAGCTCCTTGCTCACCACGTCCAGCAACTGCGCAAGATGACATGTTTCGCACCAATACACATCAAGGGGAAATGCATGCTCCTCACTATCAAGATCTTCTTTTTTTAAAAAAGAATTCGCTAAGGCCTGAGTACCCAGTGATATCACTTTTACAAGTGTTTCCGACAAACAAATGCGACAGTGTGTATTTTTTTTATGCATAGATATATTAGGTATTATCTGAAATCAGCTCTTCAAACTGATCAAGCAAGTCTGCGGTGATACTCCCGACGTGATAGGTATCAACAATATCCTGATTTTTCTCTGGCACTATGGTACCAGATATAAGCCCTTCCATATAGGTAGAGAGCTCACTCGCCTGTGTATAGTCAAATGACTCATATCCCACCTCTTTGAGTAATGCAGCAGTTGGATTATCGTGCGGCATAATCCCAACAATAGAATTTCCACTTCCCAGATAATCAATAGCCTTACACAAAATGTGTGACACCTTGGGGATATTTGCATCAATGACAACCAGACAGGATGCATCCATCATATACTGCAAACTCTCTTCAAAACGTACAGTTGGTACAACTGTCACATATTGTTCAAGTCCATAAACATGTATCATTTTTTTAACTTCTTTGTCAGTATATGCAGTGTACTCATTTACACTCCCAACAAGCGTAATACCAATGGCCTCGGACAAATCGGGCCTTCTTTTTAGTAGTTCACTAAATGCCTGATACAATATTTCCGGATTCCGCTCCCGACGAAGTATGCCAATATGACTAAACATAAATCGTCCTCCGTTTACCTGCTTCTTTGGATAATCATTCGGCTGAAAAAAATGATGCATGACACGTGCTTTCGCTTGGAGGACTTTTCCATACTTTTTCATAACTAACTCCTTCATTTCACGTACAATAAAGTTTACTCTATCACACTGTTCAATAACATATGTTTCCATCTCTAAAATTTGTTTTTTCCCACTCCTAAATCGAGATGCAAAAAAATTTTCATACCAGGGATCACTCATGTGCGCCACAAAAGGAATCCCCAGGCGCTCTTTCAACATGGCCCCGATAACGTTACTCTCATGAGGCTTCGCAAATGAGTACAAGAGATTTATATTATGCTTTTTCACTATAGGCTCAATCAAGTCAACAATTAATTCAAAGTATCTTTTTTGCTGTCTTGACGAAAGACCCAAGATCTTTGCCCACCAGGGTACTGGTGGCTGCTGCGGAATATAGTACATAGGTATATCAATATCCCAACCAATACATACGTCATATGTTACGAGCACCGGTGTCACCCCTTGTGCGATCCATTCAGGAAGCATTTTCCCAAGCAAAATAGCCTGTGGTCGCACAACAGGCGGGGCCCAAAAACTCAGACAAAGAGGACGAATGTTTTCCTTATTCTTCATACAAATAAATTATGTATTTTCCTTTTGAAAAAAGCCAGCAAAACTGATACATAAATTAGCCCCTTTTGTATGGCCCAAAAAAAGCTACCTCGTATACGAACAAAAAAACTTCTCTCCGCATTTTCGTATGGAGTATATCCAAACGCTCTCATACCGTCTAAACAAAGTACTTCAATTTCTGCAATGACTTCCTTTGAAAGAATTGTTTTATACTTACCAAAATTTGTTGCAATAATTTTTTTCCCCAGATTTGCATGCCACACTTCATGTGGTTTTACAATCTGCTTATAATTTTCTTCGTCCAATGCCGTTACAGACATCCCTGTGGATGCTAAGAGTGCGTTTGTCGCCTCTAACGGGCGCTGTACCAAATCTTCGTATCGTACGGTCTTAATTTTTTGCACTCGTGTCATCTCTATACAATAGTTCCATAAAACACAAAATTCACGGACGGTTCTCTTTCTTTTCCCAAGTTTTTCTAGTAGCCCATTAAACGATGGATACACATCTCGAGGATCACGCACAATATGCACAATCAATGCATCAGGGAATAGCGCCCGAATATAGGGTACATGAAATATATGGGTGGGTGTTTTTTCAATTAACAATTCTTTTCCATGTTTGTTATATGATTGGACTACTGCCTCAAACAATTCCGCAACAGACAACGTCCCTCCTTTTGCTTGTTGGTGTAACTCGTGTACGCTGTCATCATGCATCACCAAACGCGAGTGTTTTTTCATTGCGTCAATAACTCTTTTACACGTTGCCCCATCAACCCTATTTTTGTACACAAACGGAAATAGTGGCGGAAGTGACCTTGGTGCGACATAGTTATTATCTGGAAGAAGATCAAAAAAATGCGTCTCTGGCATGGAGTAACTGCCCTCGAGATTCAGTAACATACTCTGAAGTAATGTGGTTCCAGATCTTGGACAACCGACAATAAATATTTTTTTTGCATTGTTTTCCATATCCACTTTTTTATACAACTGAGAGTGCCTGAATAATTTCTTTTTTATAGACATTCCATAATTCGTCATAATCTCCTTTTCCTTTTTCCCACATATAAAAATAATCAATGGCAAACCCAACATCAAGAACTGCAGCGACAAAATTTTCTAATTGCCTTTCATACTCTTTTGTATCAAGATTTATTTTGAGAACTTCTTTTATTCGTGCTGAGATAGTAGTCATATCAGTATGCCGAAATGTATTTGGAAGTTGTAACGTTGTACCCAAGTCACCAAGCTGAATTGCAGGCTTTTTTAAAAATGCTGCCTCTGCAATCGTAGTACTTCCGGGCCCAATAACCATGGCAGCACCTTTGAGTACCTGTTCTCCAGGTATGCGAAAATCAACAAGCTTTACATTTGGTGTTCGAGCAATTTTTTCTAGATACGACGGTGGGGTATATGCCATCATAGCAGGATGCGATTTTACCACCAACGTATAATCATCGGGGAGGGACATCGCGACAAGTCGTATCATTTCAATTTGATTACTAAAATATGTTGCAACGACATCTATCGCCGCTTCCGGCTGAAATTGCAATGGGTAATACACATACTGAGAAAGGGAATCGAGAGGGACATAAGCAAATTTCTGAGCAAAACGACTGTATGCTTTTTTACAGTATATATCACGTAATACAATATATATGGTACGATAATCAACAGACACCCCAATACTCTGTATATAATTATCTTTTCTATTAAGAAAAAAAATAATTGCTCGTTTTGGAAACATCACAATCTTTTTCATCTTTTTCCAAAACGATATTTTTTTCTTTTGTAAAAATTTTTGCATCACGTCTGGTACTTGAAATTTTGCGCGAAAATTTACAATATATTCTTTTGCTTCTTGTGTATGATCACTAATAATAAGACCCTCCTCTATTTGTCTTAAGTGATCAAAAAATGGTCCCTCATCACAATAATGACTATAGGAAAAAAATGTATACCCAGACACCTTCCCATCTGTAATACCAATGAGCTTGATACCTTTTTTCTTTCCATAGTAGTGAAACATGAGATGTGGCAGCGATACGAGATTTGGACTCAATATAAAATCTGGTTGAAACGTATCGAAAAAAAATCGTACCATCTTGTATAGTGCCTTAACATATACAATAATTCCTTCATCAGAGACATTTTGCTTGAATCCATAGTAAAATTTATCACGATACGATTTGACATGATTTCGTGATGAATACACAAGTGGCCAAATAGAATCGACACCAAGTGCCTCACAAATTTCTTTGAGAGTAAAATCGTCCCCATCTAGATAGGCACGCGGATCTGCCATAATCTCATCATTATTTATGATGTACTCATATGACACATCCTTCTGATTTCTAATAAAAGTATCTGTGGTTCTTTTTAATGTAAGTGTGGCAAGATGACACCCCTCTTCTTGAAGTTTTTTTGCCAAAAAATGTCCCATGACTTCCCCCCATCCTCGCTGCTGGAATATAAGTATATTTTTCCCTTGTAATATAGACATATAACCACTATGCATTTATGATAACTAAATCCTCTCGTGAATTTGCACAGGACAACCCTTTGGACTGAACAAACATAGCGTATCTAATCGACGGTATTGTTTTTAACATATCCTCAATACCCTGTCTGGAAAATGACATTCCAGAAATTTGTTTTGGATTAACCCCTTTTTTCTTATACAGTGCATGCAATATCCCTTTATTTAAATAATATTTCTGATTCATAATAAAATTTTTTACTGGATATTTTTTTCTTTCAGATAAGTAGGCATCGTATTTTTCGCTCAGTGGGATATCCCCAATGAGAATAGATCCACCTGGCTTTACTATCCGTAACAGCTCGAGAAACAAATGTTTTACATCATCCATAGTAGGTAAATAGTGAATAACACTATAGCACACAACATGATCAAACGTGTCTGACTCGTATGGAAGTGGAACTCGCATATCTACCTGATCATAGCTTACATTTTGATAATTCTTCATATTTTTTTTTGCAACAGTAAGCGCTGCTATTGCCATATCTGCCAATACAACCGTGTGACAGACCTGTGCAAGATATTTGGTAATATTTCCGCAGCCACCACCCAAATCCAATACCTTGTCTGTTTTAGAAAAATGAACCTTTCTCTGAATATCTTTAAAAATTTTTTTCTCAATAGATCGATGTAAAGAAAACATCCTTCCACTGTTGAGGTGGCTCCCCGTTTTTGCTGCAAGTTCATTAAAAAAATCTATGTTTCCCATACAATTAAATTACACTGTATTTATACACGCAACGATATCTGCCAATACCTCAACTGAAATATACGGATGACACGGTACTGCCAAACATTTTTTATATAATGAATCAAACATGTTTCTATTAATATCAAAATGCAATATGTCACACTCGACCCCTTTTTGTAACAATGCCTGCCGTGCAGCCTCTAATTTTTCTGGGGGTAAAAATATAGGTATGCATAGTGGATTTACATCAATATTTTCTTCAAGATCTGGAATGAGATAGGTGGCATTCACATTATTTTTTAAAAAAAGGTAATTTTTTTTTCGCGCATCAAGCATCGCAAAAAAATCATACTCCGTTGGTGGACACAGGGCAAGACTTTTTTTGTCGACTTGTGGAAATTCAATGCTCTTAACGTATACCTGGTTCCACCATCCATGTGTTTTAATTTTTTTATAATACTTTCGAGCTATTAAAAAATTAAATCGACTAAATAATACATTATACAATGTATTTTTTTTCTGTTTATCCTGTCTAACATATTCAAGAAATTCAGAATTACTCGAGACTAAAAATCCTGTCGTTCCTGTCGGACTCATTTTTGAAAAACTAAAAATAGCAGCATCACCAAAAGTACCAACTCGCTTTCCTTGAAACGTTGAGTCAAAACTATGCGCACAATCTTCTATCACGAGGAGATTTCTTTTTTTTGCTTCAGGCAACACCACATCCATTTTTTGCGGATACCCCCATTGATGATACAACAAAATTGCCTTTGTTCTCTTGTCGATACATTTTACAGGGAAACTCGATGTATTAAGAATATTGAGAATAATTTGACACAAAAAATCTGGAATCAATATATCATCACTACGTCGGATCTTATGAAACAAAAGAAAATAATATATTCCAATATGTCCAGAACTGAGCAAAACGCAACCTCTCTCGTAAAATCGCTCTAGATATGTTTCTATACCTAAAACAGTGCCCTTCCTTTTAAAGCGAGGCAACTCATTATATGGATATATGTCAATATTTTTCTTTCTCATAGAGCCTGTTTATACGTTTTTTTCTTTCTCTTTTGCACTTCTTTCTATTGCAAGGAGGGTAGTGAGTACTGCCAGCGCATCTTCCCCTGTCCCATATGAAGAAATACCATCACGGACCACCGCAATAACATGGTCAATCGTAGCCTGTATCATACTCCGTGGCTTCCCCTCAATAACAGCGTCTTGAGAAAGTTCAAAAAATCCAGGAAAGTTTTTGTTATCTATTTTTTTTCTATATGCCACTTCAAATCCTAAATTTTGTACTGACAGCATACCATCATCTCCAAAAAGAGAAAAACCAAAAAACCCATAATTCTTTGACAGTGAGTGGAGCGTCACACGCAAACCACTTTCAAATATGAGCTCCCCATCAATATTTTTATCCAACTCCCCATTGTTGCTCGTTCTTTCGTTATACACTCCAGAGACGGACACGACCTCTCCACAAAATATGCGGAGAATATCAACCAAATGTGTGCCATTGTTAAATAATCCATTATAATAATACGCATTCCCTTGATACAAATTTCCCAATAATCCATTATGCAACTTCCCTGCCCACTTTTGGAGTAGGGGGTCAAAATGTCTCTGGTGATTTACAAATAATTTAATCCCTTTTTCTTTGCACGTGGCAACCATCTTCTCACCATCCTCTTGGGTATATGCCAATGGTTTTTCACACAGTATTGCTTTTGGAGCATATGCGGCAACTGCAAGTACATGCTCGGCATGAAACTGTGTTGGTGATGCGATGGACACGATGTCTGGTGATGCTACGGCAAACAGTGCCTCAATACTTTCAAATATAGGGACACCCGGATACTCTTTTTCTAAATACACTTGTCTCTCTGTGCTTGTTTCTAACAAACCAACTATTTCAACGTCATCACGCAGACGATATGCATCTGCATGGCTCCCTGGTCTCACCGCAGCACTATAGTTTGAAACACCGGCACCAATATTACCACATCCGATAATAGCTACTTGTATTGTAGGGTTGACTGCTGTCATACTTTTTGTATTGAAAATTTCTTTTTATGTTCCTCATATTTATGTGCATAGTACTCATCGCGGAGCAGCCCCATACGTACAGTATCATAGTATTCACTATTTCTATAGATATCATCCCGAAGCACACCTTCATGAGTGTACCCCGCATTTGTATATGCACCGGCAGCGGCCTTGTTTGCCGCAGTATACCCTAAGTAAATACGATGCAAGTTCAATCGATCAAATCCATAAAATGTAATTACTTCCGTGAGCTCACTCCCATAACCCTTTCCCCAATACTGTTTTTCACCAATGATGATACGCATCTCTGCCTTGTTGGCTGTTGGATGAATTTCGTACAACCCAACCAGACCAATAACCGCGTCATCTTCTTTGTTCACTGCTATCATGACCACATTCCCCTCCTCAACATCGTGCTTCATAAGAGAGGTAACCTGTTCAAGCGTGGTTGGTTTTTGTCCCGTAAACATGTAATGCGTTACTTCTGGATCATTAAACCATGCATGTATACGCGGAATGTCTTCCGGAGTGTATGGACGCAAGGCAACTCTTTGTGTGTGTAAATACTCCATAGGAAACAAGTTATATGTTAGATGTGTCCTGTTTTTTAAGTTCATGAAACTCTGCACTTCGAATGTTATCCAAAATACCTTGATCTACTCTTTGTCTATTTATTTCCACCAAACGTGGATCTTTTTCAAATAAGTCGAGTATCTCTCGCAAACCAAATATACTCCCTTCTGTATGTAATGCGACAAATATTTCTTCAATGAGCGTCAGGTCCTCTGGGAAGTCAAGCGTCATACGGATATCTGATATATTTTTTACATATGGCCGATTCAAAATGGTGTACTCATCAGGATGCTCCATGATGGTGGTACAAATCCATTCACGATACAGTGGATTTGTAACCTCTCTATGAAGACGCGCGAGTGTTGAAAGTGGCATTACTTCTACATCCAACCCATCTGGGTATGTTGGTGGAAATATATTTGTCACATGGTCCACCCCATCCGAGTTCTCGCGGTATACACGTACCAACTCATCAACAATATCTGGATCCACAAGTGGACAGTCAGCAGTAATACGGACAATAGCATCTGCATGAAATTTTTTTGCGGTTCTGTACATCCGGTCGACCAGGTCTGCTTCGCTTCCTCTATAGTACTCCATTCCTAATTCATTCGCGAGTGTTTCAAGTGGATCATTTTCTAGAGTATCTGATGTACTCAAGACCACTTGATCCACTTCATCACAAAAAGAAAGTCGGTATTGAATCCATTCAATGGCCGTCTTCCCATGAATCTTCATGAGTGCCTTTTTCGGCAACCGTGTAGAACCCATCCGTACTTGGATAACTGCCACAACTTTTTTTCTGTTACCAGTTGGATGCAACATATTAGAACTGTCCATATTTTTGTTTAATATGTTTATTAATCTCAATCAATGCAGTATTATTATCAAGTAATGCTACCACATGCTCGATATCTAACTTACTTGGATACAGTTCTTTGTAAATAATCTGTATCAACTCATAATCTTCTGGTGTATCCAGGGTAATGCGATAGCCGGAATAATCCGTATGGTATACCACATTACAGGTAGAAAAAAGTTCGGGATGTTTTCTCAAATACAACGTTACATGTTCTCGATCCTCCGCCTCTGTTGCATCCTGCCACATTTTTTCAAGTGTAGAAAATCGGAATACTTCGGTATCAAGCCCTCGTGGATATGTCCGTGTTCCCAAAATATTTGCGCCATAATCCACTCCCTGATCAACTGTCGCCTCGATAACGGTATCGATCTCGACGGGGTCAACAAGTGGACAATCTGAGGTAATCCGTACAATCAAATCCGCTTCATATGCCTTTGCTGCTTGATAATATCTATCCAGTACATCATTTTCGGATCCACGTGATACACCAATATCTCTATAGTGTTCACGGACATAGTTCTCTATCACATCATCTGCTGGTTTGTCTGGCGCAGCAATGACAATCTTGGTAATACGCTTGGCCCCTTGCACCCGCTCAATCACCTGACCCAAGACAGCTTTCCCCTGGAGATCAAGAAAAATTTTATTTGGAAGCC
>Ga0066640_10002331_pt1 | contig 11384 bp, 6 predicted proteins | sample CryGeyCG2114_020_2_FD_59505 | JGI IMG/M metagenome (GOLD analysis project Ga0066640, IMG submission 59505) | Groundwater microbial communities from aquifer - Crystal Geyser CG11_big_fil_rev_8/21/14_0.20 | ecosystem: Environmental > Aquatic > Deep subsurface > Groundwater | place: USA: Utah... | reverse complement strand
TCTACGAAAGAGTTGTCAAAAGTCAACTCCAATTGAGTTCATTCTTTGTTGATGTGGGTATCAACCACCCCAGCCACAAAAGGAAGTTCACTAAAGGACTTTAAAGTGATTTTGACATGAAGCGCTTCTTCCAAAGCATGAATTTTTTGTCCATTTTTGCCTATCACACTACCTTTGTAACGCTCAGGTATATACAAATTGACACTATGCGCATCCTTGACAGATACTAAAAAATCAAAATCAAAGAGCTGACCCAACTCCTTTTGTAAGGACTCTTGGGCACGATTAAACATTCATCACTTTGCCTTTTCTTTTCAAAGACCAGACAAAATAGCATCCAAAGGCATCACAACAATTTGTTCACCAAAACTATAAATCTCAAAACAAACCTTTTTATCTGCAAAATCATGAACCAATACAACAGGACGTGCCAAATCATCAGATTCCATTCCAGCAGGAACTTTGACAGTCAATGCCAATTGATAAATAGATCAGATCTTTCATTTGTCGATGTAAATGACCGTATCAATCATTTGAGGGATGATACCCAATTCCACATGTCCCAAAAATCTTTGGATACTATCAATAGGTTTGGTGGCATGAATCACTCACAAAAGGCCTATTCAAGTCAATCTTAAATCTTTGAAGAGCAAGAAGTCATCAACATTTCTCAATTCATCATAGACCGTAAAATCTGGTCTTGACAAAAGGAGGATATCTCTCAAATCATTGTGTGAGCCATAAGAAAAGCTATATTGTACGATTTCATCATCCACCAATAGATCACGGGGAGACTCAATGGTTTTAACAATTTTCTTTTTTGCCTGATGCATCTCTATCACAGCCTGTGCAAATGTCGTCTTCCCAGATCAAGGAGCACCCGCTATCAACACTCACTGTGCCTCATTTTCCAACAATTCCAAGATAGTACTATCAAGTTGATAATCAGCCAAACTCAATTTTTTAATCGGTTTGACGATTGTCATCTCCAAACCATCAGCCAATGGCCTATACACAATCACAATTCTATAAGGACCCAACTGAACGATTTTGAACATACCTCTATCGATTTCCATATAACCATCATCCCTCTCCTCTATTTCATGGAAAATAGCATCAATCAGACGATTCATTTCATCAACCTTGAGAACCTCTTCCGTTTCCTCTACCAACCACACACCAGGTCATCACTTCTTTTTTTTAATCTTGACAGATTCTTTGATATGGACGGACATCGTCCCATCATCAAAATAACGATCAAGGATACTATTACCTACGATTTTTTGCATATATCAACAAAAACAATAAAATAGCTATGAGTTAACTACTCAAATCATATTCAAACGAGCATATATTGCAAGAAATCACAAGTTTTGTCCAAACACAAGCTACCATGCGATATTACATCCAATCTTACAAAAACATCAACAATCAAAGCTATACATTAGATTTTCTCATATTGGGAGATCAAAATGACATTGTTTTTTTATTACCATCATTGTGGATAGGAATATCCTATCGGCAAATATATGATCAAGACCCAAATAACTACGGAAACATACAAGCGACTATCTATCACAATGAAAAAACATTTAGTCTCAATATACAACAGGCAGATGTAGCAAAAACATGTATGATGCTTATTTTTTGGGGATTCAACGTCATCAATATCAATGATAGCAACAGACCTCTCTATCTTCAACAAAGTCAACGACTTATTAATACGGCGAGACAAAAAATGAATACACAACAAACAAATGCGAACTCCCAAACATTCAATCAAACACACAACCAAATTCCTTCCCTACTCGATACACAAAAAAAACAACAGCTCAAAGACAAAGCTGAAGAACTCATCCATCAGATCACTGATTTTCTCAAACAGACAGAGGAGAAACTTGCTCAAAGCACTATCAAAGAATTTCATAACATCAAACAAAAACTCAATCACCATATCATACAAGATGAATTCCATCATGTCCAAACCCTCATCAAAACATGAATTGATTTCATCACACACCATAAACAACAGCAAACTAGCTGACAGCAAGCACATGCCATATGACAAGAGAGTCTCACCATGACAGATCAACCATCAGTTCCTGACGATAATCATTCCCCTCAAACACCACAAAGCAATATGTTGCCAACAACAAGTGATAACAATTCTCTCACATTTTCTTCGTCTGATCAACAAAATTTCACCACCGACAAATCCACACCTAGCCAAAACAATGAAACCGAGACTCAATTATCACAATACGATGAAGATACAACGATCTCACCTCAAGTAATTTCTTCTGATAACTCTTGAATAGCAACATTCTCTCCCCCTCCTCAAATGCAAACAACAAACGTCACAACTATATCTCAGGAGCAACAAACACAAACCACCAATCTTGCCACTCAAATCCTCAGTGACCTTGGGTCTTTGATTTCAAGAGCACAATCATTGGATCAACAAACACAAAAAAAACTCATCGCAATCCAAACAAATATCCAAAGATCTCAAAATGAACAGAATTTCAATGACCTTCAACCAAAGTTGGAAGAAGCATTTCAAATCATGGAAAATGCAGAACTACAATTAATCAATACACAAAGGACACAAGAAATGGAACAACGACAATCTCAAATTTCACAACAAGAACACAAGCTCAACGAAGAACAATCCACAACAGTCAATATCTCTGACTCATCATCTATCACTCCCACCAGACAAGCCAACGATGCACAACAATGAGACGAAACAAAGAAATCACTCTTCAACAACCCACTTCGACATACCATTGACAAAACTATTCACCGAATACTCCTTTTATCCACTATGGAAATAGCTCTTTTGACCTTCGGTCAATTGCTGTTCAAACATACCATTCCAACACATTATTTACTTTCACTCGTCCATATAGGATTGGTAGGCATCGCATACCATGCACGGAGATTACTAAAAAACAAGTCAGTCCTCATACAAATCATTGCGATACCACTCATCATCATTATAGTGATTTTCATCATGATACAATTTCAAAACACATTTGTATACAAAGCATAATTTACTATACTCTCCTTCACCTAGTTGCTTAAAAAAATCTGTAGTATTTTTCATCTATCTATTATACACAAAATAATGCTAGCAACATTGTTGTTGACTCTTACGACTGGCATTACGATTCTCTTCTTTTTCCTCATCGGGAAACGACATATGGGGGTAGTTCCTGCCCTCTTCCTTCTTTTTTTTATAGGCAACAATATCGTTGTCGAACAAGATCAATGGCAAAGTTACGCAAACATATTCAAAAAATACTGACTATTGATTTCACGAACTGTGCTTCTCATAGGGCTAGGGGCTATTATGTCATTTTTTCATCGAGATATCTATCATATTTTTCTCACACTCATCTCCATCAACGGATTGCTCTTCATCACAGCTTCCATCACACGCTATGCTGACGGCATCTCCATATTCCATAGAGCATATTGGATCACCACACTATGATTCATCATCCTCATCCTCTTCAAATTTTCTCTTCCTCTAGCACGAAAAATCACTCAGCTGATGATAGCACTCAATGTATGACTCTATGCATTTATCTATTTCATTGTGCTCAAACTCATCAAATCCACAACATCCGAACAAAAAATCATCAGAGAGATTTTAATGTTAGTCACACACATATTGATCATAGCCACTATCATCAATATACCAGACAACAATTATTATGGACTCTTTGGTACCCAAATATATATCACAGCCTTATTTACAGGCATCTATTTCATACAAAAACAGCAAAATCCATACCAACCATCACCCATTACCGCAACAGATATCATCCAAGGCAAAAGAGTCCTAGAACATCAACAGAACATCCAAAGACTACCCACACGGATTGCTTCCATACAAAAACTCACTCGTGAAACTTCAGAATACACCAAAATGGCATTAAGTATCCTCAATATTATAACTATTCTCACCATGATGTTTCTCTTTTGGAGTTCCATCGGCAAAGTCGTCAACATTCGAACCATCGAACTCATCTATTGGCTCTCCATCATTCTCTTTACTTACAATTTCATTACTATCAAAAAAATTGATTATTACTACAAAATACAACGTGTTTTTGTTTTTTTCATCATCAATTTTGCAATTTACTTGAGTCTCATCAATGTTTTTGGATCTGAACACAATAGTGTCGTATGGATAGCCATAGGTCGGAATCTCCTCAATAGTATCGCCATTTTCCATTCCAAACAATTATTGGACAAAGCCATCATGGTCTATCACGATTATTACTATCGAATAGCAGCCAACCTCGTCTCTACCATTCTCAATATAGGTCTCATTCACAAACTCCTCAACCTCCCCGATCAACTTTCCTTTGCCATCATCACATTCTATTTGGGAATCCAAGGATTTCTGATGTACTACAATTTCAATTATATCAAAAAAATAAAACCTGACGAAGAGGACTTCCTCTCAGAGGAAGAACCAGATGGGGAAAAGTGATAACTACTCTAATACACACACCTTTTGCCTCTCTGACCATTTCCCTCACCATAAAGGAAACCTAAGGACTTTTCAATCCATTCGGAAGGGACCAACGGTGTTTTCATCTCTCAAAAGATAACACAAATCTTTCACAAAAGTGTGAAAGATTTTTTTCTTTCCCATTATTTATATAGGGTCCACTGGGAAAACTATACACTCAGTATCAAGAAAGTTTTTATAGCAATAACCATCTAGTTAAAATTAAAATGGTCGGGATAGAAATTATTCAATACAAAAAAACACCGTCATCACACGGTGTTTTCTATAATTCCACATAAAAATATTTATTCCCCATCAGACATAATCGTCTTGCGACTTACTACCTTCGCATTACTTACTTTTTTCTCACTTATAGCTTTCACTGCTGGCACTTTTTCTACAACTGGCTTGGGGCTGGCTGTTGTTTTGGGATTGACTACTGCTTTGGGGACAACTACTGCTTTGTCTCCCACCTCCACCTTCCTGGTTACATCATCACTCACACTACTTTTGGAAGCCATATCAGCTTCTTTTTTCCTCTTTTCATCCATTTTCAATGCTTTGACACTCAAGCCAATTTTTCTTCCTCTAGCATCCAACAAAATAATCTTTGCTTTGACCATTTGTCCTATTTTGACAACATCATGAGGGTTGGTACCCCTCACACCAAGTTCACTCAAGTGGATCAAGCCATTGATATCGTCATACACTTTGACAAAAACACCATAGGGAACATATCTGACGACCTGACCCTCAATTTCATCACCAATTTTGTATTCTCTTGGTATCACTACCCAAGGATCTTCTTTCAATTGTTTCGCAGAAAGTGATATCTTACCGTTTTCAAGTCAAATCACTTTGACACTCATCACATCACCTACTTTGCCAAATCTATCAATGTTATTGACATGCCCAAAGGTAATCTCAGAAATATGAACCAATCATTCAACTGATTTTCCAATAGTGACAAAGAAACCATACGAAGACTGACCTGAGATGACTCCATCATAGGTTTTACCAACTTCCATTTCATTCAACAATCTATCTTTTTCTTCTCTCAATGCTTCTCTTTCAGACAGGATGATTCTCTTATCATCTTCATCGATATTGATAATTCTCACTTCAAAATCTTCTCCAATCAGATCCAAGAGTTTTTCAAAAATAGCTTCCTGATCACCATCTTCAACTCTAGGATAGTGAAGAGGTGCCAATTGAGAAAGTGGTATAAATCATTTGATACCAAACATATCAACCAACAAACCACCCAAGTTTGCTTCTGTTGGCCTGACAGTGAAAATCTGATCTTCTCTAAACTTGCTCATGATATCCAACCGAACATCACGTTGTTTGAGCTGGGCAACGGAGACAATATAATATCACTCTTCATGTCTGATAGATGTATTGACTATTTCAACTTCCAAAACAGTTCAAGGTGTCAAATCAAGTCAACTCTTTTTCAAATCTTTGACTTCTTTACCAAGTATTACACCAGAAAATGCTCATGATGAACATTCCAACAATACACCATTCTTAACAGCTTTCAAAACCACACCTTCTACTTTCTTTCCTTCTTTGATAAATGGTATGCTAGAAAGATCAATATACTGCAATGCAGCATTTCCGTTAGTCATATAAAAGATTAAAGGATAAAATAACACTCGAGGAAAAAGGCAACAAACACCTACACATAAGATCTTCTGAATCCTTGTGTGTCTGTTGGATCATTTCCCCTACACTTTCAATCACAATTTTTTGGATACAAACAAATACCTTTCCAGATTATTAAGTTTCAAATACTTCAAAAAGGTTCTTCTCCTCGCAACTTTTTTGAGCAAACATCTTTTTGCATCAAAATCTTTGACATGTTTTTTGATATGTCATTGAAGCATCGTAATTTCATCTGTGAGAGATGAAATCTGAACTTCTGGAGATCAAGTATCATTGTCATGTCTTTTGACAACTACTCATACTTGAGTTTTTTCGACACTCTTTTTTTTGCTTACCACGTGCGTCGTCTTCTTCGTTTCTTTTTTTGTAGTCTCTGTTTTTTTGGTGTCTGTTGTCTTTTGATCTTGATCAGCTACCTTTTTTTTCTCAGCCATAATCCAAAATAAATAATGAAATAAAAACGATAGATTATCTATATGATAGAGTTACTTGATAGTTCACCCTCATATCACAAGAGAATCAAACAAATATATAACATATTGGTTCCCACAACTCAGATCTAGATTTTGTCCTTCATGAGCTACTCCTTACTCCCGACAGGAATCGAACCTGTATCTGATCCTTAGGAGAGATCTATTCTATCCAATTGAACTACGGGAATATCCCTTCACCACAAAGCAAAAAAAATTGAGACGTACTCCCAATATTCTATATATAGGCTTATTACGACGTATTGCAAGCAAAATAGCTCAACGTATTATACATCATCTTGTTTAGTATCATTCTGTGTTTCATCAACATGTTTCGTTTCACTCTTACTAGTATCGACACTTTCTTCTCATCACAATTCATCCAATTTATTTTCATCTACTCACATACCCAATCTTGCACTGATTTCTGCATCGACAAACTCTCTTTTTCTGCCATATTTTTTGGCACTGTATTCTTTCAAAATACCAACAATCTCCTTATTTTTGTATTCATTGGTATACAAGGAATTGACACTGAATACACGAGAAGTACTGTTGTCTACATTCAACTTCATATATGCTTTGTAATTGGCTATTCACACAATATCTTGTCATGACAAAACGGGAGCATACTCCTTTTCCATAAATTCAGCATCAGGAGCGCCTATCTTGAATGATTGCATGGTTCACACGTTACCAAACACTGCATCTTTGAGCTTACTTTTGTTGCCTTCACCAATATTGTTCCCTGAGTTTGATTCCAACTGAGCAATATATTGATGCGCCATGATCAATGACAACCTATACTTTCTCGCTTCAGACAATATATCTGCAAAAGTATCAGTAACAAAATTTTGAAATTCATCAACATACAAGTAAAAATCTTTTCTATCTTTCTCTGGTATTTTGGCTCTTGACATGGCCGCCGTATAAATTTTGGAAACAATTATCATACCGAGAAGCTGAGCATTTAATTCTCATATTTTCCCTTTTGAAAGATTGATGATCAATATCTTTTTATTATCCATGATATCTTCAAATCTAAATGCTGATTCGGTCTGTCATATCACATTTCTAATCAATCTATTGGTATTAAATGATACGAATTTAGCAGAAAAGTATGGAATAATTTCTTGTTTTTCTCTATCTCACATAGCATTGAATGTCTTTTCTCGTCGATTTCTTACCACTGGATTAGTGACTTTTCTTAGCTTATATTCTCTATATCATTCATCAGTAAATAATCTTACAACGTCCAACAGTGTAGGCCTGTCCTCGAAATCTTCCATCAGAGTCAGACTTCAATATTTGAAATATTCTTGGATACGTGGTCCAAAAATTTCAGGACCAAACATTTTCAAAAATATTTCTGTGGCATCATTCACTACTCTATCCGCTTCATCCAAAGTACTTATTTCATAGAGATTTAATCACATTGGCCTATCCTCATTTCATGCATCGAAGTAAACTAAGTCTTTTGCTCTCTCCTTTGGTATGTAAGCTAATAAATCTTCTGCTAAGTCCCCATGAGGGTCAATCAAACACAAGCCATCACCATTCCAAATATCCTGTCTAGCAAGCGTTTGAATATACACTGATTTACCTGTACCTGACTTTCCTATGATATAATGGTGCCTCGTTCTATCATCTCTTTTCATATAAATGGGCTGATAGGAATTCCTATAGATATTCACTCACAAAAGGACTCATTCTTTGAATAATTTATAACCATACACCGTTTTCTCTTTCATTTCTTCGACAAATTTCTTTCCATCTTTTTCGATAATTGTCTTATCTTTGAGTTCTTGATCAGTAAATTTTTCTATCGGATACAACACTTTCTCCGACAATTTTCTATGAGTCACAGCCCAATGATTTGCATAATCAGCCTGTAAAATACGAGATAAATTTCATCAAAGATAATCTTCAGCCACAATTCCACCCATGATATAACCATTTTCTTCATGCATGACTGGTAACACATCTGGTGGAGGTAAAATTTTATACTCCATCCATTTGATAATAGGAGAACGGTTGTATACTGCATCAGGAAGGTGGAAAAGGGAAGCCAATGAATTTGCACTAAAAACATTTTCTTTGAAAAAAAACTTTGGCAAACAGAACAAGGTAGCAAATTTCCACAAAGGTTTGAAAATGAAATCAAACACATCATTTTTCAAATCATTTTTATCAAAACTATTATTATATTCATCCCTATACACACTACAGCTCGCAAAAACATGTAACAAATTTTGATTGGCTTGGTCTTGACTCACATCAGAAGCTGACACCAGCAACAACGAACTCAAAAATGCTTGGGAAGCAGCCTCTTCACCCATCGCATTGATACTATCTTCTTGAGGTTTGAGCATACGAACAAAATCTTTACCTCATTTTTGATATTTTTCATTCGAGCTTTCAGGGCCACCTCTCCCCACATTACCCGTCAATCATCACAGCACAAAACTAATCATATCCAAGGGGAAACGAATAATCTTGAGCCACACGGGATCTGGATCAACAAATTTGACATCATTTCTAAACAAACCATCAGCCCGTTTGGCTGCTCTTTTGTTATAGGTATTGCCCATAGGTTTTGACGACATCATAATATGAAAACTATCTCAAGACGAGACCTTCCCTATGGAATCAATCAAGTTGTTCAAGGGGTCATCTTCCAGTTGTTTGAATGTCCTGATCGGATATATGGGGTCTTTGTCTGGTTCCAAAGCCAAAATATCGTAGTATTTTTTGTTATAAAAATGAGGCTTGGGAATCAACTCAATAGAGACCTCTGAATATTGAGCAGACACCGCTCATTCAACAACATTTCTATATTCTGGATAGGTTCCAACAACAAACTGCAATTTACCTTCATGATAACTCATGATACAAACAAATTTGGGTTTATAAAACAAAAAATTCAAGAAGTTATCACTCCAAGACAAATCTCACAAATTGTGAAGACTTCTATATACCTGGGACATTCTTCCTATTTTTTCTTTCATATCTTTTGCAAGTTCTTTTGCCTGTTCACGATCACTTTTGCTATCACTCCTTGGTAATTCAACTTTCATATACAACAGCCTATGTGCATTCAAAACATCATAGACAAAAATAAACAAATACTTCATCAGCTTTCACAAAAGAAAAATTCAAAACAAAGTCACCAAAATCCATACAACAGACATCATTCAACCCATCAAATCCTCTCACCATAGATCCTGTCATACAGTTCATACACTTTGACTCAATGGAGCACTTTCATGATCAACCAATACCTGGGTATTATCCTTCTTGCTTCAACTCAAAGTATTATTTTGTTCAATACCGTATCGTCATCCATTGATGAGAGCAGTTCATACACTTTCTCAAGAGATTTGTCATGTATCAATATTCCCCACAATACGTTGTTGTTGGAGATAATCATTGACAATGGCGACAGATGAAGTGAAGTGTTCAAAACACTCTTTCTTGGAACTTCACCAAGCCTTACCCATCAATTGAGAGATATTATCACGAACATCTGGTTGTTGTTGATAGATGAGCAATAATTGTTGCTGACAAGTTTGTAAATCCATAGCACATAACAGAGCATAAATCCCAAAGCAAGTATATCCAAAAATACAAATTTGTGCAAAAAAACAAGCTGACAAAAGACATCTCAACAAACAAAAACAAACAAAAAAGAGACAAAGAAAAAAACCAAGACATTCCTCTAAACAAAAAACATCCCTACCCTTACCAAAAGCCTTTCTCAAGACACCAATGAGTTCATTATATCACTTGCAAATGTATAACACATGCCTATAGTTACTCGACGACTAGTGATTCTTTTATTATATCAAAAATAGTATCATGCTCTTCGATTTTTTAGCGTACATAGCAGAATTGAGAGAAAAAGCAGAAAAAAAACAAATCATCGAAAAGTATGAAAAAGCTTTCGGTCCTATCACAGGCAATATCAAAGATCAAATACGATACAAAGAATATCTTATCAACTTCAAAGCAATTCAACTCACAGTTCCCGAAGAACTCAAGGAAGATTTTGATCGAGATACATTGATACAACTCGTTGCATCATCATTTAGTAGCGAATGTGTCTTCGAAAAAGATCAAGAAAAAGAAAACAGACTAGAATTGGTCATTTCAGTCAAAAGTGGTGATCAAACAGTTGTCAAAAGACTCTCTGAATTACGATCCTTTCAAGTACTCAGATTGTTTGAAATATACATCGAAGAACAAATGAATTTGCAAGTTCTCATCCACGAAGATGAAAATGAAAAAGCAGCTATCATAGCACAAAGACAATCTCGTATCCAAAAACGAAGACTGATGATAGAAAATTTGGACAAAGAAGAACTCATCAAAGCAGCAAAAGCAGAAAAAGAAGACAAATTAGAAGATCTCTATTCTCAATTATAGTAAATGAAAGTGAAATTCAGGAGCAAAATCAGTAGCGAAGCGAATGAGTTTTGCTACTGAATGGAACGGATTTACTTCGTAGTAAATCGACTGTAAAGCTCTTGAATTCTAAGTCAATTTACTATATAAAAAATACCTCAATCATTCATCAATCACTATCATTTCATTATCTCCCCACCAGGGGAGATTTTTTTTATACTCAACCGCTAAAAAAACTATTGAAATGAAGTTTCTTTGGATGATTGAGTTATACCGACGACTTCTAGAAACTTTAAGTTCGAGTGAAACGAAGA
>Ga0066640_10002326_pt1 | contig 11397 bp, 13 predicted proteins | sample CryGeyCG2114_020_2_FD_59505 | JGI IMG/M metagenome (GOLD analysis project Ga0066640, IMG submission 59505) | Groundwater microbial communities from aquifer - Crystal Geyser CG11_big_fil_rev_8/21/14_0.20 | ecosystem: Environmental > Aquatic > Deep subsurface > Groundwater | place: USA: Utah... | reverse complement strand
CCTTCCGGGGAAAAGCCGGAAGTGGAAACAATCTCAAAGCCGTAATTATTTGCAAGGTAGGAAAAGGCATTGTGCCCGGAGAGGAGCATTGTGCTTTTATTGCAGTTTGCAAGGGAGGATGAGTATTCCCAATCAAGCGCATCAAGCACCCTGGAGTATCTTTGCGCGTTTTCTTCGTAGTATCCGGCGTTTTTTTCATCCTTTCCTGCAAATGCCTTTGCAATTGCATCCGCAACTTTCTTATCCCTTTCAAAATCCAGCCAGAAATGCGGGTCCGCAGAAGCGTTTGCTGTTCTGCTTGCGTCAATAACAATCACGTCCTTATTGCCGGCTCCAGCAAGCACCCCTCCTGCCCAGGGCTCAAGGGCATCGCCTGCGTAAATGAAAATATCCGCCCCGCCGATTTTTGCAATGTCGGAGGGTTTCGGCTCGTATGAATGCGCGTCCGCTCCCGGAGGAAGGAGAAGGGAAACGTTTGCATTTTCCCCGCCTATTTCACGCGCAAACTCGTAAAGGGGAAAAATCGTCGCAACGACTTTTGATTTTCCGCTTTCAGGACCGCTTTTGCCGTTTCCCGCACAGCCCAAGAGGAAGACTGCCAAAAGAAGAAAAATGAAAACAAATTCCCGCTTCACGCAAACCACCCGCAAGAGATAGCGTATGCTTTAAATAAATAGTTTATTGATATTCATTATCAATAAGCTTTTTAGAGAAAGAGGAGGAGGAAAAATGGCAAGGAAAACGCGAAACACCCGGCAGAAGGGGATTATAGAAGGCAGGCTTGAAGACTTTGACTCCTTCTTTACGGCAGAGGAATTGCTTGCGAATGCCAGGAAAAAAAGCAAAAAAATTGGAATTGCCACCATTTACCGCTTTCTCAAAGAGGCGGAAAATGAGGGAAAACTGCACTCTTATCTCTGCGGGAGAAGAAGGGTTTATTCCATGGAAGAGAGCAGCCACTGCCATTTTACCTGTTCAAAATGCGGAAGAAGCGGACATTTCAGATTGAAGGACATAAGCTCCATCAGGGCATCCGTAGAGGGGAAAATCTGCCATTTCCAGCTTGATGTGACAGGGGTGTGCGGAAAATGCCTACTTCCTCGCAAACACTAAATAAGCAGTATGGATTAAACCGACATTTTCAGGCCGGAAGCCTTGCTCGCGCGCCAAATACTCGCGCACGATGTTTTCAAGGGTGAAAATCTCCCTAAAGCCAGCTGAATTGCATGCAAAAACAAACTGCTTTGCCTGCTCCGTGTGCGGAAGGTACCCCACTAAAAAACCGTTTTCCTTCAATGCCCCGTATACTTCCTTCACTACTTTATCCGAATCCGCCAAATCAAGGGTAATCAAATCCAAATCCTTTTCCGAAATTCCCTCAAAAATGTTCTTCTGAACTATTTTCACATTCTTCAAGCCAGCTCTTGCCACATTCTCCTTTGCCAATTTTACGAAATCTTCCCTCCAGTCATAGGAGATTACGGATTTTGAAACATTTCCAAGTGCTATCGCCAGAAAGCCGCTCCCCGCCCCTGCATCAAGACATTTTGATTTCTTCCCAACGCCAGTATATGCCAAAATCATCCCTATGTCTTTTGGGAGGATGACCTGCGGACCGCGCCTGCAGTTTTTTAGAATTGGAGGAAATCTCATTTTATCATCTTTTCATTTTTGCGCGATAGTCCGCAAGCTTGTTTGCAAGTTTAGCATCGGAAAGCGCGAGTATTTCCACTGCAAGCAATGCCGCATTCTTCCCGTTGTCTATCCCCACTGCTGCTACCGGTATTCCCGAGGGCAACTGCATCACTGAAAGAAGGGCATCCAGCCCGTCCAATTTCACATTCACCGGGACACCTATGACTGGTTTTATTGTGTGCGAAGCAATTGCACCTGGCAACGCAGCGGAAAGCCCTGCAATTGCTATGAATACAGAAGCAGAAGAATTTTGCACTATCCCTTCCAATTTCTCCGGGTTGCGGTGCGCGCTTGCAATATCCGTTTTGCATTCAACCCCGAATGCCTGCAAAACTTTCTGGCAGTCCTGCGCTATCTTCTCGTCGGAACTGCTCCCGAGTATTATTTGCACTTTTTGCATATTTTCGCACCTCTAAAAATCATTTCTGCAATCTCAAATCTTTTTCCCGTCGGCATTATTTCACAAGCTCAAATCTTTCCTGCCAGCCAAATCATTCCGCAACCTCAAATCTCCTTTCAGTCAGCCAAATCATTCCGCAACCTCAAATCTCTTTCCTGTCAGCCGCTCAAATATTTCCATATACTTCTTTGAAGTGTTCAGCACTACTTCCTGTGGAAGATGCGGGGGAGGCGGCAGCTTGTTCCACCCAAGCGTTTCAAGGTAATCCCGCACATACTGCTTGTCAAGGGAGGGCTGGTTTTCCCCTTCTTTATACGTATCCTTTGGCCAGTAGCGCGAGGAGTCTGGTGTCAGCGCCTCATCTATGAGTATTATTTCATCCCCTATTTTGCCAAACTCGAATTTCGTGTCTGCAAGTATTATCCCCTTTTCCTCTGCTATTTTCGCGGCGCGCTCATAAATGCGCAATGAAAGGTTTTTTACTATGTGATAATCCTCCCCTATCACCTTGATGAGCTGCTCTTCAGTAATGTTTTCGTCATGCCCGCTATCCGCTTTCGTAGAAGGAGTGAAAATCGGATACGGCAGTTTGCTTGAGTTCTGCAAGCTGGCAGGCAGGTCAATGCCGCACACCTTTCCAGTGCTCTGATATTCCTTAAGCCCGCTTCCTGAAAGGTAGCCGCGCACTATACACTCTGCTTTTATTACCTCTGCCTTTTTCACTATCAGCGCGCGCCCCTGTAAATAAGAGGGAAAAACGCTTGGAATCTCCTTTGAAACAAGGTGGTTTTTTACTATGTCCTTTATCTTGTCAAACCAGAAAACAGACATCCCTGTCAGCACCGCCCCCTTGTTAGGCACACCTTCCTCAAACACCACGTCAAAGGCGGAGAGGCGGTCTGTTGAAATCATGAGAAGGTTTGAGCCGTATTCGTATGTGTCGCGCACTTTTCCCTTGCGGAAAAGCTTCAGTGCCAAATCGGTCTTTGTAATAATGCTTGCCATATTTCTCCCCCAAGGTTAAATGAGAATTTGATAATTAATAAATACTACAGGCAGGCTAAAAAGACACCAACCAGCCCAATTATGAAAGCTATTAGGGAGAGTTTCCTTGCCATTGAAAGGTTGTGGTGCGTGCGGGAGCGAAGCAGGCAGAGTGCGATTCCCAAAACAGCGGTGTCGGCAGCCAGCACGAAAAGCATGGGAATAAGCGTGGGCTTTTTGTCAAATGAGAAGATGAGCAAGGTGGAGAGGATGAACGCAAAATAGAAGAGGGAGGCTATTTTGAGGGAGTTTTCCGTGCCTATCACAAGAGGAAGCGTTTTTGAATTCCTTGCTTTTCTGTCCCCGAAAGCGTCTTCTGCCGATTTTATTATCTCGCGCCCCATCCCCCCAAGGAAAGCTATTAAGGAGAGGGAAACCACTGCCGGGTGGAGTGTTGGAAACACCGCGAGGTTTCCGAAAATGAACGGGATTGCCATTGAGGCTGAAATATACGCATTCCCAAGAAGGGGGAGGTCTTTGAGCCAGTAATTGTACATTATTGAGAGTGCGGCAAAGCCAAGCGCTATTGCAAAGCAGACCGGGTTGAGGAAATATGCAAGAAGGATGCTTAGCGCGTATCCAAAAATTACGGTATAGATGGCCGTTTGTTTTGAGATTTTCCCTCCTACAAGCGGCTTGTCAGTTCTTTTATTGAGCTTATCCGCCTTTATGTCAAGAAAATCATTTAAGGCAAAGGATGCCATTTCATGAAGGAAGGGAACGAGAAGGGAGAGGATGATTACGGGTGAGAAAAGGTATACGCGCCGCAGGACTATGAATTCCGAAATCAATACTGCAAGTGCAAGCATTATTCCGTGCTCTACGCGGATTAGGCGCAGGAAGGCGTGCAGTTTTTCAGGGAATTTCATATTAAAAGTCACCAAGGGTGGTTTGCGAAAGTGCTTCTTCCTTTACTTTTTTCTTTTCAAACTCTATCTTCCCGAACACCCCGTCAAAGCCCGGGGTTATTGAAAGCTCGCCTTTTTGCATCAGTATTACCGCCTCTGCAATCCTTGTGTGCGTGGCAAGCTTTAAATCCTCTTCCCCTGCATGCAAAACGGCAAATTCGCTGCCGAAATATTTTATCAGGCCCATATACTCCCCATGCACTGCCGCGGTGAATTCCCCTTTTTTGAGCACTTTTGCGATTATTTCCCGCAGGGGCACCAGTGATTCAAATGGGATGTGATTTTTTGGCACGTAACCCTCTTCCCTATCTGCCAACTCCTCCACCCTGTGCAATACCCCTATTGTAAGTGGCTTTTTGCATACAGGGCAGATATCCCCATACTTTTTGCTCTGCTTTGGAGTCAGGAGAATGTCGCAGTTGCGATGCCCGTCAGCGTGGTATTTTCCCTCTTCGGGAAAGAATTCGTACGTGCAGAGGAATTTCTTTTTGTCTTTTTCCTTTATCGCCTGTGCGAGTGCGCCGTAAGTGAGTTCTTTCAAATCAAATATGTTCGCCTCCCTTCCGAGCTTTGCAGGGGAGTGCGCATCAGAGTTTGAAATCAGTGCGTATTTGTCAAGTGCGGAGACGCGCCAGTTCATTTTTGGATCAGAAGAGAGTCCAGTTTCCAGCGCATGTATGTGCATTTCCATATCTTCATAACATTCTTTTATTGAATCAAAACCCGAGTTTGAGCCGAATACGGAAAACCACGGGGTCCAGACGTGCGCCGGAATCACCATGTTTTTCTGCGAGATTTGCATCACTATCTCCACAAGCTCGCTTGCTTCCATGCCGAAAGTCGGCCTTCCGTCAGCAAGAAGATTGCCCCTTTTTGCAAGCTGTTCGTTGATTTGCTTTGCAATCTCAAATGATGGGCAGAAAAGCACCTGATGCACCTTGCGCAGTTTCCCCCCCTTGTTGAAGATGTTTGAGACTTCTGCAGTAAGCATAAAGTTTACGCCGTTGTAAGTGTATATGCCATCATGAGAAGGAATGAGCTTTGCCTCAAGCTCATTAAGCCACTGCGGGTGGGTGAAATCCCCTGTGCCAAGAAGGTTTATTCCCTTTAATTTCGCCCACTCGCTCATTCCCTCTAAATTCATGTCGCGGCTTGTGGCACGGGAGTAATGCGAGTGCACGTGAAGGTCGGCGATGAGTTTCATTGAGAGAAATTAGTGGAAAGAAAGAATAAAACTACTTCCCCTTCCTTCCCTTCTCAATTTTCCCAATCAGCGCCTCAAACTCTTCCCTTGAAACCCTTCCATCATCAGCCAGGCACTCTTTTTTCAGATGCTCAAAGAAAAAGTCCTTTTCCGCCTGGCTCAAATCAGATTTTCCAACCTCAACCGCGAGCTTCATCAGCTCCTCCTGCCCGGCAATGAAATCCGGGGGCGCGTTTATGGAAGCGATTGCGTCAAACTTCTTTTTCAGCTCTTCAATGGAGGACATATTTAGGGATTGGAATGGAAGGTTTATATAAAGTATGCCGCGTTTTGCTTTTGGGGTTTTGCCAAGGGGAATTTGTTTTTTACAAAAATAAATTTCCGAATATGTTTTATACTTTGCTGATGAAAAATTTCCCAGTATGCAAAACGAAAAATGCGGCACGGACAGGGACCCGAAAAAATTCTGCGACGGGCATTCTGATAATTTAGAGCCCCTTGAAAGCATTGATTTGGGAAAATGCGCTGATTTTGACCAGATGCTTTCTGCCATGTCAAAAACCGCCTTTGGAGGCAGGAATTTGGGGGAGGCGGCGGAAGTGCTTTGCGCGATGGCAAAGGATAAGGACTGCCTTGGCGTTGGCACTTTCGCGGGCGCGATGTCTGTGGCAAAAATGGGCGGGCTTCTCTGCGACATGGTGGATTCGGGAATGCTTGGGGTGGTGGTTAGCACCGGCGCGCTCATGGCGCACGGCTTTGTTGAAGCAGCAGGCATGAAGCACTTCAAATATAGGTTCGGGAAAATGGATGATGGGGAGCTTTACAAAAAAGGCTATGACAGAGTATATGACACGCTTGAGCTTGAGAAAAATTTGGATGATGCGGAAGTGCTGGTTGCGGAAGTGCTGGAAGGGTTCAAGTCGCGCCAGCAGCTCTGCTCGTGGAAAATCTGCCACGCGCTTGGAAAGAGGCTCTCTGAAAACTTTTCAGGAAAGGGGATACTAAAAAGCACCTATGAGGCAAACATTCCAGTATTCATCCCGGCTTTTACCGATTCGGAGTTTGGGTTGGACTTTGGCATTTACAGAAGAAGGCAGAGAATGAAGGGAAAACTGCCGCTTGTATTCAACCCATACCTTGATTTGGAGCTTTATACAAAATACTGCAGGCATGCGAAAAAGCTCGGGCTTTTTACAATAGGCGGCGGAGTTCCGAGGAACTGGGCGCAGCAGGTGGGACCTTATTTGGATATTATACAGAGCAGGATAGGGGAGGGAGGGGCGCTGAAGAGATTTGATTATGCTTTACGCATCTGCCCGGAGCCGGTGCACTGGGGCGGCTTGTCCGGCTGCACTTATTCAGAAGGGGTTTCCTGGGGGAAATTCACCCCTGAAAATGAAGGGGGAAGATTTGCAGAGGTGCTCGCTGATGCCACAATCGCCTGGCCCATTCTCCTGAAAGGAGTCTTTCAGAGGCTGCAGAAGGAGGGGGTGAAGATTCCGCTTGAAAAAAACATACAAAAATTCAAGAAGGCGAGCATGGTTGATGATAATTGGGAGCCATCACTGAAAAAGAAAGAAGAAAGGAAAGATGGGGGGAATGCAAAGGAAGGAATTAAGGCGGGAGAAGGAAGCGGGCTGAAGGAGAATGTGGAAGTTAAGGTTGATGAGGAGAACGGCAGGCTAAAGGGAGCGGAAGCCAAAGTGAAGGAGGGAGTTGGGGAAGGAAACGAATAAAAGGAGAAAGAATCTGCAGAATTGTTTGGCGAATTTTTGATTTAAGAAAAAAAGGAAATGCAAAATGGCAAATATTTTTGAGCGCCTTGGGAAGGGAGAAGGAGTATTTACAGATGAGGGAAAGCTGTCCCCCGATTACGTGCCGGTTGATGTGCTGTTTCGCGAGAGGGAGGTAAGGGAATTTGCTTTTTGCCTGCAGGGGTCTGCAAGAGGGGGAAAGGGGGAGCATTTGATTGCGACGGGACCTCCGGGAACCGGTAAAACTACATGCGCAAAGCACGTTTTGGGGCAGCTTTCCGAATACAGCAAGAAAGCCGTGCCGATTTACATAAACTGCTGGGAATTTTCAACGCGCTATGCGATATTCGGGGAGATTGCAAACCTTCTTGGGGAGGTTCTGCCGCGAAGGGGGATTGCCTCTGATGAAATGATGGGCAGGATAGTGCAGAATCTGAAAAGGGAGAAAAAATCGCTTATCGTTGTGCTTGATGAGGCGGACAGGCTGTTTTTGGAAAAGGAAGAGGGGATTTTGTACGATTTTGCGCGCGCGCCTGAAACGAGCAGAGTGAATGTTGGCATAATTGCCATTGCAAATAATAAGGAGGTATTTGCTAGAATGGATGCGCGCATAAGAAGCTCGCTTTGCGCAAAAATGATTGAATTTTTTCCGTATTCTCCTGTGCAGCTTAAGGAAATATTGAAAGCGAGGGCGAGAGTTGCATTCTTTCCCAATGCGCTTTCGGATGAGGTGGTTGATTTGTGCGCGGGAATTGGGGCGAAGAATGGAGGGGATGCGAGAATTGCGCTTTCAGTATTGCGCGGGGCGGGAAAGGAAGCTGAACGGGAAGGGGCAAGAAAAGTAACGCTTGAGCACGTGAAACGCGCAAAGGAAGGGGTTTTGGGAGGAATTGCAAAGAGGAAATTTCCCCTGCTTGATGGGAATTTACAGAAGGTATTTGAGTTTGTTGAAAAGAAGGGGGATGTTGATTCTGTAGAGATTTATGCTCATTTTGGTGCAAAGGAGGAAAGCGAAGAGAGAAAGATAAGGAAATGGATTGCCAAATTGGAGGAGCTGGGATTTCTGGAGGGTAAGGAGTTTGTGGATGGGGAGGGAAGAGGAAGGAGGATAAGAGTGACGGGAAAGTAAGTCAGAAATATCCAAGCCATTTTTCGTATTCCTTGTGCGTTCCTACGAAATAAACCATTTTTGTTTTCTTCTCCTCATCAATCTGCTTGTCCTGACGGACAAGTCTTGACGCTTGCGCGTCAATTTCATAGCATAGTTTATATTGCCCTATTTCGGAAACGAAAAACGGAGCACCTTTCTTCAGATGCCTTGCGGGAATCGGCTCGCAGTGCTGGAGTATTTTGTTCACGACTCTTTTTTTCATTGCCGTGTCAAGCTTTGAGAAATATGCGTCCCATCCCTCGTGGAATTGGATTTGGTATGCCATTGGAAAGCACCAGTCAAAAGGCTTCCGGGTATTTTTTCCTTACTTCATTCAGGGTGAGCGTTCTTTTTCCGCCGCTCTTCAACTCCTCCTGCATCTTTTCCATCTTTGCCACTGCAAGCTCATCCAGAATTTCTTCGTTTGATTTTACCACGTGGTAATCTTTCCCAAGCTCAAGGATGCCTGCCCGCACAGCTTCGGCTTTGGTTTTGAAAAAGCCCGCATCCAGAAGGCGATTTAGTACCTGTTCTACCGAACCCTCAAGATGCACGAATATGCCTGACATTGGAACCACCATAAGATATATGCATCAAATCAATATATAAATATATCGTTTTTATATAGGCAAACCTTTTTATACTTCAAAAATGAAACAAGTGTTTCATGGATGGAACAATCATTTTGAGAATAGAACATGCGTTGCGTGAAAAGGACGCAATTGAGAGTATAATGCGCATGGCATTCACCTATCCCCAGACGGAGTTTTCCCTCTCGGAAATGGCGCAGGGGGCAAATGTATCAAAGAGCACCGCAAGCAGAGCGCTCCAGCAGCTTGCCCTGGCTGGATTGGTAAAAATAACTGATTTAGGGGTTGTTTGGAGGATATCTGCAAACAGGCGCTCCCCCGTTTATATAAGGGAGAAGATAGTTTACAACCTCTCGCTGATTTACCGCTCAAACTTGGTTGATTTTCTGGCTGCGCTCTTCAAATCTCCGCGCGCGCTTGTGCTTTTTGGAAGCTTTAGGAGGGGCGAGGATGTAAAAGATTCGGATATTGACATTGCAGTGGAGCTTGATTCCTTTGGGGAGACGAAAACTGCGGAACTTTCAAAAATAGAAGGATTGAGTCAAAAGCAGGTGTCGGATATAGTAAATGTTGAAAAAGTGATTGGAAGGAAGTTTGTGCTTACCGTATTTGATAGAAAGAATGTGGATGCCAACCTCTTCAACGGCATAGCAAACGGGATAGTGCTGAATGGTTTTCTTGAGGCGGGGAAAGAAGCGGAAAGGGAAATGGCGGAAAAAAGGGAAGGAGTGGAAAAAATAACTCCATTCTCACAGTCGGCAGGCAGGGAATATGGATAAAAAAAGAATTGAAGAGCTTGAAAATGCAGGCGAGTTGCGAAGAAGAAGCCCTGACAAGGCACGGATACGTTCCATGCTGGAAGCGGCAAAGAGAACATCGGAGTATGTGTGCCGGCTTGAAATAAACGAGGAAAGCGCTGCTGTTGTATTCCGTGAGCTTTATGAATGCTTACGGCAGATTGGTGATGCACTGCTTTGGCGTTCTGGATGGGAGCCGCTAAAGCACACAGCAAGCATTGAAGCACTCAAAGAGGAAGTAGGGTATGTGGATTATGAAAAGCTGGACAGGTTAAGGATTATTAGAAATAATGCAAACTATAGGGGATATTCAGTAAGCGTGCAAAACGCGCTTGAGATAAAGGAGCTTTGGGAGAAATGGGGAAGAAGGATTGCAGAGAGATAGGAAAGGGATTGGAGAAGGAAGATGGCAGAGGGGGGTTGGGATTAGGGAGCTTTGGGAGAAATGGGGAAGAAGTATAGAAAAGATGGGTAGGGAAGGGGTTATAAAATATTAAAGCCGAATAATGTAGGCGGGCGATTAGATGGATTTGCCTGCGCTTATTGCTCGGTTTGGAAGGTGGGACTTATGACAAAAAGCATTGAATTGAAGGTCGCAGAAGCCCTCCAGCAGGATGTTGGAAGAGGTATAGTCAGGATAGACTCTCGCGCACGGGAAGCGCTTGGGGTTTCTACCGGCGATATTGTTGAATTAAAGGGGAAGAGAAGCACCGCTGCGATAGTATGGCAGGCGCACCCGCAGGATGAGGGGATGAGCATAGTGCGCATGGACGGGTACCTGCGCCAGAATACCGGAGTCGCTTTACAGGACAGGATAATGGTGAAAAAGGCTGAAACCGTTGAAGCGAAAAAAGTGGTGCTTGCGCCAATGCAGCCCATAAAATACTCTCCTGGTTTCGATCAGTTTGTGCTAAAGAGGTTGATTGGAAGAGCTCTCACAAAAGGGGACATGATATTTGTCGGGGTGTTTGGCACTTCCTTTCCGCTGATTGCGGCGCTTGTGCAGCCCAGCGGCATGGCAATGATAACGGACAGGACGGAATTGGTGCTAAAGGAAGAGCCGATAAAGAAAACCGGCACCGGCCTGACGCTCTCTTATGAGGATGTGGGAGGCTTGAAGGAAGAGGTGCGAAAGATAAGGGAGATGGTGGAATTGCCCATGCGCCACCCGGAGCTTTTTGAGAAATTGGGAATAGAGGCGCCAAAGGGAGTGCTCATATACGGCCCGCCCGGAACGGGAAAAACACTGCTTGCAAAAGCTGTCGCAAGCGAGTCTGAAGCGAATTTTATACACATAGGCGGACCGGAGCTTGTCAGCAAGTTCGTAGGTGAGAGCGAGGAGAAGCTAAGGCAGCTCTTCAAGGATGCCGAGGAGAACGCGCCCTCAATAATATTCATGGATGAGCTGGATGCGATTGCCCCAAAGAGAGAGGAGGTTACGGGTGAAGTGGAAAAGAGGATGGTGAGCCAATTGCTCACTTTAATGGATGGATTGAAAGCGCGCGGGCAGGTAATAGTTATCGGAGCGACCAACCGCGTGAATTCCATAGACCCGGCGCTGCGCCGCCCGGGACGGTTTGACCGCGAGATAGAGATTGGAGTGCCTGACAGGAAGAGCAGATTGGAGATTTTACAGATACATACCCGCGGAATGCCCCTTGAGAATGATGTGAATCTTGAGGAGCTTTCCGGAATCACCCACGGCTACACCGGCGCTGATATTTCCTCCCTGACAAAGGAGGCGGCAATGAAAACCTTGCGAAGGATACTGCCGCAGATTAATTTGGAGCAGGACACTATACCTCCGGAGATACTTGAAAATTTGCGCGTAACAAGAGAAGATTTCTTCAACGCA
>Ga0066640_10002325_pt1 | contig 11399 bp, 10 predicted proteins | sample CryGeyCG2114_020_2_FD_59505 | JGI IMG/M metagenome (GOLD analysis project Ga0066640, IMG submission 59505) | Groundwater microbial communities from aquifer - Crystal Geyser CG11_big_fil_rev_8/21/14_0.20 | ecosystem: Environmental > Aquatic > Deep subsurface > Groundwater | place: USA: Utah... | reverse complement strand
GGGTACGAGCTCGACGCCGATCAGCAATCCTCTGCCGCGAACTTCCTTGATCCACGGGGATTGGATCCCCCGTAATTTATTGAGGAAATAGTCTCCCAGGCGGGCGGCGTTTTCGATCATCTTCTCCTCGACCAGGACCCTGAGCGCCTCGCGGGCGATGGCGCATGCCAGGGGGTTCCCGCCAAAGGTGCTCCCGTGGTCGCCGGGTTTGAAGACCCCCAGAACCTCGCTGTTGGACAGCACCGCCGAGACGGGGTAGAATCCGCCGGACAGCGCCTTGCCGACCAGGGTGAGGTCGGACTCGATTCCCTCGTGCTCTTCCGCGAAGAGTTTGCCGGTTCTGCCGAGCCCGGTCTGGATCTCGTCGAGGACGAGCATGACATTGTGGCGGTTGCAGATCTCGCGGGCGGATTTCAGGTAACCGGGCGGGGGGACGATGACCCCGCCTTCGCCCTGGATGGGTTCGACCAGGAAGGCCACGGTGTGGGGAGTGATGGCTTTTTCGAGGGCCTCGTCGTTGCCGAAAGGGATGATCTTGAATCCGGGGGTGAAGGGGGCGTACCCGTCGCGGTACTGTTCTTCGGTGCTGAACCCGACGATGGTCAGGGTTCGGCCATGGAAATTATTGGCGCAGACGACGATCTCGGCTTTACCCTCGGGGACCTTTTTGACGGTGTAACCCCATTTGCGGACGGCTTTGATGGCCGACTCGACCGCTTCGGCCCCGCTGTTCATGGGGAGCACGGTGTGGGAGTGGGTCAACTCGCAGATTTCCCGGTAGAACGGGCCCAACTGGTCGTGGCGGAAGGCTCGGGACACGAGCGTCAGCTTTTCCGCCTGCTCGATCATCGCCTTGCGGATGCGCGGATGGCAATGCCCCTGGTTGATGGCCGAATAAGCGGAAAGGCAGTCCAGGTATTTTTTCCCCTCCACATCCCAAACCCAGATTCCTTCCCCCCGGCAAAGCACCACGTCGAGGGGCTTATAGTTTTTTGCCCCAAACCGGTCTTCCAACTGGATAAATTCCGACGCCTTCATGCCATTCCCCTCTAAAACAGGGCTTTAGGGTTGAATTCCGTTACAATCCAGTTTATCATGTCTGCGATTTCCAAGAATGAAATTGAATCGGTAAAAGCGTGGGGGTGGGTTCCTCTGGAAACTCGCCGTTGAAACGCCATCAGGGTAGAGTATAATTTCCCCGCTTTCAAACTTTTCCATAAGGAAAAATTATGGGTGTTGAAGACAAAGAGTTGGAAGATTTTATGCCCGCCACGGAATTGAACTGGACGGACAGCGCGGTGGAGCGCATGAAAAATGTCCCGTTCTTCGTTCGCAAGAGTGTGGTTCGCGGCATCGAGCAGTATGCCAAGGATAAAGGCGTCGAAGTGATCGACGACGAGGTGGTCTCCCGCGCGCGGCAGGAACGCGAAGGCGCCGCCATCGCCCGCGCCAAGGCCGTCAAGGCGGAAGAGGCCCTGGGAGCCAGTCAGAATAAAGAAGTGCGGCGGCAGTTCGTCAATTTCGCGTTTTTCAAGCTGGATCCCGCTTTCCGCCGGCTTCCCAAGGAGGAACGGGACGCGGCCAAGCAGGAATTTATCGACGTTCTGGAAGAGTGGGACGCCAACTCCGCCATGATCATCCTCAGTTATTCCATGGTGGGGATCCGCGCCGACGCCGATTTCATGCTGTGGCGGATCACCTACGAGCTGGAGGAACTCCAGAGAATGACCACCCGCCTTTACCAGACCCGGCTGGGTGCGTACCTCAATATTACGATTTCCTACTTGTCCATGACCAAGCGGTCCATGTACCAGGATATGTTCAATCCCGAACATGAGGAAGACCGCACCCACATCATTCCCGGAAAGGCGAAATACCTGTTTATTTATCCTTTCGTCAAATCGCGGGAGTGGTACCTGCTGACCCAGTTCACCCGGCAGGGCATCATGGACGAGCATATCTTCGTGGGCAACAAATATCCGTCGGTCAAGCTGAATACTTCCTACTCGTTCGGCCTCGACGATCAGGAGTTCGTGGTGGCGTTCGAGACGGATTTCCCGCAGGATTTCCTGGATCTCGTCATGGACCTCAGGGAAACCGAGGGTAGCCGCTATGTGGTGAAGGACACGCCGATTTTCACCTGCGTGGCCATGTCCCTGGAGGACGCGATCACCAGTCTGGGTGTTTGAACCGAATTTGAAATTCGAGCCCGCGCCCCCAGGGCGCGGGCTTTTTTTTTGAGTTGGTTTTTCAGGAGTCGGCGCATGCCGGGATGGAAGATGTTTTGCATATGGACCGCGATCGGGCTTTCCTTTCCTCTGGGAGCGAAAGCCGAGTCCCGGGTGTATGTTCCGCTGGGGGATTCCTACACCCGGGGAGAAGGGGTATCGCCCGAGGAATCCTTTCCCGCCCAATTGACCCGCAGGTTAAACGAGACCGGGGTGCCCGTGCAGTTGGGTGGCAATCCGGCGGAGTCGGGCTGGACCACGCAGGACCTGATGGACCAGGGTCTATCGAAGTTCGAGAAACTGCGGCCCGGATTTTCGACCCTCCTTATCGGGGTCAATGACTGGTTGCAGGGCGCCTCGAATCGGGAGTTTTCTTACCGGTTAAAGAAGGTTCTCGATGCAATGCAGGCCGTTTTGCCTCCCCACCGGCTTATCCTGATTTCCATTCCCGATTTCTCCTGTTCGCCGGACGGATCCCGTCTCGGTTTTGGCCGGAGCGCTCCGAACGGGATGAAGCGGCTCAACCGTGTTCTGAAAGCCGAGGCGGAAGAGCGGGGATTGCCGTGGGTGGATATTTTTCCGCTTTCCCAGCAAGCCTGCCGTGAGCCCGCGGCCATGTATGCACAGGATCATTTTCATCCCTCGGCGCAACAGTATTCCCTTTGGGTGGAGGCGATCCTCCCGGTGGCCCAGGCATTGCTGAGGGGAGAAAAATGAAGAGAGGGGCGCGGTTTTCACCTTGCGGGGAATTCCGGTACGATCTGTGGCGAATCTGGGATGATTCCCGGGATTACGTCCATTTCATCATGCTCAACCCGTCCACGGCCGATGCGGAGAAGAACGATCCCACCGTCGAGCGGTGCCAGCGGTTTGCCCTGCGTTGGGGATTTGGGGGCTTGCACGTCGGAAACCTGTTCGCCTTTCGGTCCACGCTTCCCGAAAATCTGAAAACCCATCCGGATCCCGTGGGGCCGGGAAACAATCGGACCCTCCTGTACCGTGCCCGAAGGGCGGCGCGGGTGGTCTGCGCCTGGGGCAATCACGGCAAGCACCTGGACCGCGCCGAAACGGTGCGGGCTCTCCTTCGCAAACACGGCATTCCACTCCATGTGCTCCGGATCACCCGTCAGGGGGAACCCGGACATCCCCTTTACCTGCCTAAACATTCCTCAATATATCCCTGGGAAAACTGAAAGAGAGAGGGCAGGGGCTTGGGGTTCCTTCCGGGCCGGGTGCGGTTGTTTTTCTTTTTACCTGAAACTTAAAACCGGGGCGGGGCGAGGTCTTCGGCTCTGAGTTGAATCTTTTTAGGAGTGAGCACCGATTCCGGCACCGCGGGACGGGCTGTGGGCAAATTTTTAAACAGGCAAATCAGTTTGTCGAGAGTGGATTTCAACTTCTTCCGGTGCACGATGTTATCGATCAGCCCGTGTTCGACGAGAAATTCAGCCCTTTGAAATCCTTCGGGCAGTTTCTGTTTGATGGTCTGTTCGATCACGCGGGGTCCGGCAAACCCGACGAGGGCTCCCGGTTCGGCGAGGATGATGTCGCCCAGCATGGCGAAACTGGCCGAGACGCCCCCGGTGGTGGGGTCGGTGAGAATCGAGATGTAGGGAATTCTTTTTTCGGCCAATTTCCTGAGCGCCGCGGAGGTTTTGGCCATCTGCATCAGGGACAGGATCCCTTCCTGCATGCGCGCGCCGCCGGAGCAGTTGACGATGATCAGGGGATTGTTGTTTCTCATGGCGAGCTCGATGCTTCGGGTGATTTTTTCCCCGACCACCGATCCCATGCTTCCCCCCATAAACTCGAATTCAAAAACGCAAAGTTCAATGGTGTGCTGGCCCAGCCGGGCCGTTCCCGTGACGATCGCTTCGTGGGGGATGTCTTTTTTGGTTACCTGGCGAATGCGATCCTTGTACCGCTTGGTATCCTTGAATTTCAGCGGATCGGTGGAGATCATGTTCGAGTTATGTTCGACAAACGAGTCCGGCTCGGTGAGCAGAGAGATGCGTTCCCGCGCGTTGATCCGGTAATGGTGGTCGCATCGGGGGCAGATGTTCAGGTTGTCCTCGAACTCGGCGTAGTAAACCACCTCGGCGCAGTTTTTACATTGGAACCAGATTTCTTCGGGTTTGTGGAGCTTTTTCCGGATTCCGGACTTGTCTTTTAATTTGTCCAACCAGGACATAGTGAAACTCTCGCTCGAAGGGGCGTTGGGTTGCTGATGAAGCGGTTACCGGGAATCCCCAGGTGGATTGGAAACCGCCTCTGGAGCGTCTTCCCGGTGTCCTCCCGGCAACAGCAGTTTAATGGGACCGGTGATCGCGTAAATGAAGCTTACCAGAAACACGGCCACCCTGGGTATCGTGGCAAAGACGTAAATCCCCAGAATGACGAACAGGAACCGCATGAACGATACCCGTTTCTTGAATTCGATTTTTTTCAGGGCAGGGTAGCGGATGTTGCTGACCATGAGGAACGCCAGGAGGTAAACCACGACCACCATGATGGCGGGATTGAGCCGGCTGGCGAAGAGATCCTCGAACGCGATGACGATGGAGGCGATGACCGCCGCGGCAGCGGGGATGGGAAGACCGATGAACTGATCGCCGCGCACGTCGGGCTGAGTCACATTGAACCGGGCCAGGCGAAGGGCTCCGCACAGCAGGAACAGGAAGGCCGCCATCCATCCCAGGCGTCCGAAAGGTTTCAATACCCAGGAGTAGGCGAGAAACGCCGGGGCCATGCCGAAGGAAACGATATCCGCCAGCGAGTCGTACTGTACCCCGAACGCGCTGGTGGTGCGGGTGAGCCGGGCCACGCGTCCGTCGAGGATATCGAAGATAATGGCCACCACGATGGCCCACGCGGCGACGTGGTACCGCTCGTTCATCACCGCGATGAAGGCGTAAAATCCGCAAAAGACGTTGCCCGTGGTGAACAGGCTGGGGAGAATGTAAATCCCCCTGCGTGGATTTTTCAGCATCATTTCAGGTACCCCAGAATACTGCTTCCGCCCCGAACCTTGTCGCCTATGCCGATGGAAAGTTGCGCATCCTCGGGCAGAAAGATATCCACCCGCGAGCCGAACCGGATAAGCCCGAATCGCTGGCCGAGGGTATACTGATCTCCCTCCCTGGCCCAGCAGACGATCCGTCGGGCGATCAGCCCGGCGATCTGCTTGACCAGAATTTCTATTGTACCATTTTTTATGAGAACCGCGTTCTGTTCGTTATCCAGGGAGGCTTTGTGGCTGGCCGCGTTCAAAAATTTTCCCGGATTGTACTTGATCCGGGTGATGGTTCCTCCCACGGGCACCCGGTTGACATGAACGTTGAACACATTGAGGAAAATGCTGACCCGCGTGCGGGGCTGGCCGATCAGCGGATCGGTTTCGCGGACGATTTCCACCACCTTGCCATCGGCGGGGGAGACGATCACGTTGGGTCCCACAGGAATCTGCCGCTCCGGATCGCGGAAGAAATTGAGCACGAAAAGAAACAATAACCCGAACACCCCCGCGATCCAGGGAAGGTACAGGAACGCGAACAGTCCGGTCAGGATCCCCAGGGGAATGATGAACCGGTAACCGTCGCTTGCCAGGGGAATGCGAAATCCAGCCGCGCCGGGGGTGTGGGTTGGTTCAGTGGTATTTGTAGGGTTCATTCAATGGATTGTAAGGGTGCAAGTCCTGGGCATTCCCGTCCGGCCGCTATTGGCCATAGGGGCGTAAGGCCGGAACGCTTCGTTTTCGCCCCCGTAGCATGGTTAGCTATTTCGCGGGTCCCGGCGGGGGGGGGATTATTGGAGTTTTTTGCCGACGAAGGGCATCATGGCTCGCAGTTTTTCACCGACCCCCTCGATCAGGTGTTCCGAGTCCATCTTGAGTCTTGCGTTGAAGACGGGCCGGTTGGCCTGGTTTTCGAGAATGAATTCCTTGGCGAAATTTCCGTTTTGGATTTCCTTGAGGATCCGCTTCATTTCTCGCCGGGTTTCCTCGGTGATGATGCGCGGACCGCGAGTCACATCGCCGTATGCGGCGGTGGTGCTGATGGAATAACGCATGTTGCCGATGCCGCCTTCGTAGATAAGATCGACGATGAGTTTCAATTCATGCAGGCATTCAAAGTAAGCCAGGTCCGGATTATAACCCGCCTCCACCAGGGTATCGAATCCGGCCCGGATCAACTCCGTAAGACCGCCGCACAGGACGACCTGTTCGCCGAAGAGATCGGTTTCCGTTTCTTCCTTAAAGGTGGTTTCCAGCACGCCCGCGCGGGTTCCGCCGATGCCCTTGGCATAGGCGAGGGCGATTTTTTTAGCGTTCTTCGTGGCGTTCTGGTAAATGGCCAGAAGGCAGGGAACCCCGGCGCCCTGCTCAAAAGTTCGCCGGACCAGGTGTCCCGGTCCCTTGGGGGCCACCATGAACACATCCACGAAATCCGGGGGCACCACCTGGCCGAAATGGATGTTGAACCCATGCCCGAACGCGATCGCCGCGCCCCTTCTGAGATGGGGCATGATGTCCGCCTCGTACATGGCCCGTTGCTTGTCGTCGGGAATGAGGATCATGATGATGTCGGCCATGCTGGTCGCTTCCGGGACCGTCATCACGTTCAGCCCGTCGCCCTGGGCCCGTTTCCAGAACGGGCTTCCCTTCCGGAGCCCGACGACCACCTTCATTCCGCTGTCGTGCAGGTTGCGGGCATGGGCGTGCCCCTGGCTCCCATAGCCAATGATGGCGATGGTTTTCTTTTTCAGGATCTTGAGGTCCGCGTCCTTATCGTAGTAAATCTTTGCCAATGGTCTGCTCCTTCCTCGATGCGTTGAGTTTCAATTGATGGATTTGGTTCCGCGTGTGATGGCGATGCGTCCTGACCGGACCATTTCCTTGATTCCGAACGGTTCAAGGAGTTCCAGCATGCCGCTGATCTTGCCCTCGTGACCGGTGATCTCGATCGTATAAGTGGAATGACTGACATCCACGATCTTGGCGCGGAACAGGTCCACCACTCTCAGGATTTCCTCCCGCACCCTCGGTTCGGCGTTCATCTTGATCAGGATCAGTTCGCGGTCCACGAATTTCTCTTCCGTCAGGTCCACGACCTTGATGATGTCCACCAGCTTGTTGAGCTGTTTGGTGATTTGTTCGATTTTTTTATCGTCCCCGCGGGTGACGATGGTCATTCGCGATATGTTCGGATCCGAGGTCACCGCCACGTTGAGGCTCTCAATATTGAATCCGCGGCCGCTGAACAGTCCGGCGATGCGGGAGAGAACGCCAAAACGATTGACCACAAGGACGGAAATCGTGTGTGTCATATTGAAAAAATTCCGGATCCAGAAGTGTTGACGGAAAAATGCTTGGAATCAGGCTTGTAAAAGCGATTATACTAGCAGAAACCCCCGCGCATTTCCATAAGATTTAATCCCATAACCCCTTGGAATCTTAGTAGGTTGGAGAACGTTTTGACCCCCCGGGAAATGGCACGCGTGCTGAAGATCGTCGAACAGGCCAACCGCAAGTGGAGCACCCCCGCGCTGGATAAAGTGGCGCGCCGGAAAAATCCCTTTCATGTCCTGGTCGGTTGCATCCTCAGCCTGCGAACCCGGGATGCGGTGACCCTTCCGGCTTCCCGTCGTCTGCTCCGGCGTGCGGGAACCCCGGCAAAGCTTGTTGCCTTGACCGAGGAAGAGATCCAAAAAGCCGTTTATCCCGTCGCTTTTTACCGGAACAAGGCCCGGAATCTCAGGGAACTTTGCCGCGAGCTTCTGGACCGGCATGCGGGCCGGGTGCCCGATTCGATCGAGGAACTGGTTCAACTCAAGGGAGTCGGGCGAAAGACCGCCAACCTGACGGTCATTCTCGGTTACGGCAAACCGGGAATTTGCGTCGATGTCCATGTCCACCGCATCTGCAACCGGTGGGGATTTGTGAACACCCGCTCTCCGGACGAGACCGAAACCGCCTTGCGGGACAAGTTGCCCCGGCGTCATTGGAACCGTTTTAACGGACTTCTTGTGACCTTCGGACAAAACCTGTGCAAGCCGGTTTCCCCCTGGTGTAGCCGGTGTCCGGTCGAGGCGCATTGCGAACGTAACGGGGTGAAGCGCGCCCGGTGACCTTGTCCGGAACCGGCCGGGGAACGGTCAAAGTTTGCCCACCGTTTTTTTCTGCAGGTCGACCAGTTCGCGGATCCCCTTGTCGGCAAGAGTCAGCATGGAGCTCATTTGCTTGTCGGTGAAGGGATCCCGCTCGGCGGTGCCCTGGATCTCCACGTAACCTCCCGACCCCGTTTTGACGATATTGAGATCCACGCTGGCGGTGGAATCTTCCGCGTAGTCGAGGTCGAGAATCAGGCTTGACCCGTTGAGGATGCCGACGCTGACGGCGGCCACGTAATCCCGAATGGGGAGGGTCTGGATCAACCGGTTTTTTTGCAGTTTCTGGAGCGACATCACCAGGGCCATGAACGCCCCGGTGATGGAGGCGCACCGGGTTCCGCCATCCGCTTCAATGACGTCGCAATCCAGCCAGATGGTGCGTTCGCCCAGTTGTTTCATATCGACGGCGGTGCGCAGGGACCGGCCGATCAGGCGTTGAATTTCCTGGGTTCGGCCCGAAAGTTTTCCCCGGGACGACTCGCGTTGATTGCGGGTATTGGTGGAGGCGGGGAGCATCGAGTACTCGGCCGTCACCCAGCCGGTTCCCTGGCCGCGCAGGAAAGAGGGGACCTTGTCTTCGACCGTGGCGGTGCAGATGACCCGGGTGTTTCCCATCTGGATCAGGACGGACCCGTGGGCCGACTTGATATAGTTCTTCGTGACCTTGATTTTTCTGATTTCATTGTGGGCTCGGCCACTCGGTCGTGTCATGATCGCTCCAACGGTAAGTTTGAGGTCGCCGGGAACCGATCCATGGGGTCTTCCGCTTCTCCGCGCAAATCCAAAGCTGGAAAGAGGCCTGAATGGACCGAAGGATCGGTAAAAATTCCCGAAATATTATGGGAAAGGGGATTTTCCCAAAAACAGATAAAATAACAATAATCCGGAGTTGAATCAACTTTTGCGAGGATAAAAATCAGAATGATTGTAACACATTCTATAATTTGATATTATTTTCCAGCTGATCCAGAAGGACCATCCCGTTCAATAGAGCTTGCGCACATGGATTCATATTTCGAAAAAGGAGTTCGACTCGAAGGGACGCTCTGGGTGAAGGGAGCGGTTCACTTCGATGGGGAATTTAAAGGCGAGGTGTACTCCTCGAGCCATTTCATCGTTGGCAAATTCGGAAACATGACGGGTAATATCAAAACCCGCAATATCACCAACATGGGGAATATCCTGGGCAACGTGCATGCGGATAACAAGGTTGCCCTGATGAATGAAAGCCGCCTGAAAGGGGATATCTCTACTTATCATCTGGTGATCGACGAGGGGTCCAATTTTGAGGGCCGGTGTAAAATGATCGATGCCCCCCCGCAAGACGTGGATGAAAAAGATAATATCGAGATCCCGGTTTCGGGGCCTGCGAAATCGGGAAAACCGGAGGGAGCCAAATTGGCTCCATCTTCCACCACATCCGGACCGATGATTTCCACGTCATCCAAAAAACTGGGGGCGATCGTGGCGGGGTTGGCCATTTTGGGAATCGGGGCCTTTTACTTTCCCCGCATGACTGGAAATGAATTGGAATCCCATATCAAGAAAGGAGCCCGGTACCTGGGCGAGAACCGGTTGTCGGAGGCGGAAAACGAATTCCATAAGGCGCTTTCTCTTTCCCGAGGGGATCCGCGGATTTTTTCAGGCCTGGGTGACGTATATTTCGCCCGGAAAAAATACAAGGAGGCTCTGGCTCAATTCAAGCATTCCATCGAGCTGAAACCCTCCAACAGCGACTATCACATCCGGTTGGCCAGGGTTTATGCCCTGACCGGTCAGGCGGATGAAGCGGTAAAGTCCTACCAGACGGCGGTTCAGGCCGATCCTAAAAATCCCGATGCCTATTACAGCATAGGTGAGTTCTACCGCCAGCAGGACCAGAAGAATAAAGCCGTCGAGAGCCTGAAACAGGCCGTGAGCCTGAATCCCAATCATTATGCCTCCCACCATGCCCTCGGAGAAATGCTGGCCGAGATGGGGAATCTGCCGGAAGCGGAAAATGAATATCGGCAGGCCATCCGGATCAAGAGCGACGATCCCAATCTGCATCTTTTGTTAGGGGAACTTCTTCTCGAATCCAGGAAAGAAGAAGAGGCCGCCGGGGAATTTCAGAAGGCGGTGGATCTGTATCCCCAGTTCTTCGAGGCCCAGATTCGCCTGGCCGACTGGTATTTTCGCAAGGGAGCTCTGGACGAATCGCTGGAGTCCTATAAAGTCGCCGCTTCCATCGAGCCGCAGAATCCCCTTGTCCAGGCCCGCCTGGGGGAAATTTACGCCGGCAAAAATCAGAAATCCAAGGCCCTGGCCGCTTTCCAGAAAGCCGTCGAGCTGAATCCCAAAGACGCGGACATCCTGATGAAAAAGGGGGTACTCCTTACCGAAAACAAGGAATATGCCAGGGCTGTCGAATCGTTGGAAAAAGCATTGGGACTTCGCCCGGATCACCAGGAAACCCGCTACCATCTGGCCCGGGCTCTCCTGTCCAAGGGAGAAACGGCCAAATCCGTTCAGGAATTTCAGAAACTGGTGGCCCAGGATTCCAAAAATCTGGATTACCAGATAGGCCTGGGTGAGGCCCTGTCCGAAAATAAAGAGTTGGATCCGGCGCTCGAAAAACTTGTGGCCGCCTCCAAACTCGATTCCAAAAACGCCCGGATCTTCCTGGCCATTTGCAACGTATACGCGAAAAAGGGATTCTTCACGGTCGCCATCAGCCATTGTGAAAATTCGATTTCTCTCAATCCCAACGATGTTGAGACCATGAATCGGCTCGCCTGGCTTTATGCCAAGAAAAAGATCAACCTGGAAAAGGGTGTCGAATTGTCTCAAAAGACGCTCAAGGCGTTTCCCAAGCGTCCCGACTTCATCGATACGCTTTCCGAGTTGTATTACGTTCAGGGCAATACGGAAAAGGCCGTGGAGAACATTCAGTCCGCTCTCGATTTGGTTCCCGACGATCCCTATTACAAGCAACAATTGTGGAAGTTTAAAAACGTAAAGCCC
>Ga0066640_10002324_pt1 | contig 11400 bp, 11 predicted proteins | sample CryGeyCG2114_020_2_FD_59505 | JGI IMG/M metagenome (GOLD analysis project Ga0066640, IMG submission 59505) | Groundwater microbial communities from aquifer - Crystal Geyser CG11_big_fil_rev_8/21/14_0.20 | ecosystem: Environmental > Aquatic > Deep subsurface > Groundwater | place: USA: Utah... | reverse complement strand
GGGAAACACGAGAAGCATCCCCGCTTCGTCAACGCAGCTCTCGTGATCATTCTCTTGGGAGCGGTGGCATTTCGCCTGTGTGTGCTTGGGACAACACCGACGCTCTCCGATGACATCTACCGCTACCGGTGGGATGGGCGCGTGCAGCAGGCGGGCATCAACCCATACGCCTATGCGCCCAATCATCCGCGGCTGGCCTTCCTGCGCGATGAGCAGGATCGATCGATCAATTTCCCACACCTGCGCACCATCTATCCGCCATTGGCTGAGTTGAGTTTTCGGTTGGGGGCGATGTTCGGAGGCAGCCTGACAGCGCACAAGGCGGTGTTCGTTGCCGCGGAAACGCTGCTGTGCCTCGCGCTGCTCCTGCTCCTGCGCCAGCGGGGCTTGAGCCCGCTGTGGATCGCCGCGTACGCCTGGCATCCGTTGGCGGTGCTGGAGGTGTCAGGCTCCGGTCATAATGACGTACTGGGTGTGGCGATGTTATGGTGGGGGATTGTGGCCTGGCAGAGCCATCGGTGGTTGGGATCGGCCGCGGCGTGGAGCCTGGCGTTTAACGCGAAGTTCGGCTCGAGCATCCTCGCCCCTTGGTGGTGGTTCCGCCGCCGCGCGCGCGGATGGCTAGGGGCATTCTTCGTGCTGAGCGCGATCCCGATCGCCTGCTGTCCCTCGGTGGTCACCGCGCTGTTTGAAAGCCTCTCCGCGATGACCGGACGGTTTGAGTCGAACTCGTCAGCGTATCTCCTGACAGCGTCGCTGCTGGGCCGCCCAGGCCTTGCGCGCTGGCTGGTCACGGGTCTGTGGGCCGCGTGGCTGCTGTGGTGGGCCCGCCGCAGCGAGGATCCGGTGCGCTACGTCCTCGGGGCGTTTGGCGCCGCCGCGCTACTAAGCCCTGTCTTGCATCCGTGGTACCTGTTGTGGATCGTGCCATGCTTTTGTTTCATCAGGCCGCCGGCGTTCGTCGCCCTGACCCTCACCGTCGTGTTGGCATATACCGTGTGGCCGGTCCACCTGCTGGATGGCCGGTGGCATCTGCCACTCTGGGCCAGGCTCGCCGAATATCTGCCGGTGCTCATCCTGGGGCTATGGCAATGGCGTCGCACCCTGCGACCGGCCGCCACACACGCGCGGATGAGTCCTGAGGCGATCGCATGAGCGTCGCCGTGATCATTCCTGCGCGCAACGAAGCCGCTGCGCTTGAGCACGTGCTGCGAGAAATCCCGCGCAGCCATGTCCAGGAGGTCTTCGTCGTCGATAATGGCTCAACCGACGCGACGGCCGACGTAGCACGGCAGGGCGGGGCGCGCGTGGTGAGCGAGCCGGTCGCCGGGTATGGACGGGCGTGCCTGGCCGGCTTGGCCGCGCTGGACGATACCACCGATGTTGTGGTGTTTATGGACGGGGATCGCTCGGATTACCCCGAAGATCTCCCGCTGCTGCTGGCTCCCATCAGCGAGGGGAGGGCCGATCTGGTCATCGGCTCGCGCACAGCGCATGCCCAGCGCGGCAGCCTGACCCCGCAACAACGGTTTGGCAATTGGCTGGCGTGCCGGCTGCTGCGCTGGCTGTATGGTGTGCGCTACACTGACCTGGGGCCCTTCCGGGCGATCCGGCGCGATGCGCTGCGTCGGCTGCAGATGCGCGACCAGGCGTTCGGGTGGACGGTGGAGATGCAGGCGAAGGCCGCTCAGGTGGGGCTGCGCGCCGTTGAGGTGCCGGTGCGCTACCGCCCGCGCATCGGCCGCTCTAAAATCTCCGGCACGCTCAGCGGCACCGTCCGCGCCGGGTGGGGCATCCTCTCAACGATCGCGAGGGTGGCATTGGCCAGCCGGCGCAACAGGCGCCTGCTGGTGTTTCTCAAGGAGCCTGTGCCGGGGCAAGTCAAGACGCGCTTAGCAGCCGATCTTGGAGCCGATGCGGCCTGCGAGGTCTATCGGGCATGTGTGGAGCTTACCCTACAGCGGTTGGCCTCATACTGTAAGGAAACGCTGCTGTATCTCGACCAACCATCGAGGCGGCCAAACGCTCCGGCATGGCTGAGTAATCGCTGGGCCGTTCGTCCGCAGCAGGGTTGCGATCTCGGTGAACGGCTGGCTGAAGCGACTCAAACAGCATTTGCCAGGGGAGTGCAGCGCGTGGTAGTCATCGGGACCGATTCACCGTGGCTTCAGCCCAGCGATATTGAGCAGGCCTTTGCCGCGCTGGCCGAGGCCGACGTCGTGGTCGGCCCGGCGGATGACGGCGGCTATTACCTGATTGGATTGGCGCGCCCGCTGCCGGCGCTGTTTGAGGACATCAGCTGGAGCACCCCGCAGGTTTGCGCGCAAACGCTCGCGCGCGCCGGAACCCTGGGACTGCGCGTCACGGTGCTGCCGCAACGGTACGATCTTGACGTGAGGAGCGATGTGGAGCGGTTTCTGGCCGAGGAGCGTTCGCGCGGATCCACCTCGGCGTCTGTGCGCGCGATAGGGCAGATCATGAGCCAAGGGAGGGTGGCATGCCGGAGTTGAACCAGAAGACGGTCCTCTATGCGCCGCGGCTTTCGGTGTTTCCGCGGCGTGGATGGACGTTCTGGGTGGATGCGGAAGCGCCCAACTGGATCGCGGCGGATGAGCGGGGCACCTGGCTGCTGGACATGCTGCAGCGCTCGCCGATGGATTTCGCCGCGCTCACCGCGCGCTACGGCGCGCAGTTCGGCCTCGATTCCGGCCAAGCCTGGGTGCACGCGCACCATTTCGTCAGCGAGGCGCTGCGGCACGGCATCCTCAGTCCCGCGCCCGTGGAGCGGCCGGTCTACCGCGGCCGCGGCCATTACCTGGCGACGAGCCGGTTGCGCGAATGCTGGCTGCACACGAACAACTCCTGCAACCTCACCTGCGGCCATTGCCTTGTCAGCTCTTCGCCGCGCGGCGAAAAAGGCCTGCCGCCGGAGACCTTGATCCGGCTGGTGGATCAGGCGGTCGCGCTCGGGGTTGAGCGGTTCTACATTACGGGTGGAGAGCCGTTCATCCGGGCGGACCTTCCTCAACTCATTGAACATATCACGCGCACGCATGGTCGCGAGCTAGTCATCCTCACCAACGCGACGCTCTTTGCGCACACTCGCGCCTCGCTGCTCGACAGCCTTGACCGGGAGCGGGTAAAGTTCCAGGTCAGCATGGACGGCTCTACGCCCGAGATCAACGATCCGATTCGCGGCAAGGGCAGTTTCGAGTCGACGGTGGCTGGATTGCGGGAGCTGAGCCGCCGCGGTTTTGAGGCCACGCTCACCACCGTCGTGGTGGGCTACAACGTCGATGATCTGACCCATTTGACGCAACTTGCCGCTTCGTGCGGCGTGCGCGGGCAGCACCTGATGTGGGTGCACCGTCGTGGTCGCGTCACTGACGAACAGAACGGCGAAGTCCTGAGCGAGCGAAGCGAGTCGAAGGAATGGTTCCCATCGACGGAGCGGCTGATCGAGGCCATCCGTGCGGTCAAGCAAGAGGCGGACGCGCAGGGCATTACCTTGGACAACGCCGCATCCTTCGAGTTGCGCGCCAACGCGCCGGCCGGGGTCAAGTTCGACCTGGGCAACGCCGGCTGGCAGAGTGTGTGCGTCTACGCCGACGGCCACGTGTATCCTTCGGCTGCGTTTGCCAACCACAAGCCGCTCGATTGCGGCGACGCCACCAACGGCAAGGATCTGGCGGCCATTTGGCGCCACGCCCCGGTCCTGGAGCAGATCCGGCAAGCGACCGTCGTGCGCAAGTCGCAGGCGAGCGCGGATCCGCTGCGCTACCTGACAGGCGGCGGGGACATCGAGCACAGCTACTTTTTCTCGGGCGATTTTCTGGGCGATGACCCGTATTACGACGTCTACCGCACGCTGTTGCTCGATGCGATGGATGCGCTCACCGCGCGCAAGGCCGCGCTGGTCAACCGGCGCTCCGGGTTTGACGCGCCCCGCATCTTCCACGCGATGGGCGACGGCGCGGTGGTGTGCGGCACGACCGAGTTTGGCCGGGACGAGGTCGAAGTGGCCTTTTTGCACTCCAACTGCGTGCTCTCCTTTGACGTCGAAAAACCACGCAAGATCGTCCAGGAATTCTATGGGCAGGCGGCGGAAAAGCCCCAAGCCGAATTGTGCTGCCCGACCAAATACGACGACGCGGATGTCGGCCACATCCCGCAGGACGTGTTGGACCGTTTCTATGGGTGCGGCTCGCCGGTGAGCGCGGCCGCGCCCCAGCCGGGCGAGGTGTACGTCGATCTGGGCTCGGGGGCCGGCATCGACTGCTTCATCGCGGCCAAGCGCGTGGGGCCGACCGGCCGGGTCATCGGGGTGGATATGACCGACCAGATGCTCTCGGTAGCGCGCGAGAACCAGCCCAAAGTCGCCGCCGCGCTGGGCTACAACAACGTCGAGTTCCGCAAGGGGTTCCTCGAGGAGGTGCCGGTGGAGAGCAAGACCGCCGACATCGTGACCTCCAACTGCGTCATCAACCTCTCACCGGATAAACCCAAGGTGTTCGCGGAGATCTGGCGCATCCTCAGCGATCACGGCCGCGCAGTGATCGCGGACATCGTGTCCGACCGCGAGGTGCCGCCCCGCTTGAAGGTGAACGAGCAGCTCTGGGGCGAATGCATCGTCGGCGCGCTCACCGAAGCGCAGTTCCTGGCGATGCTCGAGCAAGCCGGATTCTACGGGCTGTTGGTCATGAAGAAGGCGTTCTGGAAAACGATCGAGGGGTTCAAGTTCTATTCGGTAACGGTGCAGGGCTTCAAGTTCGAGAAGACCGCCGGCTGCACCTTCGTGGGGCAGGCGGCCATTTACCGCGGGCCGTTTCAGGCCGCGCTGGATGAGGAAGGCCACCTGTTTCCGCGCAACGTGGCGATCCAGGTGTGCACCGATACCGCAAGCAAGCTGTCGCAGCCGCCCTATGCCGGCCATTTCACGATCGTGGAGCCGGATGGGACGGCGAAGGAGTTGCCGTTGGCCACCGCAGGAACCGCGACGTGCGCGCCGGGAAGCGGCTGCTGTTGATGAAAGCGCTCGTGCTGTTCTGCAGCCTCTTGGCGCTGCCGTGCTGTGCGGCGGCGGATGAGATCGACCATGGGCTGTGGAACGAGCTAGTCGAACGCTACGCGCAGGACGGCCGGGTGGATTATGACGGAGTCGCGCAAGACGCGGAGACCTTAGAGCGCTATCTGGCGTTGCTGGCTGACACCGATCCGGAGCAGCTGCCGTCACCCGAGTCGCGGTTAGCCTTTTGGATCAACGCCTACAATGCGAGCGTCTTCAAAGGTGTGCTGGATCATCGTCCATTGAAGTCGGTGAAAGACATCAAGGGGTTCTTCGACCGCCTGCGCTACCCTGTCGGCGGGGAAGAGCTCACCTTGAACCAGATCGAGGAGCGGGCCCGTGCGTCTGGCGATTGGCGGGTGCACTTCGCGGTCAACTGCGCCTCCGCGAGCTGTCCGCCGCTGCGCCCTGAAGCATACGCCGCCGGCTCGCTCGAGGCCCAGCTGGCCGACCAGACTACGCAGTTTCTCGCCAACACGCGCGACGGGTTGCGCCTCGACGGGCCGACGTTGTGGGTCTCCTCGATCTTCAAGTGGTACGCGAAGGATTTTTCGCCAAGCCGCCTGACATCGAACGCGCTCCTGGATCTGCTCGACCCCTACCTGCCTGAATCCGTGCGCCAAGCCGCGCGGGCCCGGACGTTCACGATGCGCTATCTTCCCTACGACTGGTCGTTGAATAGCGCCACAGGAGGCTTGCGATGATACTACTCATCGCCGTGGGAGCGTGCGTACTCTTTCTGGCGTATGCCAATGGGGCGAATGACAACTTTAAGGGTGTGGCCACGCTGTTCGGCAGCGGCACCACCGACTATCGCAAAGCGCTGTGGTGGGCCATGCTCACGACGCTGGCCGGTTCCTGCGCGGCGATCGCGCTGTCGGGCGAGCTCGTGAAGGCGTTCAGCGGCAAGGGGCTCGTCCCCGACGTCCTGACGCAGGATCCCTCGTTCTTGCTGGCCGTCGGGTTGGGCGCTGCGCTGACGGTGATGCTCGCGACGGTGGTGGGATTTCCTATTTCCACGACCCATGCGCTGACCGGATCACTCATCGGCGCCGGGCTGGCCGCTGCCGGTTCCATTAACGCCGGGAAGCTCGGCCAGAGCTTCTTTTTGCCCCTGGCGGTCAGCCCTTTCGTGAGCTTGGCGGTCACCAGCGGCTTCTATCCGCTGCTGCGGTGGGTGCGTCTGCGCCTGGGGGTTGAGCGGCAGATGTGTCTGTGTGTCGATGGCGGAGCGACCGAGCCGGTGCGGCTGCGGGCCGACGGCACCGCCGTGCTGGCCTCCAGCGGCGTGGTACTCAGCGTCGGCCAGCTGCAGACCTGCACGCAGCGCTATCACGGCCGGCTCATCGGCATCGACGCCCAGTGGGTCTTGGATCGGCTGCACTACCTTTCCGCCGGCGCGGTGAGCTTTGCGCGCGGGCTGAACGATACGCCCAAGATCACCGCGCTGGTAGTCGCCGCCAAGGCGCTGGGTATCAGCCTGACCGGCAGCCTGCTCGGCGTGGGCGTGGCGATGGCGGCCGGCGGCCTGATCAGCGCCCGGCGCGTGGCCATGACCATGAGCCAGCGCATCACGACGATGAACCACGGCCAAGGCTTCACCGCCAACCTCGTGACCGCCTTCCTGGTGCTCTTTGCCTCTCGGTGGGGGCTGCCGGTGTCCACGACGCACGTGTCGTGCGGCAGCCTGTTCGGGCTGGGCGCGGTGACAAGGCAGGGGCGCTGGTCGATGATCCGCACCATCCTCCTCGCGTGGGTCGCGACCCTGCCCTGCGCCGCCGTGTTCGCCGCTGGGGTGTACTGGATCGCCCGCTGATGCCAAGCGTCGTATTCGTGTGCGTCGCCAATTCCTTCCGCTCGCAAATGGCCGAAGCGCTGGCCAAATCTATGGCCGGCAAGGACTGGGACATTTGGAGTGCCGGCTCCAGCCCGGGCGGCCGGCTGCATCCGCTGGCGATTGAGCTGATGCGCGAAGCGGGGTTGAGCCTGGAGGGTCACTATTCCAAGGGGCTGGCCGAACTGCCCCAGCGGCGGTGGGACTATGTCGTGACGATGGGCTGCGGCGATGCCTGCCCGATGCTGCCGGCCGCGCACCGACTCGACTGGGACTTGCCTGACCCGGCCACGCTCGGGCCGGAGGGAGCCCGGAAGATCCGTGATCAGCTCACGACGTTAGTGCGGGGGTTGGTGGACGCCGCCGCTTGACAAGCTCCGCTCCACGCGGCAAGATACGATTATTTCCCACCTGTAAGGACTGACTCCAAGAGACGACTAATACACAGGAACCACTCCTGACCATGACAGCACGGCCAATACCACTCACACGGAGGAGACCTATGTTCATGCTGCGGCGTATGGCCTGGCTCACGGCTGTTTTGCTCGTTGGTAGCGCTCCGGCCTGGGCTGCCACTTATCAGATCGATAAGGATCATACGACCGTTTCTTTCAAGATTCGGCACCTCTTTTCCAAGGTGGAAGGCGTCTTCCGCGATTTCTCCGGCACGATCGACTACGAGCCCGGCCAGCCGGATGCCTGGAAAACCGAAGCGACGATCCAGACTGCCAGCATCGACACGCGCGTGGAGAAACGGGACAACCACCTGCGCACCGTGGATTTCTTCGACGTCGCCCAGTATCCCACCATCACCTTCAAGAGCACGAAGATGGCTGAGGTTTCCGGCACTACCGCCAAATTGCACGGGGTGTTGACGATTCGTGGCGTGCAAAAGCCCGTGGTATTGGATCTGACCATCCACGGCGTGGGTCAAGACCCCTGGGGCAACGTGCGCTCCGGCTTTACCGCAACGACCACGATCAACCGCAAGGACTTTGGGCTTACGTGGAATCAGGCGCTGGAGACAGGCGAGTTCCTCGTCGGCGATGAGGTCGAGATTACGTTGGAAGTAGAAGGGATTAAACCGTAGCGTACTACAACACGAAGGGGGTCTGATGGACGCACGAAACCAGCGAACGCTGGCAGCCGCCGCGGTGGCGGGGTTGATGGCCGCGATGGGGACGCTCGCAGGCACGGCGCACGCCGAGCACGAAGGCATGATGATGGGCGGCGACGGGAACAAAGCCCACTGCTACGGAGTGAATAAGTGCAAGGGGACCGGCGACTGTGGCGGCAAGGGCCACTCCTGTGCCGGACAGAACGCCTGCAAGGGCCAGGGGTATCTCGACCTATCCGAGAAGGACTGCCTGCGCATCGAAGGCGGCCGGCTCACGCCCGACGCCTCGTAACGAGACTCGCTGAAGGCTCGAGGCTAAAGGCTCGAGGGAAGAGCGAACCCATTCCCTCCACCCTTGAGCCTCGAGCCTTGAGCCATGCTGAGATGGCAAGTCATTGGCCGACAATCGGATGCGGGGTCGGGCTACGCACCGAGCACTATGAAACAATCACCCGCGATTGGCCTTCGATGGATTGGTTCGAGGCCATCTCCGAGAACTTCATGGACTCCGCCGGCCGGCCGCTGCACGTCCTCGAGCAGGTCCGGCAGCGCTATCCGGTCGCCCTCCATGGGGTGTCGCTCTCCATCGGGTCGACCGACCCGCTCAATCCGTCATATCTCCAGCGGCTCAAGGCGCTGGCTGACCGCATCGATCCTGCCATCGTCTCCGATCATCTGTGTTGGACCGGCGTCGATGGCCAGAACCTGCATGACCTGCTGCCGCTGCCGTTCACCGAGGAGGCGGTCCAGCATATCGCCGGACGGGTGGAGCAGGTCCAGGCGTTTCTGGGCCGGCGGATCCTGCTGGAAAACGTCTCGACGTATGTGACCTATCGCCACTCCACCATGCCCGAATGGGAATTCCTCACGGCGATCGCCCAGCGCTCCGGCTGCGGGATTCTCCTCGATCTCAACAATATCTACGTCAACGCGTACAACCACCAATTCGATCCTTATGACTACCTGCGCCATATCCCGCGGGAGCTCGTCGGCCAATTCCATCTCGCCGGCCACACCGACTGCGGCGGCTACCTCTTTGATACGCATAGCGCGCCGGTGATCGAACCAGTCTGGGCCATGTACCGCTGGGCGCTGCAGCACTGGGGCCCGGTGACGACGCTGATCGAGTGGGACGAATCGATCCCGCCCTTCGCGCGCCTGGTGGAAGAGGCCGACAAGGCCCGGGCAATCTATGTCGAGGTGTGCGGGACCGACCAGCCGGTCAGCCCGCCGCTGGCCTCGCCGCGACGGTGATCCATGGCTGAGCCGTCGCTGCGCGATGTCCAACGGTGGATGAAAACACAGATCCAACCGCCGGCCGGCGGGGCGGTGCGGGCCGCTCAGCAGTGGCTCAATCCGCAGCGAGACACGCCAGGCTTTGAGCGGCTGCATGTGTATGCGCATGGGTATCTAGCCCGCATGCAGGAATCGCTCGCCGAAGTGTACGAGGCGGTCCACCATGTCGTGGGCGAGCAAGCGTTTGCCGGGCTGGCCGGCGCCTACGCGGCCCGGCACCCCTCGCACGACTACAACCTCAGCTTCGCCGGACGCTCGCTGCCGGAGTTTCTCGCGGCCTGGCCGCGCACCGCTCAGTGGCCGTTTCTGCCGGACCTCGCCCGGCTCGAATGGGGGGTCTGCCAAGCGTTTCATGCGCAGCTGCAGCCACCGGTCGATGCCGGGCAGCTGGCGAGCGTGGCTCCATCGGACTGGGAGCGGATGCGCTTTGCCTTCCAGCCATCGGTGAGCTGCGTGGCATCCGCCTGGCCGATTCTGGATATCTGGGAAGCGCGGCAGCGCCCGCGGCAGGCCATCGACATCGATGTGGTCGGTCGGCCGCAACAGGTGCTGGTGTTCCGCGAGGGGCTGACCGTGCGCTGCGAGCTATTGGACCCGGCGGAACAACGGGTGCTGCGCGCCTTGCTCGACGGTGCGATGCTCGGCGAGGCGTGCGCGGAAGGGAGCGCTGAGGCGCTGTCCGCATGGTTCAACCAATGGACGCGCCGCGGACTGATCACCGCATTGCATCTGTAAGGCGCCCGTGTTATCCTACGCGCGTGACATAGCTTGGAGGGGGTTTCGCGAACGTCGGCGGCGAAATCCACAGGTCAGCGGCACGAGCAGGAGGTGGAGTATGCATCGACCAGGTCGCCTGGCGATCCTTGCCATGGCTGCGGGAATGATGGCCAGCGGATGCTACGGGTCCTTCACGCTCACGCGCAAAGTCTGGGCGTGGAACGGGCAGGTGAGCGACAACAAGTGGGTCGTGGAGCTCGTCTACTTGGTCTGCACCTGGCTGCCCGTGTACGGATTGGCCGGGGCCGCGGATGCGATCATCTTCAATTCCGTCGAGTTCTGGACCGGCAAGAGCTTGCTTGAAACGGCGAAGGATGGCCAGCCCGCGAAGCGCCTCGTGCGAGACGGCGTCGAGACGGTCTGGAGCCGCGACGGTGCGGACTGGATGATCGAGCAGTTCAAGGAAGGCGAGCGCGTTTCCAGCCTACGGCTGCGCCGCGAGGGCGACGTAATGTTGGGTCTGAGCCCTGAAGGCGAGACGCTCTTTTCCGCCCAGACGCGTCCCGACGGCACGGTCGAAGTCGCCGACGCCAAAGGCCAGCAGGTAGCGTCCTACTCCGCTGACCAGGTTCAGCAGTTCCTGACGTCGTTCCCACAGTAAGCGCATAACCGTTGGGGACTGTCCTCGGATTGTCGGGGGCAGTCCCCAATGTGTTTTCCTCCCATGCACAACACCTCGCTGCGCACCCAGCTCATCTGGAGTTGTGTGGCCGCCATCCTCATCGGGTTTTTCCTGCCGTGGGCGAAAGCGGAGCTTCGCGAGCCGAAGCTGTTCGGCAAGATCTCCTCCGGGATGAAGCGCAGCTTGAACCAGTCCGCCGGCCGCAGCGCCCGCAAGGCCGGCAGCACGCCGAAGACCAGCGGCCTGGCCACCATTCCGACGAAAATGAGCGGGTTCCAGATCCCGATCCTCGCGAACCGCCATCAAGCCAAGACCGCGCTCGCGCTGGTCAAAGTGTTCACGAAGAAAGACGAGTACCTCGAGGCGAAGAGCTGGGGCGTCTACGTGGTGCCGGCCCTTGCGCTGTTGTGCGGCTGGTTGATGACGATCTACCAGCAGAAGCGCCCGATCCTCTTGGCGGTCGGGGTGGTGTGCGCGGCCATCGCGGTCGGCGGGACGTGGCGGCTGCTGACGCTCGATACCAAGTCGATGCTAGGGATTGGCATCTGCTCAGGCTTGTGGCTCACGCTCGCCGGCTATGCAGGACTCGCCGGCGCCGCCCTCTGGCCGCTCCAAACACAACGCGCCGCCGCCTCGCCGGGCTGAAGCCGCACACTTCGCTCGCTGGCTTGCTGCGGGCAAGGATGCCT
>Ga0066640_10002322_pt1 | contig 11407 bp, 13 predicted proteins | sample CryGeyCG2114_020_2_FD_59505 | JGI IMG/M metagenome (GOLD analysis project Ga0066640, IMG submission 59505) | Groundwater microbial communities from aquifer - Crystal Geyser CG11_big_fil_rev_8/21/14_0.20 | ecosystem: Environmental > Aquatic > Deep subsurface > Groundwater | place: USA: Utah... | reverse complement strand
CCGCCATAATATGCGCACGACTGACAGCTTTAGAAACACACTGTGTGTGATAAATCATATCTTCGATATTAACTGGCAAAGTTGTCGAATGACCCTGAATAACCATCCCCAATGAATCACCCACAAGAATAATATCAGTACCTGCCTCATCAACCAAACGCGCCATGGTGTAATCATAGGCGGTCAACATAGCTAGCTTCTCACCATTTTTATGCATGCGCTGTATCTTTGGCAAGGTGACTTTATCAGAACTTTTTTTGATATAACTGGACATATTAAACCCTCATTACTCAGCGACTATCTATAGTGATATAATGCTTCTGCTTGCCACTGCGCCATAATTCATAAATTTCTTTTTTTATAATATCGTAATCTTTGGGATTATTAACAAAATCAATACCCGAACAATTAACCACCAGTAGAGGCGAATCATTGTATTGGAAAAAATACTGACTATACGCCTGAGATAAGGCCTCTACGTATTCATACTGAATAGGCTCTTCGATATCATCACCCCGTTCGGCAATACGCTCCATTAAAACATCAGGTGTAGCTTGCAAAAAAATAACCAGATCAGGCTTTGGTAAACGGGCATCAAGTAATGAATAAATATTGTCGTATAGATCCATTTCTTCTTCAGTTAAATTCATTGAAGCAAAAATACGATCTTTGGCAAACAGGTAATCACAAACGGTAATTTGTTTAAAAAGATCCTGTTGTTTGAGTTCAAGTTGCTGTCTATAGCGAGACAACAAGAAAAAAAGCTGTGTTTGAAAGGCATATTGTTCCGGGTTTTCGTAAAAGGGACCCAAAAATGGATTCTGACTAGCCTCTTCGAGGATAAGACGCGCACCCAAGTCCTGGGCCAACATTTGAGCCATGGTCGTTTTGCCCACTCCGATAGGGCCCTCAACAACAAGATAATTTAGCGAATCCACAGGGAGGAGCTACACGATTTAATTTGGGCAAGCAACAATAAAAAAAGCCCGTAGCAAATACGCTACGGGCTTAAGAAATATCTATTAATTGATGACCTTATTTTAAAAGAGCATCGATTTTGCCCTGCAACAAGAAAGCAATAACCAATGCGTAGATCACAAGTGATTCGATAAGAGCCAAACCAATGATCATAGGAGTTTGGATCTTGGCAGCAGCACCTGGGTTGCGAGCAATACCTTCAAGTGCTGAAGAAGCAGCACGACCTTGGCCCATAGCACCACCAAAAGCAGCCAAACCAATGGCTAATCCAGCACTTAATGCCAAACCTGTCACAGCTGAAAGATTAGAAGCACCATCTTCAGCCATCACATAACCACAAACCATCATGTTAACAACAAACAAGAAAACAAATAATGCTAAACGTCTCATTTTTACTCCTAGTAATAGTGTTTTTATATTTGAAATCATTTTCAGATACAAAAACGGGGTTAGTTTATGACCTGGTGCCATCATTCAGGGGTCACGTCTGCCAAGCTTTCGCTTTGGCTGATCGCGAGGCGAAACCACCTGCCCTCATGAATGGGCTTGAGCTGCTTCTCCATGATGTGCTTCATCGTGATGCCCATGGTCGTCATGATCTTCATGAGCCACAGCCAAGCCGATGTACACAGATGAAAGAAGCGAGAACACAAAAGCCTGGACAAAAGAAACAAAAATACCCAGGGCCATAAAAATGATAGGGATAAAGAGCGGAACCAATCCCGAAAAAATTCCTAATACGACGTGATCACCTGTCATATTACCGAACAAACGAATCCCCAACGAAAGCGGGCGCACAGCGTGACTAATGAGCTCAATAATAAGCATTAATGGTGCCATCCATACTATTGGCCCCATAAAATGCTTGGCATAGGCTACAAACCCATTTTTTTTGATACCCATAAAGTTATAGTAAATGAAAACTGTCACGCCCAATGCCAATGTGGTGTTAATATTGTCGGTTGCTGGCACAAAACCCGGCACGATCCCCATCAAATTATTCAGAAAAATATAGATAAACAAGGCACCAATTACCGGAAAATAATCTTTGGCATCTGGACCAATAATGGATTCCATAAGATTTAGAATCCATTCAACAATGACTTGAAATAAATTTTTTAAGGTAAAACTCCCTTCGGGAACTACTTCTTCGTCAATAGATTTCAACCCCTTGTTATAAACAAACGCGGCTAAAATAATTAACGCAGCCACAAAAGCAGCTGTGTAGATATGGATATTGTGATGATTTATTTTATCTGAAAACCAGCCAAACCATGTAAAATCATGCATATATTTAAACCCTTACTATTGAGGAATTAATCGCTGCCACGCGTTTAGTTTTTTTTATATTAAGAGTCAATGAAAAAACGGGCATCAAAACAAATGACGTAGACCTTCAATAAAAATAGCCAGAATGACGCAAGAAAACCCAAGAACAAACGAAATAGGATTTATTTTAACAACCAAAATCAAGACACCAACGACAACTAAAAGCAATAACATCTTCAAAAGAACCGCAGCCCCGTTTTTACCTACACCACTTTCAGCTTTAGCGACCAGTTTTGTGACAAAACGACCCAACAACTTAAAATTAAACCACCCCACGAAAACACCTGAAAAGACACCAAAGACAACCTGAAAAGTCGGTTTTAAAAAAATAGCCCCGACAAAAAGAATAATCCCTAACCCAAGAGATAGTCGCTCGATATTTTTTATTGACCACAAGTCTTCATGTGGTGTTTGTGAAGAATTCAAATCCATAAATCCCTTCAGGAGTCTTTCAAAATAGTGTCGCGATACTTTAAAAGTTTTAGCAAATTAACAAATCCCGCCAGGCCACCAACAAACAACCCGACAACAACACCAACCGGACTCATCTGCCATTTGGCGTCTGCTTTCATTCCAAGATACAAAAACAAAACAACAACAAGTGCTAATTGAATACCCGCAGCACCCAGTATACCCCAAGAAATCGCCCAAGAATTTTTTTCGCTATATTTCAAACCCGAAACGTTACTGCGTACCTGTTACAGCGTCAACCATAATAAAGCGGGGTCTTTTAAGCCCAATCAACTTGCGGATTTTAAAAAATTACTTTAAGCAGCCAGAATGACTCAAGCAGTAAAAAAGAAGATTCTTCTTATTTCAGGAATTGACCCCTCAGGAGAAGCCGGTCTTTTAGCTGATTTAGAAATAATTTTTTCTTTGAATCTAGCTGCAGCAACTTGTGTAACGGCTTTAACCTCGCAAAACAAAAATCAATTCTACAAATCTCACTGCGTCAGCCCAAAAATTTTTAAGAGTAATTTGCAGGCGTTAAAACCATTATCTCAATTTGCCGCCATTAAAATAGGCATGCTCGGCAATGAAAAAATAATCACCATATTGGCCAAAGAACTTAAAGAGTTCAAAGGCCCAATCATTTTGGACCCAGTAACCCGATCATCAAGCGGGGGAACCCTGCTCACTCTTAAAGGCCAAAAAGCACTTGTGACTCAAATACTGCCTCTTGTCACTTTATGGACCCCCAACCTGGCCGAAGCCCAACTTTATTTAAAGCAAGATCTCAGCCAACATTCCGCCTCAGAAATAGCTAACCTTTTGTTTAAAAAGTACAAAATTGCTGTTTATTTTAAAGGGGGGCACTTAAAGGGCAATCCCGTCGATGTGTTTGACAATGGACAGCACTTAATTGAGCTCAAGCAAACACGCCTTAATAAAAAATTAAGAGGAACAGGTTGCCGCCTAGCTACTTTGTTAACTGGCCATGCCGCATTAAAAAAACCGTTTACCAAGGCGAGGCTCATCAAATGGCGACACCAATTTCAATTTATCTTAAAAAATATGCCCTAGATAGCTTGTTTGATGAAAAAGTTAAATATCCAAGAAAAATTCTTGAAATTCTTGTCTTTCAAGATCATAAATACGCCCTTGTAGTATTCAACCCAAACCCGAAAGGAACACAAAAATGAAAAAAATTATTGGCTCGTTGGTAGTGGCTGTATTTGCCCTATTGAGTGTTAGTTCAGCTCAAGCCGTCGATCTTAAATGGGTCGACTCAAACAGAACTGTTATTGTTGATAATACTGTTCAAGTAACAAAACCAAGCACTAAGTGGGACACCCAAACCAAACATTATGAAGATCCAGCCCCAGTTAAATGGGTACGTCATGTTGGCGGTGCTAATCCTCAGATTTTTTTACGTTACTCAACAAATGTTAAAGGACAAACTGCCCACGACTATGCCTCTCTTATAGTCAAACGAGAATTATCTCAAAGAGGTATTCATGTGACTAAAAGACAAAACAAGGTTATCAATAACCGTAATGTCGCCGTCATTGAAGGAACTAAAGGAAATGAAAAGTACATGATCGGTGTTTGGAGACATCGCAACATTGGTTTTCAACTTGAATGTGTTGCCGAAGGCAATAAATTCGACAAATTTAATGGTGAGTTTCAACAGGCCATTAGTTCTGTCAAGATCCTTAAAGAGTCTGGTTTATAAAATCTCGATTGATTCAACCAAAAGGCCTGCACAAAGATGCAGGCCTTTTTTTTGGGCTAATAATTTATTTAAAATAATTTCTTTATATTTTTTACCCGCTCAATTGTCTGATGAACTTCTTCAACATCACCAACTGTTCGATTGACTTCATCCAAACTATCTTCGACAGGCACTCGTGGATCAGACTGGCCTGAATTACCGGTATCTGAGTCATATGTTGTCTTTGACTTGTCTACTGTCATTGTTTTACAAGACACCTCAGTCTGACTCGACACACTATCAAAAGTCCAATCACCGTTCCCTCTTCGAAAGGAAGTAGCGTAGGCAACACATTTATTTGTTGTTGGTGATTTTGCAATCACATCAGCTAATCGCACCGTTTTACCTGACTGTTTGATGTCGGCTGCACCGCTATGAACTTTTAATACTTGAGAGGGATAGGGCCATATAGCCGACACAGAATTCACATTTAACTCTTGTGCACCAACCGGGAAGATAAAAATTCCGGATATAAAAAAACCAAGAGTCGCAATAAAGAAGGATTTTTGATTCATTTTTTGAGGTTAACTGAACTCTAAAATGATATCGAGTTAATTTATTTTAATAGTTCAACGCGCACAAGTATCATCCGTGCAGGAATCTCTTCGACCTGGTAAATAAGGCCTTATCCTGGCAAAACACCAGTAACCCATTTTTGCCAACGGCTTAACTAATGGGTTCCCGATAAATTGATGTAGCCACCGATACTCAGGAAACAGTTCCCAAATAGCCAAAAAAGAATCCACACCCGTTACTATTTGTCCTGTTGATTTTTTGGCATGCATCTTGGCATGAATCTGTTGGGGATCTAGCCCATATTCTTTAGCGCTAAAATCCGGGCTTACTATATCAATAAATTCAATGAGTTGTCTTGATTTATCTTTTTTTTTGTAATGATTGATTTCGTGACGGCAAAGGGGACAGGCCCCATCGTAAAAAAGGGTCAGCTTGGATTTCATAAAAAAGATAAGGCCATAGAAATTTTCTGTTTACAACTCAAAAATGAATAGGTATTCACCAAAAAAATGAATGGTCATTCATTTTTTAGTCATTCGGGTTAACTAAACTAATCTCGTCCAGGTTCTTTTGTAGACGGCACATTTAGCCTTCGCTGAGAATTTGGCAACAAGTCAGCCGCAGCCAAGGCTACGGCGGACAATGGAGGCATCATGGAGTTTTTGAATTCTATTAGTGGCACCTTCCTCGTAGCCAATACTGGCTATTATGTTGGAGGCACCATTATTCTTGCATTGGCTCTTGGGTACACAGGAGCTCCTTTCATTCTTTGGACCCTTTTAGGTTTGGCTGCTTGTGTGGGCTTTGCTGCTCCTCAGTGGGCACTCATTACTGTTGCTGTCATTGGCGTGATCTTTAACATCAAACCCTTAAGACAAGCGCTAATTTCTTCGGGCCTCATGAAAGTCATGAAGGGTTTTATGCCGAAGATATCTGATACTGAAAAAACAGCTCTTGAAGCTGGTGTCGTTTGGGTTGAAAAAGATCTCTTCTCGGGTAAACCAAACTTTAAAAATATTTTAAACGAACCATACCCAGGGCTCACAAAAGAAGAACAAGACTTCATGAATGGCCCGGTTGAACGCCTCTGCGCCGCACTTGATGACTATAAAATCTGGCAAGACAGAGATATCCCTGCTGATGCCTGGAATATAATCAAAAAAGAAAAGTTCCTCGGAATGATTATCCCAAAGGAATATGGCGGATTAGGTTTTTCTGCGCTCTTACACTCTGAAGTGATCCAAAAGCTGGCCGCACGCTCAACTCCAGCTTGCGTTACTGTCATGGTGCCTAACTCCCTCGGGCCTGCTGAGTTATTGATTCATTACGGTACTGATGAACAAAAAAAGAGATTATTACCTCGTTTGGCTGCAGGTGAAGAACTACCTTGTTTTGCCTTAACAGAACCAACAGCCGGTTCAGACGCCGGAGCTATGAAGGCCGAAGGCTCTCTATTTAAAGGAGATGATGGCAAGTTATACATCAAGCTCAATTGGAACAAGCGCTACATTACCTTGGCAGCTATTTCTACCATTCTTGGGTTGGCGTTTAAACTTAAAGATCCTCAAAACATTTTGGGTAAAGGAACTGACCTCGGTATTACTTGTGCCCTGATTCCAAGTAACACTGCCGGTGTTGTCATTGGTCGCCGACATGACCCAATGGGTGTTCCTTTCTACAACTGCCCAACACAAGGAAACGATGTTGTAGTTTCTGTAGACTGCATTGTCGGCGGTATCGACGGAGCCGGTCGCGGTTGGAAAATGTTGATGGAATGTTTGGCAGCTGGCCGCGGTATTTCATTGCCAGCTCAAAGCGTTGGTGGAGCCAAGTTAATTACCCGTGCCACATCTGCTTATGCCACTATTCGTCAGCAATTTAATGTTGAAATTGGTAAATTCGAGGCAATCGAAGAACATTTAGGTAACATCGGTGGTATGACTTATCTTATGGAAGCTGCCCGCAAGTATATCTGTGGCGCCCTGGATCAAGGCATCAAACCACCAGTTGTAACAGCGATAGCCAAGTACAATCAAACAGAATTATTCCGTAAATTAATTACAGAAGGTATGGACATCTTAGGTGGTGCGGCTATTTCACGTGGTCCACGTAACCTACTTGCTCATGCCTGGATTGGAACTCCAATTGGTATCACGGTTGAAGGCGCCAACATCATGACTCGTGCCTTGATCATTTTTGGTCAAGGAGCTCTTCGCGCTCATCCTTATGCCTTTAAAGAAGTTGATGCGATCGAAAAAAATGATGCAGGTGCTTTTGATAAAGCTTTCTGGGGACACGTAGGACACGTTGTACGCAACTTGTTCCGTTCGATCATTCTCAGTTTAACTCGTGGTAAAATCGCAAGCTCACCAGTTGGTGGCCCAGTTGCCAAGCATTTCAAAAAGTTGGCTTGGGCTTCAGCCAGTTTTGCCATTATGGCAGATATTGCCATGGGTTCATTAGGTGGTACCTTAAAGTTCCGTGAAAAAATCACAGGACGTTTTGCGGACATTCTTTCTTGGATGTTTTTGGCAACAGCCACCCTTCGCCGTTATGTTGCTGAAGGTGAACGCAAAGAAGATCTACCTTTTGTTGAATATGCCTGCACACATGCATTTAATCAAATTCAAGAAGGTTTTGATTTGATTTTCAAAAACATTGGCGTACCCGGTATGGGATGGTTATTTGCCGGACCAATTCGTTGGTGGTCTCGCTTAAACAACATTGGCGCACCTATCAGCGACAAGAACACACATACAATTGCCAACGCACTTCAATCTGATTTTAACTTGCGTGAAAGACTCACTGAAGGTCTCTTTATCTCCAAAGATCCAGCTGACGCTTTAACCAAATACGAAAATGCCTTTAAAACTGTGAAAGCAGCTGAAAGCATTATCGCAAAAATCAGAAAAGCAGTTAAAGAAGGTAAGTTGCAAAAAGCCAGAATGCCTCAATTGGTTGAGCAAGCACTTAAGGCTAATGTCATTAGTCAAGATGATGTTGGCCTGTTGAAGAAATCCGAAGAACTACGTTTGGATGCAATTCAGGTAGATGATTACTCTCCTGAAGAGTATTTTGGAAAAGCAGCTGCGAGTGCTTCTTCTTTAAAAACTGCTTAACAGCAAATTATCTTTAAAAATAAAAAACCCCCAAGTCAAAAGCTTGGGGGTTTTTATTTGCACACAAAAAATGATCTTTTCAGATAAATTATCTGGTTAACTCAATAGGGTTATGTGGCATGGGCTTACCCTTCATCATGCCAGATCCACTATAAGTTAAATGGTGTTCATCTTTTTTCACCAACAAAATACCACTCATAAACATATCTTTTTTTGGGTTGATTCCCTTGGTTTTCACAAAATCTAGCTGCACACTATTTTTTTCTGCTTTTGTCTGAAGCATATTGGGTTGATTGCCTATCATGCAATAGTGAGTCAACTTAACTTTGCCATCATCTAAGGTATACATCGAAATCATTTCTTTAGGCGTCCCCGGAAAAATGGTTTCTTCAACAGCTGTACCACCTGAAGTGACCTTAAAGACAACCTTCATCGGTTCCTTCTTACCATTTTCTACCCACGTTCCCTTCCAGGTACCAGCTAATGACTTAATTAAATCAAAAGAGGCACTTGTAGCCACTTTAGGTATGGGGCACTTTTCAGGGCAAGTATCTTTGGGTTTATCGGCAGCATGAGTCAACGAAGTTGCAGCAACAAAAACAGAAAGCAAAGCAATAGTTTTAAAATATTTCATATCATCTCCTTTTTGAAGGGCCTTATGTCAAAAATACAAAAACTGCACAACTTGATATTTTATATTTGGTTAGAATCCAAGCCCTGTAAAAAAACTAGCCATAAACCCTTAGCTGTGATTAAGCAGCTTTTATGACAAAAAAAGACGAAAAACCTCTTAGTAAACTGTTCTGGCTGGACATGGAGATGACTGGCTTGGATGAGAACGTTGATTCAATCCTTGAAGTAGCAGTTATCATTACTGATCTAGATCTAAAAGAACTGGATAAATACGAAGCTGTTGTTTTTCAAACACCTGATATCCTCGAAAAAATGAATGAATGGTGCAAAAAAACCCATGGTGCCAGCGGGCTGACAAAACTTGTGGCAACAGGAACAGCCTTAGGCCAGGTAGAAAAGGATTTGTTAACCCTATTAGATAAACATTTTGATAAAAACGAACGAGTCATTTTGTGTGGCAACTCAATTAGTAACGACCGCCGCTTTATTGATAAGTATATGAAGAATTTTGCAAATAAGCTGCATTATCGTCTTATTGATGTATCCTCATTCAAAGAAATTTTTAAAGCTAAATTTGGCATTAAAGTTCAAAAGAAAAACACACACCGTGCCATAGATGACATTTATGAATCAATCAATGAACTCAATACCTATCTGGGTTATATTAAGACTGAGGCCCAACCCAAATAAACTTGGGTTATCCTGATTAAAACAAAAAGCCTGATACGTATCTATGAAAGTAACCAAAAAAAAACCGGCTCTTGTTATCACAGGTTTTTTGGGTGCAGGTAAAACAACTCTCCTTAATCAGGTTATGGAATCTAATCCTGATTTACGATTGGCCCTCATTATCAATGAATTTGGTGATATTGGGCTTGATGCAGCTCTACTTAAAACACCTGGTGAATTTGTCGAAATGACCAATGGATGCTTATGCTGCGCTCTTAATGAAGATTTAGTCAACACGCTTGAAAATTTAAAAAACAGGGATGATTATGACGCCGTCATTATTGAAACATCTGGCATAGCAGATCCATTAACTATTGCCTGGACTTTTTTAAGACCACAATTTGAAAATAAATTTTCTTTGCATGGCATTATTACGGTTGTCGACACCCAATTGTTATCAAAAAAAGAAGAACATCCCCTTCTTATCGAACAAATCAGGGCCGGAAATTTGCTATATATTTCAAAAACAAATGAACTGACAAAGTCTCAAATACAAGCTGTGTCTCAAGAACTTGAAAATATTAATACTGCCGCTCCACTCTTTTATAGTCCAAATACAAGTTGGATAAGACCGCTACTATTAGACGATCAAGAAATATTTTTTGATAACCCTCAAAAAACAGATCATGCCAACTATATTTGCGAAAGTGAAGACCTCTCATCCAGAAAAACAACTCTTGAAGAAATGGAAGATTATTTTGAAAGTCTTCCTGTAAATATAATCCGTGCCAAGGCAATTTTTTTTGATCATTTAAAAAACAAATATTTTGCCTTACACCGCGTTTGTGGTCGCATTACATTTGAACCCTTAAATTTAAAACCAACTGTGTTGGCACTTGTTAAAATAAAAATTGAAACCTAAGTGAGCCATTCTGACACACAGTGTACCAATTTGACGCGCGATCTTTTTTTAAGTTTAATTTTAAAACACAGATAATTTATCTCCATTTTATTTTATTAGTATTTTCAGACACTTCACTAAGCATACTTTCTAAATAATAGTTCCCTCTTCTGGCACATGAATTGCTCATAAACACCCTTTGTCAGGACTATTAAATAATCAAGGAAGGCCAAGAGAGGTTACTATGCTTAAAAGAATTTTATTCTTCATTTGTACTTTTATTTTAATGTCTCAATCCTGGGCCTCAACTTCAGATCAGTTGACTGATATTAGTAATAGCCCCTACGAAACTGAAATCCGAACACTGGTTGATTCAAATATCTGGCCTGTGTCAGCCACGCAAACCACATTTAACCCCGAACAGCCTCTCTTACTCGGTGATCAAGTCGTTTTATTATTAAAAGCCGCAAATCTTTATGATCAGGCTTCACAATTTAGTGGAGGTCAATGTCCTCAATACCCTCTTTTTTCTTATGCCGTATCCAAGAGAATTTTTACCACCAGCTCATGCCCTTCGATGACAGGGCAAAGAACCATAGGCAATTTAATTACAACGGGAATACGTGCCTTTAAATTATCTGACCCTCAAGCTCTTACCGACTATAAAAGCCTAATCGCTAATTACTCGGGTATCAATCTGGGAACAAATAAAAAGCCATATGGAATCGCCTTAAATGATTTTAAATTTTCTTGGGAAACAGAAGCTTTGATAGATTTTGATCCAAGCCATTATTCAATGACATCTTCAACATATCCAAACCTTAAAATCACTCGAGGTCAGGCTGCGGCCATGATCGCCAATATGTTTATGATTGATCCTCCGGCATCAACTGTACCAGAAGTTCCTGTTAACTCCGAAATAACAATGAATAGCCCCCTTGAGAACACTACATTATCAGGATCCGATGTCACATTTAGTTGGGCAGCTGATGGAGCACAAACTTTCGACGTTGCTATTGGTTCATCTCAAGCTAACCTGGACTATGG
>Ga0066640_10002317_pt1 | contig 11419 bp, 10 predicted proteins | sample CryGeyCG2114_020_2_FD_59505 | JGI IMG/M metagenome (GOLD analysis project Ga0066640, IMG submission 59505) | Groundwater microbial communities from aquifer - Crystal Geyser CG11_big_fil_rev_8/21/14_0.20 | ecosystem: Environmental > Aquatic > Deep subsurface > Groundwater | place: USA: Utah... | reverse complement strand
CTCTTCTTTTGAAAAAACGGCCACTCCTGAATAACCTTTTTTTTCAGCAGGGTTAATATATTGATGATATTTTTTTAAATTTTGTACTTCTTCTGGGAATTGTTCTGCAAGTGCCTTAATTTCTTGAAGACACAAAATATCTGGTTTATTTTCATTAATAAAATCGATAAAACCTTTATTAACGCACGCGCGTATCCCATTGACATTCCACGACACAAGTCTTTTCAAAATTTTCCTCTCATTTTTTTTTTTCATTTCTACGGCATGATAGTTCTATAGTTTTTTTCAAAGATTGTTAAAGACATTCTGAGAAAAATGCTTATTATTAGTAACACTTTATTCATGTAGTAGGAGAGACCATGCGTTGTTTCAAAAACATTGCCAAGCTAATTCGCACAAAAAGACTTCAGCACCCTAAAGGGTACTCACAATCAGAACTTTCACATTTATTAGGATATAAGAATGGTCAATTTATCAGCAATGTTGAAAGAGCGCTGTGTAATGTCCCTTTGAAAATGTTAAGCAAGGTCTCAGAAGTACTTGATATTCATCCAGCTGATCTAAAAGCAGCTATTATTCAAGATCATGAAGTGACTTTAAATAACTATCTGCAGATTCAAACAACTGCTGAGGTAAAAGAGCTTCACTCAGGAAACAGTGAATCAACTTCTACTTCAGGTGATTTTGTTGAATCTCCGGCAGCTTTTAAAATGTCTTCCAACTCGTAATGAATTATTCAACTACATATAAATATAAAAAAAGGTCAGAACTTTCTGACCTTTTTTATTTTATTAATATGAATCTTTATATTTTTTGTAATCTTCGATAGTGCCCTCGGACTCTTCAGTGTCCTTAGACCACTCAGATGCTTTCTGAGTGGGTAGCAAGTGTGGATCTTCAAATTCCCCAGTAAATGAGACAATGTCTCCTTCAGGCTTTAAATCATGATTAGTTGAGTAATCTCTATCCTCAGCATAAGTATTTATCTTTTTATCTAAGACTTCTTTTTGCCAATCCTCAAGCTTTACTTCGAATTCCCTGAGGCTTTTTAAGCTTGTGTCATAGGTTTTTTCAACCTTATCAAGCTGTTTGCCTGCAGTTCTTCCAAAAAGTTCAAAGAATTTCTTTCTGGCCACAATATATTGCTCCATTAAGTTGTCATACTTTTGGAGGACTTTCGCTGGAGTGAGGCTTTTAGGGCGTCGATTACGATTTCCCTGAAACTTTTTTGAATCATTTGACTCATTTGAATCAGTTTCAGCTTTATTTGATTTATTTCCACTCGCTTTATAATTCTTGCGGTTATTTCTTCTTTTATTATTATATTTTTTTTTCGGCCGTTCAGCGGAACTATTGTTGTTATCCGTCATGCTGCTTTGCTCCTATCATTAAGTTAAAATAGTATGTCGAAATAGTCCAAGTGTCCATTAATCATCGTTTACTACAAAGAGGAAATCTCTTATAATCCTTGTAATTTATATTCAAGGAGAATTTTATGGCAAATAAAAGAGTGAAGGTTGCAATTACTGGTGCAGCTGGTCAGATTGGTTATGCAATTTTATTTAGAATTGCTTCAGGGCAGATGTTTGGTCCAAGTACAGAAGTTGAACTTCAATTACTAGAATTGCCACAAGCTTTAGGTGCACTTGAGGGTGTAAAGATGGAATTAGACGATTGTGCTTTTCCACTTCTAAAAAATATTGTTTGTACTGACAAAATGGATGTTGCCTTCAAAGATGCTAACTGGATTTTAGCGATTGGTGCTATTCCTAGAAAAGCTGGAATGGAGCGTGGAGATCTTTTAAAAGTTAACGGTGGAATATTTGGTCCATTAGGTAAAGCAATGGCCGCTCATGGAGCAGCTGATTGTAAACTTTTTGTTGTTGGTAATCCTTGTAACACGAACTGTTTAATTGCAATGGAGTCTTCAGGACTTCCAAAAGATAGATTTTTTGCGATGACAGCTCTTGATGAAAATCGCGCCAAAACTCAATTGGCCCAAAAAACTGGTGCGGATATCACTGAAGTAAGTAATATGACTATTTGGGGTAATCACTCAGCAACTCAATATCCTGATTTTTATAATGCAAAAATTAAAGGAAAAAGTGCTGCGGATATCGTTAATGATGAAGCTTGGCTAAAAGATACATTTATTTCAACTGTTCAAAAACGTGGAGCTGCTATTATTGAAGCTCGTGGAGCTAGTTCAGCTGCCAGTGCAGCAAATGCTTGTGTTCAAGGTGTTTATAGTTTAACTCATGATACTCCAGCAGGTGAGACTTTTTCAATGTGTCTTGCCAGTAATGGACAATATGGAGTTGACGAAGGATTAATCTTCTCATATCCATGTCGTGTTGAAGGTGGAGTCCTTAAAGTTGTTGAAGGCTTAACTCACAATAGCTATGGCCAAGAAAAATTCAATGCAACTTTGGAAGAATTAAAAATCGAAAGGGATACTGTTAAAGACCTAGGTCTTATTTAAGAAGAATTTATGAATAAAATATCACAATCAGAAAAAGTTAAGCTCTCTGGCTTTAATAATTTAACAAAGATTTTATCTTTTAATCTTTATGACTTTTGTATTGCTTTTACAGAAGAACAAAAAGAAGCCTATTTGGAGGAGATTAGTCAAAAATATTCCGCTGAGAAGATTTTAGAATTTTCGAGAAATATCTGTAAAATTATTAATTCAGACATTATTTCTGAATCAAAAATGAATTATGATCCGGTCGGAGCGAGTACCATGACACTCATGAGCGATGCGCATGGAAGTAAGTGGGAACCATTCAAGGATGCAGGAGTTGGTGTTAAGCAACATCTAACAAAATCTCACTTAACTAGTCATACCTATCCCGATGTTTCGGCGCCAAATGGAGTGTGTACGTTTAGAGTTGATTTTGATATTGCGACTTGTGGGGATATTATCCCGCTTCAAGCTATTAATTATCTTTTTGAAGTTTTTGAAGGTGATGTTGTCTATATTGATTATGTTGTTCGCGGATATACTCGTCGTGCAGATGGTAAAAAGATCTATAACGATGAGTATTTTAACTCGATCCAAGACTTTGTTAAACCCGAGGTCATTGACAATTACGAGTATCACTCAGATCTCAATATTCCTCGGGATAATATTTGGCAAACGAAGTTAATGGTTAAAAATATGGGTGCCGAAAGATTTGTTCTCGATCCTAAAGATATAAACCATCCTCAAATTGATGAGAAAATGAATCTTTTATTTGATGAAATGAAAGACGTCTATCATCTTTATTAGAGGAGATCATGGGAAAAGAAATCCAACACAAGGGATATACAGATCAAGAAATGATCGAGTTTAAAAAAAAACTTGAACAAGAAACCCAGATCCTGAAAAGTTGGTTTGATAGTGATGGATTTGAAAAAGATGTTTTTAAAACCGGTATTGAACTAGAAGGATGGCTCACTAATGAGAATATGCTTCCGGATCCTTATAGTACGGATTTTTTAGAAAAACTGAATCATAAACAAGTTGTTCCTGAAATAGCGCGTTTTAATTTTGAAATTAATTCTAATCCTTATGATCTTAAGGGAGATGTTTTTTCAAAACTAGAAAATGAATTAAAAGAAATTACAAAAAAATGCCGGGAAGTTTCAAGGAAAGATCAAAAGAACGCTCTTTTTATAGGAACACTTCCAACTCTTCGCGCTCATATGCTTTCAATGGAATATCTATCACCTCAGAATCGATATGCTGTGATGAATGAACAAGTGATGAAAATGAGAGAGGGGAAACCTCTTTATATTCGTCTTGAGGGTAAAGATCAGCTCTATATGTATATGGATAGTGTGATCGCCGAATGTGCGGCAACAAGTTTACAAATTCATTTAAGTGTTAATCAGGATCAGGCCAAGCGTTATTATAATGCCTCAATTATTGCTTCTTCATTTTTAATAGCGATTTCTGCTAATTCTCCTTATTTTTTTGGAAAAGAGTTATGGGATGAATCTCGTATCGCTGTTTTTGAACAGTCTGTGGACATAGATGCCGAAAGGATTGCTGATCATAAAAAAATTAAGCGCGTCACTTTGGGTAATGGTTATATTCAAGAATCTTTATTTGAGCTTTTTGAGGAAAATTTAAATGATTATCCTATTCTTTTGGCCGAGCTAGAAGAGACCGATCCAAATGAATTAAGTCATTTAAAGTTACACAATGGTACTATTTGGCGTTGGAACAGACCAATTGTAGGAACCGATGGGGATGGAAAACCACACCTTCGGATTGAGCAGCGAACTCCCAGTGCAGGACCTACGCTAGTGGATTCGATTGCCAATGCAGCATTTTCGATCGGTCTTGTTGATTATTTGGCTCAAATGAAAATTCCCCCAGAAGATTTAATTCCTTTTGATGAAGTTGTTCATAATTTTTATAAAGCTTCTAGGCAGAGTTATTTTTGTCACGTGAAATGGATTGATGGAAAACTGCATGATATTAAAGATCTTCTGCAATATGAAATCTTTCCTCATGTTAAACAAGCTCTTTTAAATAGAGGCGTGGATGCTGCGGGAGTGAAATATTATATGGATGATATTATGTATCCAAGAATCGTGAAGGGTGTAAATGGATCAATATGGCAAAAAGCATTTATTCATATGCACGGGAAAAGATTTCAAGAGTTACTTGAAGCTTATACTCACAATCAACAAGTGGGTAAATCCATTCATGAGTGGGAGCTATAGTTGAAATATAAATTGTTACATGAATTACCTGAAGGATTTCTTGAGATTGATGTAACTCAAATTCATGAGCTACTTGGTGGACCAACATTAATTCATCTAAAGGGTGAAAAAAATGATGCCCTTTACTTATCGACTCTTCTGCATGGGAATGAGACGACAAGTTTTATAGTCTTGCAACGATTACTTCGAAATTATCAAGGAAGAACTCTTCCTCGTGATATTATTATTTTTGTTGGTAACACCCTGGCAGCTTCCCATGGAATGAGACATCTTCCAGACCAAGTGGATTATAATCGAATCTGGGATCATCATTTAAGTCCAGAAGAATTTTTACCGGAACATCACCTCGCGTTTGATGTGATTAATTATGCAAAAGAGCAAAATATTTTTGCCAGTATTGATATTCACAATAATACCGGGAAAAACCCAAACTATGGGTGTATCAATGTCGTTGCTGAGCCTTTTATTGATCTGGCAAGCCACTTTGGTAGTCACACCGTATATTTTACTGAACCTCATAATGTTCAGTCCATGGCCTTTGCTCATTTCTGTACGGCCATAACTATCGAAGCAGGGAAACCTGGTGAAGAATCTGGAGTAATCGCCGCTTATCATTTTGTTGAAAAAGTTCTTCAAATGGATGAACTGTATAATAATCCCAATCGAGAAAATCCAGAAATCTATCATACCTTTGCTAGAATGAAAGTTGATAAAAAAGCAGTCATCGATTTTAATGATTCTCCTTGTGTGGAAAGCGATCTTTCATTTGTTTCAAATTTAGATGAAAACAATTTTGAGGTCGTACCTAAAGGCGCTCATATGGGATATGCCAAAAATATCAATTTGATCAGGGTGGAAGACAATAAAGGCTTTGATATTACCGATGATTTTTTAAAAATTGAAAATGGGGAGTTGAAAGTAAATCGCATTTTCATTCCATCTATGTTTACCAAAGATGTCTATGTAATGAAAGAAGACTGTCTAGGCTATGTTATGGAGTTGATGATTCCTACGACCTAAGTGCCCATAAGGAAATATTTCTAGGGGAGATATCTTTATCAAATGTTTCAGTCACTTGAACTTGATATCCATTCTCTTTTAGGTAGAGAGCGCGATCTAAAATAAGATAAATTTCTATTAAGCGTGCCAGGTGAGATCTAATTATACCCAGACTTTGAAGTAAGTTTATTTTTTCTTTGGTTGAATTGGATTGAATAAAAGTTTCTAGCTCTTCTTTAGAAGTAGCTTCGAGATAGTTACCTGCATATTTTTTTGCGTAATCACTAAAAACTCCGTCGTAATCTTTTTTAGTTCCATTGCCAATACTTATAAAATCGAGATCAAATTGATCTTTGAGGTAAATATGTAATCCATAACGAAAGAGTTTTACTTTATCTCGTAGTTTCATTTCTTCCTTTGACTTTGATTTATAAGATTTAGCCGCCAGGGTTAGAGAATGATTAGTAAAGTTGAGAGGATTTTTTTTTGCTAACTTTGATAAGTTTAAATTATGTTCACTTAGTTTGTGGTAGCAACAACCATAGTTTAAAAATCCCTTGTGATGAGATTTTTTAAAAGACTCGAGCAGTTCTACCGATAGGTCACCACAGGCATGCAGCCCTAAAAGTGCGCTGTTTGCAGGGGCCGCAATCTCTGCTGTTCGATCAAAGGTTGCCTGCTTAAATTGTATTCTTTGAAGGAGTTCAGGTAGATCTCGACTAAGCTTTTTTATTCCAATTTCTTGAAAATCACGAGATTGATCAATACAAGTGCTTGTTCTATCATTCTCCCACAAAAGATAAGAGCTTAAGTGTCCTGCACCTGATCCGATATCTAGGTAGTGATTGAAATCCATTTTTTCTAATTGCTGTTTGATAACCACAAGCTCATGTTGCTTTTTTTGGCTCATTTTCTTTTTTAAAATTTGTGGGATTTGTTCTTCACTAAATTGATCACTCTCTATATTCATCAAGCTTTTTATTTGATGTAGGTATTCTAGATACTGGGCATTAGTTATATGATCCGTGGCGAGCTCATTTTCATGCTCAAGTCTTTGCTCGGTAGGTAAACGTCCTAACTCCTGGGCCCACTGTAAGTACGGTGGGCTAAAGTGGGGATATCGTTCAAGCACTTCACTTTCGTGGAGGTATTGATGCTCATGCACAAATGCTTGAATATCGATAAAGCGCTTTTCAAGATTCATGATTCGAGTATATACTGCTTTGATGAATATAGCTATTTGGGGGATGGGAATCTCGGGTGTTTCGGCACTCAAATATCTTGCCACTACAGATCATAATCTTTATGTCATAAATGATGGTCCTGTCGAGAATTGGGTTTTTGCCGAACAAATTCTTAAATCTATTCCCAAAGAAAAATGTATAAGCGAAGATAAGCTTGATCCCGAGCTGTCTCTAGATCAAATTATTTTAGCTCCAGGAATTGATCGTAAAAAGCCACTGGTTAAATCTTTTATTGATCGTGGTATTGAAGTCATCAGTGAAATTGAACTTGCGTATCGCCATATAAAGATTCCCATTGTGGCCATCACTGGTACTAATGGGAAGACCACAACAGCAACGATGATGGAACTTGCCTTTTCTAAAACCGGAAAAAAAGTCTTTCTAGGAGGAAATATAGGAGTTCCATTTTGTGATATTCTTCTTGATGATACGAAGTATGATCTGGCCGTTTTAGAGCTTTCTAGCTTTCAGCTTGAATCTATTAAAGATTTCAGGGCTAACGTGGGGATTATTTTAAATATCACTGAATCCCATATGGAAAGATATCATCAATTTAAAGATTACGCCGAGGCCAAGTTAAATATCGTAAAGAACCAACAAGAGGGTGATCTTTTCATCTGTCCGGTTAAATATTTAGGTACAAAAACTGAGGCGACCAAAAGTTGTATCGCGAAGATTAGAGGACTCGATTTTTCTCATTCAAAACTGATCGGTGAACATCATAAAGAAAATCTTTTTTGTATTGAAAAATCATTAGAACATTTTGGTGTGAAAAATTCTACGGAGATTTTACAAGAGCTAGTTAATGAATTTTCGGGTGTTAAATTTCGACTCCAGTATGAAGGAGAACATAAGGGACTCGTTTTTATTAATGACGGTAAAAGTACTAATATTGATGCAACCATGTCTGCGATCAAAACTTTTGATGAAACGGAATTATATTTAATACTGGGTGGAAAACTTAGGACAAATGATATTTCTTTTATTAATCAACTCGATGAGTTTGAAATTAATGCAATTTATTGTTTTGGGGAAGCGGGTCCACGATTATCTAAAGAACTAAGCGTGAATTTCAAGACGGTTATTTGTAAAAATTTAGAAGAAGTTTTTGAAAAGATAAAAAAAGATATAAGTGTTGGTACGATTTTGTTTAGTCCTGCCTTCCCTTCATTCGATCTGTATAGCAACTACGTAGAGCGCGGAGAGCATTTTAAGAAATTAGTTAACTCTTTGAGCAATTGATTTACTGTGAATATCGTCTGCTTGCGCCGTTTGAAAATTCTCAATAGAAAGTTTTGCAATAAAGAGAGCTAAGATCATAAAAACAATTGAGCTGAATTTGATACTCATATTAATTTCCTTTCTTAATTATCATTATATGTTTAACAATAACATTTATCGAACATTCTAATAAAATCTTGAGTTTAATTAGCTATTTAGAGTAATTACGGGAGCTTGGCAGTCGGCCATTTTGGGTAGCAATCTCAGACCTAAAGCTTTAATTAGTACGGCCATAGGAGATTTCGCCACAAAATATTGTCAGTTTAATCTTCGTGAATAAAACCTAATTCCGCTTTTATTTTTTCAGGTAGAGTTGGAATATAAGGCTTAGGAATTAAAAAAGTCGCCAAGTTAAAGAAATCTAAAAAGACACGATTATTTTCTGTCGATCTTTTTAAGTATTCGTGTCCAGATGAACCACCTGTTCCAATTTTTGTTCCTAAAATTCTATGTACCATGATAGCGTGCCGATAACGCCAAGTTGAAAACTGCTCATCAATATCCAGTAGAGAATCTAACAGAAGTCCTGGTGCTTGAAAGATAGGTTCATTCTTATAGAGTTGAATAAAAATGGCAGCAAGTTTTGCTTCTCTTGATAAGCGAACTAGTCCTTGTTCTTTTAGTTTTGCATATTTTTTAGCATCAAAAAGACAGTTGAAGTTTTCTCTCGTTGCTTCTAGCATCTTTAACTCCATCTCTTTTTCTTTAGGGTGAAGAGTTTCATTGCTTTCAATAATTTCTTGATCACTATCGAGCATTTTTGAAACAGATGCTTCATACTCGGTCCAAAAATCAAAATCTTCCGTTTTTCCAAATGGCATTCTAGAAAGCCAAGCATCAACGAGCTCTAAAAAAGTAGGTTCTTCTTCCATTTTTTCCAGAAAAACTTGATCAGATTTTTTAAGGCGAGAGTTAAAGAATTTTTTATCAATCCCAAGCCGATATTCTTGTCTAAGACCTAAACGCAATTCTACGATTCGAAATTGAATACTTTGAAATCCAGAGGCTGGGACGAGATAATCTCTAAAGTCCATAAAATCCAGTGGAGTCATGGTCTCAATAATAGAGAGTTGATCGACAAGAATTTTTTGAATTTGAGTAATTCTATTGAGTCTGTGGTTTACCACCCCAAGATCTGTGGGTTTAACTCTTTTCGTATTAAAAAGTGCATATACAGAATTAAGTTCATGGATGATTTGCTTAAACCATAACTCATAGGCCTGGTGAATAATGATAAAAAGTGTTTCATCATGGGCCTCTTCTCCATACTCTTTGGATTTAAGCTTTTGAGAATTAAGAATCGTATCAAGAGCAAGATAATCGCCATAATACACTGGAGGATGTTTCATCATTTTACCTTAGACTGTCTGTGTTAATCGTCCATAAAAGTAACTCGAAACTTTTAAATTGTCGAATTTTTGAGTATGATGTGGTCACATTTAAAAGCTGATCAAGGACAGGAAAATGAGTAAATTTCAAATATCAACTGGTGACATTAAGAAGAATATTGCAGCTGTGCAAAACTTTATGCGAGAACATAAAATGGATGCCTTTTATATCTCCAGTTTTGATCCTTTCCTTAATGAATATGTTCCCATGGAAGATTGTCACCGTTTTTACGTCACGGGATTCTCTGGCTCAACCGCAGAGGCGCTTATTCCAGCAGTTGGAAAAGTAAAGTTGTATGTGGATGGACGCTATCATGAACAAGCTGATATTGAATGTGATTTAGACTTAGTTGAAGTTGTAAAAGTTCCGGCCAATACGGCGCTTTTAGATTGTCTTAAGGATGATCTCAATAGCTTATCTGCAAAGACTATTGGATTAGAAGGTGATCGCTCAGCAGTTTCTTTTTTTGAAGAACTAGACCAAAAATATGAAGTAAAAGTATTTCTTAATCAAGAACTCTCAACACTTATGGAATTTGCGAAAATGCCGGCCTTAAAACCGATCCAACATTTAAGCGTTGAAGTAGCAGGAACAAGTACCAAAGATAAACTCAAAAGGATTTTCTCTTCAGATACCGAAGCTCATTTTGTAACTGCAATTGATTCACTTTCCTGGGTGACCAACTGTCGCGGATATCATCTGCCAAATTTAAGTTCATTTTTAGGAACAGGGCTTGTGACTTCTAAAAAAGTTTATGTCTTTATTGATCAAAATGTTGAGTTTCATTGTAATGACCCATTAATTGAGTTTATTCCAGCAGATGGAGCTAAGATTAAAGAGACCATTTCAAAACTAAATAGTGATTTAAATCTTACGAAAGTCTTTATTGATAAAAAGATGCTAAATACTAGTTCATTTTTAATGCTCAAAGATGTTTTTGGAACTTCTAAGTTAGAAGAAAAAACCGGTGGACTCATCGATTACCATTCCATTAAAGATGCCGCTGAAATTAAAATTATTAAAGATTCATTCAAGCGAGCAGATAAGGCGATCTATAATACAATTTGTTGGGTGAAAAATGGAATTAAAGAAGGAAATAAAATTTCTGAATTTGATCTTTATGAACAAACTTCCATTGAATATCAAAAACAAGGGGCCGTTGAGCAAAGCTTTGGAACTATCGCTGGAGTCGGTGCTAATGGATCCATCATCCATTATGGTAACCCTAAAAAAGATGTCATTATTCAAAACGATGACATGATCCTTTTAGATTCCGGTGGATATTTTGAAGCTGGTTTCGCCACAGATACCACACGAACTTTTCTCGCTAGCGATAAAGCTAAAGATCAAAAATACAAAGAGATCTATACTCTCGTTCTTAAAGGAACATTGAATTTACAAAATGCTGTCTTTAAAGAGGGAACTCGTGGTGGTGGATTAGATGCAGTCTGCAGACAACCTCTATACCAAGCTGGCTATGATTACGCTCATGGGACGGGTCATGGAGTGGGTATTCATGTTCATGAGGGGGGAGTTGGAATAAGTCCGGTTAGAAACTATTTACTTAAACCAGGACAAGTTGTTTCCATCGAGCCTGGAATTTATATCCCAGGTTTTGGGGGAGTCCGTCTGGAAAATATTGGCCTTATCGTGGAGCATCCTAAGTTTGAAGGATTTTTAACTTTCGAAAGTTTAGTTTATATTGGTTTTGAGCCAAACCTCATTGATGAATCAATGCTAAATGATCAAGAAAAAGTTTGGCTAGCTGAATATGAAGCGAAATGTGCTGA
>Ga0066640_10002316_pt1 | contig 11424 bp, 13 predicted proteins | sample CryGeyCG2114_020_2_FD_59505 | JGI IMG/M metagenome (GOLD analysis project Ga0066640, IMG submission 59505) | Groundwater microbial communities from aquifer - Crystal Geyser CG11_big_fil_rev_8/21/14_0.20 | ecosystem: Environmental > Aquatic > Deep subsurface > Groundwater | place: USA: Utah... | reverse complement strand
CTTTGCTTCTCTTCCATTCCTCTCGCAAAGCCACCGAGCGATCCGTCTGACTTGATGACACGATGGCAGGGCACCCAGGAATAGGGATTCTTGGTGAGCGCGTGGCCCACCGTCCTGGGACTCGAACCAATGATCCTGGCTATCTCGCCGTACGTAGACACACTACCTTCGGGAATCTCTTTGGCCACTGCCCAGACCCTGCGCTCATGCATCGTCCCCAGGTCAAAGAGCAGGGAGCCAAGATAATCACGCATGGTCGCGTGCCCTTCACGACGAGAAAGCTTTCGCATCTCACGTACCATACGTGAACCATATTGAGCCGCCAACTTCTTTCTCCAGCAGATGTTTGCTGGCAAGCCCATATGCTCTGCGGTCATCCTGAACACATGCTTTTGCGTGCCTTCCACAATGCGATAACGCGCTGGAACCTGCATGGCCACCTGGACGACGTTCAGCCGCAGGAACGGCGCGTGCACCCGGACGCCGAGCGCGTCTGCGATGGCAATGTCCCGCAACAGGTCACGATGATACATGCTGAGCAGCCCCTGCCAGCACGCGTCCTCGAGATCTTCTGCCTGACGATGCCTGCGATAGCCGGCGAAGAGCTCTTCAGAGCCAAGACCTGCCTGCACTAGCCTATACCCCTCTCGCTTCGCGGCGGCAAGGCCGACATAGGTGACCAGACCAACACTGATTCTAGTCACATCAGCGCTTTTGGTGATGGCAACGACTTTCGGTATGGTCGCTTTGAGCATCTCCTGGTCAATATCGACCACCAGCTGTCGCAGCCCTAAGGCCTTGGATGCGGCTCTCGCCTCAACGACATCCGGCGCATCCCTGGCGCCCACGGTGATAACAAAAAGGCCCCTGCCCCCCTTGTTTGCACGCCCCCATGTGCCATTGGCGAGCAACGCTATGGTTGAGCTATCGACACCGCCTGAAAAAAGAACAGGCGCAGAAATCACTGCGTGGCGAAACGCGTCAGCGATTCTTAGCGCATGCCACGCCTCATCTCGCTCCACGACGCGCACCTGCTGGCGCAACGTGAACACGGCAGCGCGATACGCGGGCCAGGATAAGATTTTACCGTCCTGCTCGCAGAGGGATATGCTCGCAGAAACTGCCCGCGCATCTGGCAGGATGGCGTCAGCCATTGCTACTCCCACTCAATAGTCGCCGGCGGCTTGTGGGTGATATCATAGACCACCCTGTTGACCTGGGTCATCTCATTGGTGATACGCGTCGACACCTGTTCGAGGAAGTCCCAGGGAACTTTGGCGAATTCCGCAGTCATAGCGTCGGTGCTCTTCACGAGCCGAATGCCGATGACCTGCTTGTAGCTTCGCGCGTCGCCTTGCACGCCGACGCTGCTGATGGGGAGCAGCACGCAGAAGCCCTGCCAGATGTCCTTGTAGAGGTCAGCGCCATGCATCTCTTCCTCAAGGATCGCGTTCGCGCGCGCGACGATAGCGGCACGCTCTTCTGTCGCCTCACCCAGGATACGCACCGCAAGCCCTGGCCCTGGAAACGGATGCCGCCAAACCAGCTCGTCAGGACAGCCCAACTGCAGGGCGAGCCTTCGGACCTCGTCCTTATAGAGCTCGCGCAGCGGCTCTACTATGTCCATGCCTACATTCTCCGGAAGGCCGCCGACATTATGATGGCTCTTAATCTTTGACGCATGCGCGCTGCCGCCCGACTCGATGCGATCGGGGTAGATAGTGCCCTGAATCAGCACCCGAGCGCCTTTGGCATGCTCGCGGAACACCTCAATGAACATGCGGCCAATGGCTTTTCGTTTCTCTTCTGGATCAATGATGCCCTTAAGACCCTGATAGAAGCGCGTTCGCGCGTCGACTATATGAACATCCAGGCCCAGCGGCGCCATGGCGTCGCGCACCTCCTGCGCTTCGCCCTCCCGCATAAAACCCGTATCAACGAAAATGGCTGTTATCTGCTCAGGAGCGGCCTTTGCGGCAAGCACTGCAGCAGTCATGCTGTCCACGCCTCCGGACAGGCCGATGACCGCCTTTCTGCCATTGAGCTTCCCAGCAAGCTCAGCGATGGCCTGCTCTGCGATGTTCTTCATGCCGAAATCCTGTTCCGTCTTGCAGATGCGCAGGAAATTCGAAAAAATCATCGAACCGCATAGCGTATGCGTGACTTCAGGGTGAAACTGGCAGCCATACAGGTTTCTTCCCTGATGCTCGTAGCAGGCGTTGCCACAGTTCTGCGTCGCGCCTGTAGCCACGAATCCCTGCCCCAGCTGCCCCACAATGTCACCATGATTCATCCATACCTGCTCCTGCTCGCCAATGCCCTTGAGTAGTTGGCTATCCTTTGTCTTTCGAAGAGTGGCAAGACCGTATTCACGCTTGTCGCCTGCCCTGACACTGCCGCCCGTCAGATGCGCCATGAGCTGATGGCCATAGCAAAGGCCCAGAACAGGAATTCCAAGATCCAGAATGTTCTCATCCATGCCTGGCGCACCCTCCTCATAGATACTCGCCGGACCACCAGACAAGATAATGCCCCTTGGCTTTCTCGTTGCCACTTCATCCGCAGCTATGGTTGAAGGCACCACATCAGCTGAGACCGCAAGGTCGCGGACGCGTCGGGAAATCAAATGAGCGAACTGGCTACCAAAGTCAATCACAAGGATCTGCGCGTGCATGCAGGGCAAGGAATCGTAGTGGTATAAAAGATTTGGTGCTTGCAGAAACCAGAACCTACGCAGAAACCATGCTTTTTCAAGATGATAACCGTGTCGCAGGCAGCGAAGACCTTCGGAAAACGACTGAAGACCAGGTGCGCTTTGAAGCAGGCGTTGCACTACCCACGGCCAGAGAACACGTCACTTCCTCACTCCCTGAAGACGCGTCAACCAATCACTGGATGCTCACAATGACGCTTCGGCTCATGTGCTTGACCGCGCTCACCGCGCTTCGCAACTGCAAGAGCAGCTCGACGGTCAGGCCAGCGTCGGTGAGCATCTGCTGCAGCTCAGGATCACGCAGCTCAGCGTTCATCGCGAGCGGCATCTGCTGGGTGTAGTAGGATTTCATTGTGTCGCTGAAATGCTCCCCAAGTGACTGCATGACGGCTCGCAGGCGCTCGCGCTTTGCCTGATTCAGGCCGGGCATCATGCGAGCGACCCGCTTGCAGCAGTCGCCAATCTTCTCCATCTGCAGTATAAGGTTCCATCCTGTCAGCACCAGTAGAGAGGACCCACCGATGCTGCGCGAAGCACGTGGGTCGATGAGCGCTTTTCGCATGGAGCGGTAGGCGAGAAACACCAGGCGATTGACATCGACATCCCTGCTGTCCAGATCGGTGGGCTTGCCATTGGCGACATCATCAATCATGGAGCGGACCGTCACGTCGATACGTCGGATAAGTGTCGCTATGGATACCTCACGGATATCCAGCAGGTCCTTTGCGATGATGCAATGGCGCGTCTCCTCCACTATCTCCATGCCTGTGAGATTACGAAGAACACCCTTGATGGGCTCAGCGTCTTTTGGACGATGGCCACGGATTTCCAGCACGGCCTTATTCGTCAGGTACGCGCTGATCACTTCAGCCCGTATGACGTGCAGCGCCTTACCTTTGGCGTCGATAAGTGACTTGCTCACCGGAAGAACAGACTCAGTAGACTCATAGCTGATACGAAGCTCTGTTCCCGCATCATCCACCTGCAGCGGCGCGCCCTTGATAAGGCCATTTCTTTCCACCCATTCCTTTGGCAAAGATAGCACAAAGGAGCTCTTTCCGAATTGGATGATTTTTCTGGTAACCATGCAGTCCACCACGGCGCTTCGCCGACATCTTACTCAGGTCATTGCCAAGCCGCCATGCCAACAATGCATAGAGCTTGGATTCTGTGCTTGGAGCTTGGATTCTGTGCAGCACTATATAGGCATATATGAGTATACACTAAAGCATATATATTCTTTTCTCCATTATTGTCTTTTAGGATGGTGGTCCGGATGGCATTTGAAAACATCGATGAATTAGGAGACTGCGTGGTACTGGTCTCCACCATGGAGCGTTATCCGCTGGAGGACTCGCACATCCTGGCGCAGTTTCCCCGGCCGACGTTCATGGAGGAATAGACAGCGACGCCGCACGTGGCCCTTGCGCGCAACAGCAATGTCCATGCAAGAAAACCACAGGGGACACACGTCAAGCAACCTCCCCATAATAGAAATTGTCCTTGTCCCTGATTATCCGGATTCTTGCAGGACCTGCTTTCGCGTGCATGACCGATATGCTACGGCCTTTGGCGACCGCTATCCATTCATGAGGCAGCCTGCCTGCAACCATGATTTCAGCGTCGACAATGTCGCCCTTTCGCAGAGGCTTTGGTAATGACGCCGCGATGGGCAGAGGCTCGAGTACTGGATCATCAAGGATGCCCTGCTGTTTCCAGCTCGCGAGCAGCGCGAAGAAATCTTCCCAGGAACGTTGCGGCGCGGGCTTTTTTCCCAACTTGTGACTCACAAAGTTCTGCACCAGCACCATCGCCCCTATTTGCCTGCCAAATCTGCAGACTTGCTGCACCGCGTCCTCATTGACACCCTGCACCATCACAGGGGCAAGAACGACCTTGATACTCTTGGCAGCCCGCCTGGCCAAGGCCATGGTATTCTGGGGATCGTAAATGGGGCTTGCGACTCGCGCGTCCTTTTCCAGTGCGTGCAGCGAAAAACTTATCTTGCCCAGGCCCGCAGCCATGAGCGCGTCCATGCGCGCGGGGGTGATGCCTACGCCCGTCGTGTACAGCGTGACGCAGACGACTTCAGAAAGCTTCGCGATGTCTGCCACCAGCTCTACCAATGGCGCGTAGTAGCCCGCTTCGCCCTGAGGATTGACGATGACTTCGAGTTGCTGGCACTTCTTGAGCGGCAATAGCCTGGCCAGCTCTGCGACAAGGTATTCCTTTTCCACCACAAAGTCACGCAAGCGCCTGTCATCGTCCACAGAACAGAACGTGCAACCCACGTTGCAACCGGACAGGGGCCGAAGCTCCACCATGCTTGAGCCGCGGTCCATGATGCCAAACTCGTTGGAACCGACCAGGGGTATGCCACTGTTGGCGTGGATGTACGTTGTTGGCTTGCCGGTAACAGTACTGTTCAACTCTCGCAGCGCTGCGTGAAGGCGCCGCTCAAACTGCTTGGAATCCTTATCTGCGACATCCACGTGCTCACGCGACGTGTTCAGGACATCCAGGCCGCTGAGGTCCAGCGGAGCGGCAAAGACCCCATAGAGGAAGACCTTGCCACTGGCGAACCGGAGGTTTTCATAGCTGTAGCGCATCATTTCCGAATCTTCAGGCATTACTTTAATCTTACGGAACCCAAACATTAATTATCACCGTGCTTATTACCCCGCCCATGGACGGCATCGCCATCACGTATCAGACCCTCTTTGAGGTCCTGCAGACGGAAAAGAAGCGAAAGGAACTGCAAGAGCTTGATAAGGAATTCTACGCCAAGGTCGCGGAATATCTCCAGGAAAAGCAGAAGGCTTCCAAGGACGCGCGACACTTCGGCTCAGACGCGCACGCTCAGTATGACAAGGCCAGGCGCATCATGCGGGAAATCTACAACTGGCGTGAGCAAAAGATTGCGGAAATGGCCCGCAACAAAGCGAGGGCCGAGCAAGAGGCCAAACACGTCGCCATTGACACAGAAGCGCTGCTCCCTGAGGAGGAGGATCTCTTTGATTCCCTGCGTGACTGCTTCATGTCGTTTCGCAAGGAGCGCCTCAGCAAGGTCATGGACGGCAAGCACCGCCAGGAGCAGAAGTCACCAGGCAGCATGGTCGTTCGGTTCAATAGCTCTACCGAGCAGTTCGTAGGCAGGGATCTTGAGACCTACGGGCCGTTTGAACAGGAGGATGTGGCCAGCCTCCCAGTTGAAGTGGCAGGACTGCTCATCAAGAACGGCAAGGCCGAAGAGATACACACGTCCTGAACCGTTCGCCCAATGCCCGGCTTTTTTCTGTGTGTATGCACATCATCCTGCGCTTCTCGACACGCGCAGAATAGCGCTTTCGCGTACGCATGGAACAAACAAGAAATGGCTTGATGCTGCTACTTGATCTCGACTTTCTTGGCGCGAATGCCCTTTCGCTGCGCGTGCTGCTTCTTGCACACCTGGCACTCATAGCGAAAGTCGGTCTTCTTGGTCTGCTTCTTGCCCGCCATCTTAAACTTTGTCACGGCTGGCTTTGAATAGCGTCCCAGATTTCCCGCACCACGCGCCTTACCGCGCAGACGAGCCCGCGTCTTTGACCCGTAGGTCAGGGAAGAGGCGTTCTTCTTCTTGTTCTGTATGACCCGGTGCTGGGCGTGCTTCTTGCAGCTGGGGCAATAGCGTTGGATGAGCTTGGGAACCTTCATGGGTCACGGGCAAACCGCAATCGGTTTATAAAGCTTGCGATGGCGATGTTCAGTGTGCTATCCTAATATTATTTCCCTTCGATGGATTCTTTGGGTTTATCATTTTTATGCTTCTGCCTTCTTTTTGCGGCAGAATGCCTGGTAAGGCGTTTCCAGGGCCGCAGTTTGGAGGCTTTGATGCGGTCTTAGGCAATTGTACCAGTGGGCAAATTCTTCTTTTGTTTTGAAGGCTTGCCTGTGGGTATTGTACGTGTGATGGAAGCGTTCTACCTTGCCGTTTGATTGTGGGTGTTTAATTCTGCATTTGATGTGCTTGATGTGATGTCATGTCGCGCAAGAAACTGGCCAAATCGGCAAGACCCGTGTGATTTAGTGAATTGTGTTCCATGATCAGTGATACACTGACGTATCCTACCAAAGGTGAGTGCTTCTTGCATGGCCATAATGCTTGCCTCTGTTGTAGCCCGGGATGTTTCTATCAAGGCCAAAAGCATTCTGCTGGCGTCGTCGACAACAGGCAACACCCACACGTTCGATAACGAGTATAAATGCCAGTCAAGATGCACAGCAGTCAAGCTATGCTTACGCTCATATCGTACCCAATCAATCTTGCGCTTCACCTTTACCTTCAAAGGCTTGGCCAAGCCAAGCTGCACCAACACCTTATGAATATGATTGTGCGGAATATGCACGCCATAATCACGTTCAATCAACGCCTCCAGCATACTTGCACTCACCCGATACTTCAACCACGCATCCCGGACCATCATAATCTCAGACTCCAACACCAACCTTCGCGGCCGGCCCACACGCCGACCGACCTCTGGCATCACGCCAGAGGAAAGATACGCAGACCAGACCTGATTGACCCTACGAACGCTCACACCAGCAACTTTTCGCGCTTGCCAACTGCTCAAACCATCATTTTTCGCACGCAGAGTCTCCAACAACCTTGTTTTCGTAAGTTTCATAGGCTCATGAAACTCAGCGTAGGGAAATAATTTCGGGATAGCACTCCCTTGTCAACCACAGCAACCTTTTTATACTGCCCATTCTTTGCCAGATTCCATGAGAGACCCATCTTCACGCTTCGTGGAAGTGCGCTGCACGCACTGCAAGAATGAACAGATAGTGTTCGGCAAGGTGTCATCCGCTGTCAGCTGCCTTGTCTGCGGCACTCCCCTGGCAGAGCCGACAGGCGGCAAGAGCCGTGTCCGAGCGCGCGTGCTCGAAGTGCTGGAATAGACGGCCCCGAGTACCAGAGACCACAGCCCTGATTGAAATAAACGACCCTGAGAACACAAAATGCTTCTGCAACAAGACCGATGGCCAGAGCCTTCCGAGCTTGTTCTCTGCACGGTGACTAAGGTCTTGCCGCACAGCGTCTTTGTGAGCCTTGATGAGTTCGGTAAGAGCGGCCTCATCCACATTTCTGAGATCAGCCCTGGAAGGATACGTAATATCCGCGACTATGTCAAGGAAGGCAAGGTTGTTGTCTGTAAGGTCCTTGATGTGCGCGAAGACCGCGGGCACATCGATTTGTCGCTTCGCCGTGTTTCGGACAACCAGCGCCGTAAGAAAGTCAATGAACTCAAGCAAGAGCAGAAAGCTGAGAAGATCGTTGAGTTTGTATGCGGCCAACTCAAAAAAGAATTCCTGCCGACGTACAAGGAGATCATGGCAGGGCTCAAGACGCACGGCGAGCGCCTCTACCCCTTCTTCCAGGACATCATCCTGGACAAGGCGAAGGTAGCAGACCTTGGCCTTGACAAGACCATCACCAAGGCGCTAGATGACATAGTCAGGCAGCGCATCAAACCGCCGGAAGTGTCTATCGAAGGAACCTTCAAGATAATCACTTACGCTTCTGACGGGGTCTTACTCATCCGCTCCACATTCGAGCAGGTGCTCAAAGATACGGAGGCTGAAGTGTACTACGAGGGCGGCGGCAGATACCATCTGCGCGTCAATGCCCAGCATTACAAGGACGCTGAGAAGAGCCTGAAGGAATTGACAGATACCATAACCGAACAGGCCAGCGCCTATGGCACTGCGGTGTTTGAACGGGCAGCATGAAAAAAATAATGCGATGCACGGGCTGTGGCAAGTACACCCTGAACGATTGCTGCGCCGTGGTCTCTGCGCATCCAGCCAAGTGGTCTCCTGAAGACAGATGGGCCGAGTGGCGGCGCAAGGCAAAAGAAGCGTCGTGGCGCGCTGAGGGATTGCTATGAAGCATTTTGTCCGTTGCGATGAACTTCTGCTTGACAGCATGCGTCTCGCCCGCAAGGTCTGGAATTCTGGCTATCGCCCAACGTATCTGCTCGCGCTCTGGCGCGGGGGAACACCCATCGGCGTGTGCGTGCATGAGTTCTTCAAACGCAAAGGCGAGTCTATGAACCATCTCGCCATCAAGGCGGAATCCTACCTGGTCAAGAACGGTGGCAAGGACAATGAGATAGTCCAGCTCGGCCCTATGAACATCAAGATATGCCCAGGCGACCGACTTTTGATAGTAGACGATGTCTACGCCAGCGGGGCGCAGATAGAGCGGCTGCTTGATGTGCTGCGTGAGCGTGTGAAGCTTAAAGATGTCGAAGCGCGCATCGCGGTGCTCTATCACAAGCCCCAGGACAATGGCGCCACACCAGACTATTTCCTGCACGAGACACAGGATTTCATCGTGTTCCCTCATGAGCTCACGCAGATGAACGACGCCGAGCTCGGTGAGCATGAACCAGAAGTTGCGCAGCTGCTTCACGGTGACTGAATATGCAGAAAACCTATGTCTCGGCCAATGAATTATTGCTTGATTCTTTCACCCTGGCCAAGCAGGTCAAGGATTCTGGCTATGAACCCACCGCGCTCATCGTCCCCTGGCGTGGAGGAATGCCCGTAGGCATCTGCATGCACGAGTACTTCCACACGCAGGGCGTCACGCTCAAGTCCACGGTGATAAAGACGAGCGCCTACAGCGGCATCGACAAGAGATCCGACGTCACGCTCGCGCCCTTCGCCCCTGACTTCACCGAAGATGACAGACTGCTCATCGTCGACGATGTATTCGACACGGGCAGGACCATGAAGGCACTCAAAGAAGAGCTGGGCAGGCATTGCAAAGACATACGGATCGCCACGGTCTTCTTCAAGCCCAGCCGCAATGAGACGGAGCTATCGCCCGACTATTACCTATACGCCACTGACGAATGGATTGTCTTTCCGCACGAGGTCGATGGACTGACTCCAGAGGAACTCGAAGAGAAAAGCCCCGCGCTCGCGCGGCTGTTCCCATGAACCCATCTGGATTTTTCTCGCAGGAGACGAACCGCTACTACAAGCTGCTACCGACGCCAACGTGGCCAACTATCGAGATATCCGGAATACGCATGCACCGCGTGGAGAGCATGGACCCCAAGAGCGACACCGAGCGCAAGATAGCGCAGGTCGCGCCTGTGCAGGGCAAGGCGCTTGATATCTGCACCGGACTTGGTTATACAGCTATCCTTTTGGCACGGGAGGCGGATAGCGTCACCACCATTGAAAGGGACGCCAATGTGCTGGCGTTGGCGCGGGAGAATCTGCCGAGCAAAGAACTGTTCTCCTCGCCTAAAATAAAACAGCTCATGGGCGACGCGCAGGAAGTCGTCAAGTCGTTGCCTGACGCTCATTTCGACATCATCATCCACGACCCACCGAGCCTGAATATCGCCGGTGATTTGTATGCCTCGTCATTTTATCAGGAATTGTTTCGCTTGCTCAAACCTGGTGGACGAATGTTCCATTACACCGGCATGCCAGGCAGGAGCAGGGGCGTCGATCTTATCGCCAGCGTCGCCAAGCGGCTGAAGCTGATAGGGTTTGACGCGCAACCTGTGAGAGAGGCGCTTGGCGTCAAGGCGACGAAGCATCAGTAGAATCGCTTCGTTCCGCCGGTCAGTTCAGACGGAGCAGGGGACAATGCATGACCTACGGCATAGGTGACGGCCCTCCTATCAAAGTCTACCACAGCATTTACTTGAGATGTCAGCCGATCCACCCCTAAGAGATTCACCGTGCCAGCCAAGCCTGTCTGATGGAGGAATAGCTCCTGGGCCACTCGCGCAACGAGCCCTGCCTGCTCACCAGGCAGCACTACCAAAGTATCCCCCTTGCTTTCAAGATAGCTAAGCAGCAGTTCAGCATCCCCAACATCATCAAGGGCGGCTTGGATAACCTCATAACCACCATCAGCCACTCCACCGCTGCCGAATCCTGTGTATTGATTTGGATGGGAATTAAGTTCCCACAGTCGAGCAGCATAGTTGGCGGTGCGCGTACAATCTGGGTCGGCAGACGCAATAATCTGCAGCGAATCCCAGTTTACTTCATTGCGTGCGACAAGCACAGCGCTCTGCGCCGCGATGACATCATTAGTCGGTCCGGTGATGATTGTTTTTGCCATGCACCCAGAAGACCAGGCGGCCATTCAAAAGCGTTACTATTTCTGATAGGAATAATAGTCCGATGTGAATCAGCCCATTCCAAGGATGCTAGCCAGGCGGGCAAAGGCAGTCCTGACAGGACAAAAAAAGTATCTCCGGAATAATCGGAATATTTCCGGAAGCAATGTATCGCGAATGCCCGGCACTGCTGACACACACCACAGAATCCTTTTGTTCGACACTCCTTATGTTCGACACTATTCACACATTATTATCATTCCCCCATCATCACTCCCCGAGTATCTTGATCACCGCGCGCTTCCTGCGCTGCCCGTCGAACTCACCGTAGAAAATCGCCTGCCATGGTCCCAGGTCCAGTTTTCCTTTGGTGATGGGCAGCACCACCTGATGGTGCATGAGCAGATTCTTCAGATGCGAGTCACCGTTGGATTCGCCCGTCGCGTGGTGACGATAGTCCTGCTTGTAGGGTGCCATCTCTTCGAGCCAGTCATCGATGTCCTGCAATAGCCCCGACTCATTGTCATTGACGAACACGCTCGCGGTGATGTGCATGGCGCTGACCAGGCAGAATCC
>Ga0066640_10002310_pt1 | contig 11444 bp, 7 predicted proteins | sample CryGeyCG2114_020_2_FD_59505 | JGI IMG/M metagenome (GOLD analysis project Ga0066640, IMG submission 59505) | Groundwater microbial communities from aquifer - Crystal Geyser CG11_big_fil_rev_8/21/14_0.20 | ecosystem: Environmental > Aquatic > Deep subsurface > Groundwater | place: USA: Utah... | reverse complement strand
CAGCCCGAAAGTATAAAACGGAAGGAGACTGCCCTCCCGGGAGAATATCCTTGTCCGTTCCGGCAAAATACGCTAAAATCATACCCGGTTTATCAACCCCGGTAATCTTAGTAACTGTATACTATGCCAACCCACATCCCTAGCCGTCACAAAGCTCTGCACTCATCCCTTCTGATTTTCGCTTTTATTTTATCCGCCAATAGTTTTAATTTTACCTCCCAAGCCCTGTGGGCCCAGGAAATTCCGCTTGAAGAACTGCGCGACCAGTTCAAGGCCGACGAGAACGCCATCATTGAAAAATACAAAAATCAGGCGAACCAACCCGGCACCGACGTCAATACCGCCTATCCTTATTATTACGGCAAGACCGCCCTCATGCACGCGGTTGATAACGGGGAACAGGCGATCGCCCTCTATTTATTGGAACAGGGAGCCGACCCGGATGTCGTCATCCCTATGGATCCTCTGACTGTTGCCGAGGCAAACGGTTACGGCCGGGCCGCGGACAAGATCCGTGAATTGAGAAAATGATTTGCTCTTAATATCCGTTTTTAAGAAAACGAAGGAAAATGCAAATGGACAAATCACCGGACCGGATCAAAGACCTCAAGAGGGTCGTGATCGAACATTTTTATCCTGAGATCAACGGAGGCGCGTTCCCGGCCAAGCGTGTCCCCGGCGAACCCGTGCGCATCGAAGCGGACATTTATTCGGAAGGCCATGACAGCGTGAGCGCCCTGGTCCTCAGCCGAAAATGCGGCGACAGCAACTGGCAGAAAGGGGCCATGACCAGCCTGGGCAATGACCGCTGGGAAGGGACCTTCATCGTCCAGGATGCCGCAGGCTACGAATACTCTTGTCAGGCCTGGGTTAATCATTTTGAAACCTGGCAGAAGGATTTCCAGAAGAAAGTCAACGCGGAGCAGGACGTGAAGACCGACATCCTGGTCGGAATCCGGCATTTGGAAAACCTCATCGGCAAGGGCGTTACCGAAGAGGCCAAGGCCCTCAAAGAACTTCTCTCGCCGATCAAAAAGCAGCGCAAGCCAGAGAAGCGGACCGAGCTTCTTCTGGATGAAAAACTCCTGGCCTTGTCCCGGGCGATCCCCGACACGAACTCGCTCATTGAGTATGACAAAACCCTGAAAGTCGTTATCGACCGGACGAAGGCCTTGTACAGCACCTGGTACGAGTTCTTCCCACGGTCATTCGGCCCGAACGGAGAACACGGGACGTTTAAGGACTGTGAAAAAATATTGCCCCGCATCGCCGAAATGGGGTTTGATGTGGTCTACCTGCCGCCGATCCACCCGATCGGCAAAACGCACCGCAAGGGCAAGAACAACGCGCGCATCGGTACACCGGATGACCCGGGAAGCCCCTGGGCGATCGGCAGTATCGACGGCGGCCATAAGGCGATCCATCCGCAACTGGGCACAATGAAGGATTTCCAGAACTTCGTCAAGAAAGCCGGGTCCCTGGGGATGGAAGTGGCGCTCGATATTGCTTTCCAATGTTCCCCCGACCACCCGTATGTCAAAGAGCACCCGGAATGGTTCTTTATGCGGCCGGACGGAACGATCCAGTACGCCGAGAACCCGCCCAAAAAATACGAGGACATCTATCCGATCAACTTTCATTGCGAGAATTATACGGAGTTATGGGCCGAGCTTAAAAGCGTTTTCGATTTCTGGATCGAAAAGGGGATCAAGATCTTCCGCGTGGACAATCCGCACACCAAGCCGTTCGCTTTCTGGGAATGGCTTATTGCCGGTATCCGCAAAGATAATCCGGACGTGATCTTTCTGGCCGAGGCCTTTACGCGGCCCAAGGTCATGCAGCAACTGGCGAAAGTGGGTTTTCAGCAATCGTACACCTATTTTACCTGGCGGCCGACCAAATGGGACCTGACCCAGTACATGACCGAGCTCACGCAAACCGAAATGCGGGAATTCTTCCGTCCCAATTTCTGGCCGAACACCCCGGACATCCTCGCTTATCACTTGCAGTCCGGTGGGCGCCCGGCCTTTATCAGCCGGTTCGTGCTGGCAGCGACCCTTTCGTCCAATTACGGGATCTACGGCCCGGCGTTTGAAACCTGCGAGAATCAGGCCATCGCGGGCAAGGAAGAATATTACAATTCGGAGAAATACGAGCTCAAGCAATGGGACTGGAACATTCCGGGCAACATCAAGGACATCATCACGCGGGTCAACAAGGTCCGGAAGGACAACCCGGCCCTGCAGACGACCTGGAACGTTGAATTCTGCGAGATCCCCAACGACCAGATCATCAGCTATTACAAAGCGACCCCGGACTTCAAGAACATTATCCTGGTGGTGGTCAACCTTGACCCGGTGTCCACCCAATCCGGCTGGGTCAAACTTCCGCTCGGGAAATGGGGGATCGACGCGAACGAACCGTTCAAGCTCCTGGACCTGATCACCCGTGACGCGTACACCTGGCAGGGCGAATGGAATTTTGTTGAATTAAACCCGTACAAGATCCCGGTGCATGTCTTTCTGGTCAACAAACCGTGATCCATAACTAACCATTACGAAATGTTTCTGAGCATTCCTGTGAACAAAAAATTATCCAAACTCACCGAAGACCCGTTCTGGTTCAAGGACGCCGTCATTTACCAGGTCCACGTAAAGTCGTTTTATGACAGCAACGCGGACGGTATCGGCGACTTTCCCGGCCTCACGCAGAAACTCGACCACCTCGAAAAGCTCGGGGTAACGGCGATCTGGGTGCTGCCGTTTTATCCTTCGCCGCTGCGCGACGACGGCTATGACATCGCGGATTATTTCGACGTGCACCCGCAATACGGGACGTTAAAGGATTTTAAGGAGTTCCTCGCCCAAGCGCATGCGCGCGGCATCCGGGTCATTACCGAACTGGTCATTAACCACACCTCCGACCAGCATGAATGGTTCCGCCGAGCGCGGGAAGCCAAGCCGGGTACGCCCTTGCGTGATTTTTATGTCTGGAGCGACACCACCGACAAGTACCGGGAAGCGCGGATCATTTTCAAGGACTTTGAGTCATCCAACTGGACCTGGGACCCTGTTGCCAAATCATATTTCTGGCACCGGTTTTATTCCCACCAGCCGGACCTGAACTTCGACAGCCCTCTGGTGCAGAAAGAGATCCTGAAAGTCGCCGACTTCTGGTTCGGGATGGGTGTTGACGGGATGCGCCTGGATGCCGTTCCTTACCTGTTCGAACGGGAAGGAACCAATTGCGAGAACCTGACCGAAACTTACGATTTCCTGAAGAAATTAAGGGCCCACGTCGATGCCAAGTTCAGCAGCCGGATGCTGCTGGCGGAAGCGAACCAGTGGCCGGAAGACGCCGCCGCCTATTTCGGGCAAGGCGACTCCTGCCACATGGCGTTCCATTTCCCGTTGATGCCCCGGATGTTCATGGCCATGCAGATGGAGGACAATTTCCCGATCAAGGACATCTTAGAGCAGACCCCCGCGATCCCGGAAACCTGCCAATGGGCCATCTTCCTGCGCAACCACGATGAGTTGACGCTGGAGATGGTGACGGATGAGGAGAGGGATTATATGTACCGGTCGTTCGCCAAGGATTCCAAGGCCAAGATCAACGTCGGCATCCGCCGGCGGCTCATGCCCTTATTGGGCAACAACCGCCGGAAAGTCGAATTAATGAACATCCTTTTGCTGTCTTTGCCGGGAACGCCCATCATTTACTACGGCGATGAGATCGGGATGGGGGATAATTTCTACCTGGGCGACCGCAACGGCGTGCGCACGCCGATGCAGTGGAATCCCGACAAGAACGCGGGGTTCTCCCTGACAAACCCGCAGCGGCTGTATTTGCCGGTCATTATCGACCCGGAATATCAATATGAAAATGTCAACGTCGAGAACCAGGACGGCAATCTATCTTCGTTGATGTGGTGGATGCGCCGGGTCATTCACATGCGAAAGAAATTCAAGTCCTTCAGCCGGGGCTCAATGGAATTCCTCGATACGGACAATAAAAAGGTACTGACATTCATCCGCAAATACGAAGATGACATCATGCTCTGCGTGATCAACCTCTCGCGGTTCTCCCAGGCCGTTGAGCTTAACCTCCCCGGGTATGCGGATTATATCCCTGAGGAGATCTTCAGTCAGAACAAATTTCCGCGGATCGGGAAAACACCGTATATCGTGACCCTGGCGTCCCACGCCCATTTCTGGTTTTCCCTCAAGAAAGAAGCGGCCGCTCCCGGGACCAGCCAGAACGAGGAAATGCCGGCTATCCACTTGAATAACCGCTGGCACGAGATCTTTCAACGGAACCAAAAGGACAACCTGGAAAACTACGTTCTCCCGAAATACTTCATGAAATGCCGCTGGTTCGGCCAAAAGGCCAGCGCGATCCGGAATATCAACGTTGTTGAAACGGTCCGGATCCCCGGACAGAACGCCGGCTGGGCGCTGGTCAATGTCACTTTCTTTGACGGGGTCGCCCAAGCTTACAGTCTGGTCCTCGCCTATGATGAGAAAGGGAAACTGGCTGATGTGATCAATGAACATCAGGAATGCCTCATCGCCCGTTTACAATTTCCGTTGACGGAGGGATATCTCTATGACGGCATCTATAATCCCGCTGTGCGTGAAGAGCTCCTGAAACTCATCGCTGCCAAAAGGAAACTCGCCGGCGACCAGGGAACGCTGGCCTTTTATCCGGGCAAGGCCCTTAAGTCCCTGCTGAAAACTCCGGCGGAACCCCAGTCCTCCCGGGTCTTGAAGACCGAACAGAGCAATTCATCGGTCGTTTACGGCCAGGACCTGTTCCTGAAATTCTACCGGCAGGTCAAGGAAGGCATCAACCCGGACATGGAGCTCACCCGTTTCTTCTCCGAGGAAACAAAGTTCTCCCATATGTCCTCTTACGCGGGCTCGATCCAGTATGAATCGGCCCGGTCCGAGCCGGTGACCGTCGCGCTCTTAAGCCGGTTTCTCCCCAATCAGGGAAACGCCTGGACATACTTTCTTGATCAATTGGGCCGGTTCTACGAGAATATCCTGGCAAACCGGGAGAAATTCCAGACGACACCGGCAGTTGCCAAATCATTGCTGGAGGAAGGGCCGGTACAGGAGGCCAATATCCTGCAGGAGGCCCTGGACCCGATCTTCCCGGAAATGATCAAGCTCCTGGGGCAGCGCACCCGCGAAATGCACGAGGCTTTGGCGTCCCGGGACCTTCCGGGCTTTACGCCGGAAAATTTCTCCCTGCTGTACCAGCGTTCCGTACTGCAGTCGATGCAGGGACAGCTAAAAAGGGTCTTTCAGACCCTGCAGCGCCAGCTGTCAAAATTACCCGAGCACCTGCAGGACGAGGCCAAGGATATCATGAACCACGAAAAGGATATTCTCAAAAGCTTTCAGCGCATCAAGGAAAAAAAGATGTCCGCGTCCATGATCCGCATACACGGAGACTACCATCTGGGCCAGGTGCTGTTTACGGGCAAGGACTTTATCATCATTGATTTTGAGGGAGAGCCCATCCGCTCGATCTCGGAGCGGAAACTTAAACGCTCCGCGTTCCGCGACGTCGCCGGCATGATCCGTTCCTTTCATTACGCCGCGTTCAGTTCGCTTTTGCTCAGGTCGACCTTGCCGGAATCCGAGATGAGATTCCTGGAACCCTGGGCGCATGTCTGGTATTCCTGGGCCAGCAGCATTTTTATCCGGTCCTATCTGCAGGCCCGCGAGAACGCGTGCTTCATCCCTCAGGCGGTCGATGAGATCGAGATCCTGCTGGATATTTTTCTTTTGGATAAAGCGGTCTATGAATTGGGCTATGAATTGAACAACCGCCCCGAAAAGACGATCGTTCCCTTAAAAGGCATCAAATACATCTTAGGAATCGAAAGCCCTGGCGCATAAAGGAGGCAGATCATGGCAAACCGCAAGAGATCGAACGGACAGGTCCTGACGCAAAGCGAAACCGATATGAACCACGTCAACTCTCAATGCTATTTGACGGAGCAGGATATCTACCTGTTCCGTGAGGGGAGCCATTTTAAACTTTACGACAAGCTCGGCGCCCACGCGACCGTGGAGAACGGGAAGCGCGGCGTTCATTTTGCCGTGTGGGCTCCCAACGCCGAGAGCGTTTCGGTGATCGGTGATTTTAATTACTGGAACCGGGGCCAGAACAAGCTGGGGCCGCGCTGGGACTCATCCGGTATTTGGGAAGGCTTCATTGAGGGCCTCGACAAGGGTGCGATGTATAAATATTACATCACCTCCAAGAATCACCAGTACGATGTGGAAAAAAGGGACCCGTTCTCGTTCTTTAATGAAACGCCGCCCAAGACGGCGTCCATCGTCTGGGACCTGGACTACGCGTGGAAGGACCAGGACTGGATGAAAAACCGTCACCAGCACAATTCGCTCAACAAACCGATCTCCGTCTATGAAATGCATCTGGGTTCCTGGCGGCGGAAAATGGAAGAGAACAGCCCTTACCTGAGCTACCGAGAGCTCGCGCAATACCTCATCGACCACATCAAGGCCACAGGATTCACGCACGTGGAGTTCCTGCCGGTCATGGAGCATCCCTTTTACGGGTCCTGGGGTTACCAGTCCATCGGGTATTTCGCGCCGACCAACCGTTACGGGAATCCTCAGGATTTCATGTACCTGGTCGACATGCTCCATCAAAATAACATCGGCGTCATCCTCGATTGGGTCCCGTCGCATTTTCCCTCGGACGAACACGGACTGGTCTATTTCGACGGCACGCATTTGTTCGAGCACGGCGACAAGCGGGAAGGCTTTCATCCCGACTGGCAAAGCTACATCTTTAATCTCGGCCGCAACGAGGTCAGGGAATTTCTGATCTCAAGCGCGCTCTTCTGGCTGGATAAATATCACGCTGACGGGCTGCGCGTGGACGCGGTCGCCTCGATGCTGTACCGGGATTATTCCCGGAAAGAAGGGGAGTGGATCCCCAACAAATACGGCGGACGGGAGAACCTTGAATCCATCGATTTTCTCAAGCTGCTCAACAAGACCGTGTACGAATACTTCCCCGACACCCAGATGATCGCCGAGGAATCCACATCCTGGCCAGGGGTCTCGCGGCCCTTGTACCTGGGGGGGCTGGGCTTCGGCATGAAATGGAACATGGGCTGGATGCATGACACGCTCCAATATTTTTCCCAGGACCCAGTCTACCGCAAATATCACCACGGGGAATTGACCTTCAGCTACCTATACGCGTTCACCGAGAACTTCCTGCTGTCTTTGTCCCACGATGAGGTCGTCCATGGAAAAGGGTCGCTGCTCAACAAAATGCCGGGTGACATCTGGCAGAAATTCGCCAACCTGCGCCTGCTTTACGGCTACATGTTCACGCATCCCGGTGCCAAACTGCTGTTCATGGGCTGCGAATTCGGACAATGGGACGAATGGAACCACGAGAAGAGCCTTGATTGGCACTTATTGCAATATCCGCCGCATTCGGGGATTCAGCGCTGCGTCAAGGACCTCAACGCGCTTTACAAGTCCGAACCCGCACTGTACAAGACCAATTTCGATTACCGCGGATTTCATTGCGTTGACGCCAGCGATTGGCAGCAAAGCGTCATCAGCTTCTTAAGAAAGACCGAAAACCCGGACGAGGACATCCTGATCATCTGCAATTTTACGCCGATGGTACGCTGCGCTTACCGCGTGGGCGTTCCCAAGGCAGGCTATTGGCAGGAGATCCTCAACACCGACGCGGCGGAATACGGAGGAAGCGGGCAGGGCAATTGCGGCGGGAAGGACACCGATCCGGTGGCGACGCACGGGTTTTATGATTCACTGTCCCTGACCCTGCCGCCCTTGGGCGTTCTGGCGTTAAAGCGCAAGGTCCAGTAAGCTGTCCTGACAAGTCATCACGAAAACGCCGCGGTGCTGGCCCATTTTCACTCATGGAGTGACGTGTAATTTTCTTTAATTTTTTTCGTAGACAAAAAACAGCGGAATGCTAGAATATTGAAAATCTGAAACCGGCCGAGGGCAAAGCCCTTTTATTAGCGAAGCATACCTTGTCAGCAGAACGATCTGCTGGCATTTTTTTTGGCCCTCGGCAAAAAAAGGAGAAAAGAAGGATGAGAAAAACATCAAGTGTTCTAACGGCAATCACTTTGTGCGGGGTTTTGACGATCACCGCCGGGGCCGCCGAAGAGCGGATGGAAGAGAAACTGCAGACCTACACGAATGAGCAGGTCGCTCACGGCGAATATCTGGTCCGCATCATCGGGTGCAATGACTGCCACACGCCTCTGGTCATGTCAAACAACGGTCCGGTTCCAGACATGTCCCGTATGCTATCGGGCCATCCCGAATCCTTGACGATGCCGTCGGCGCCGCAGCTTCCCGAAGGACCCTGGGTCTGGGTCGGTGCCGGCACCAATACGGCGTATTCCGGCCCCTGGGGAACAAGCTATGCCACCAACCTCACACCGGATGAAAATACCGGGATGGGGACTTGGACGGAAGAAATTTTTCTCAACACGATTCGCAGCGGACGGCATTGGGGAGTCGCGCGTCCCATCATGCCGCCCATGCCGTGGCAGTCATTTTCTCAAATGACGGACGATGACCTTAAGGCCATCTTTGCTTACCTCAAGACCATCGCGCCGATCAAAAACAGAGTCCCGGATGCCGTTGCCGCGGGCGAACCGGCCGATCCCAATGAGCTGGATTGGGACGACGCGGCTGCGTCGATCGAGGGGAAGAAGTAATCGCTATCTTGAAAAAGGGAGGCCCCGGCAGGGCGCCTCCCTTTTTCCATTAATATCCTTTCAGCACAACCTTCCTGGATTCCCTCCTTGCCAATTCGGTAAAATCCCCTATAATATTTATATTTATAAATATTTCCTTTAATTATGCCCTTAACCGTTCACAAAATCCCCGGCCAACAGCCGCGCGTCTGGGACCGCGCGGTCATCTTCTTCGCCAATCTGGTCTCGCTGTTCTACGGCAACAAAGAGGAGACCCAGGAATTACAAAAAGAAGTCGGCACGCTGGAAACCTACGGGGCGCGGATGATCCCGTTGCTTAACCTCATCTTCCGCCAACCGGACAATCTCCTGGTCCTGGAACGGCAGCCCCCGGAAGCGCTCCTCCATTATTTTCAGGAAAGCCTGCAATTGACCATCCCCCAGATCAAGGTCATCCCCCCGGACCTTTACGCGGCCATGGCCGGCAAAAAACACGCGGACCAGGCCAGGATCGACGAATCCCTCAAGGCGATATCCAGCCATCCGACCGAATGGCTGGACGGGTATGTCACGGATGATTCCTTGGTCGCGATCGCACAAAAGGTCGGCAAAAAGACCGTCTCTCCGCCCGAGGGGAGCCGCAAGGGCAACAACAAACTGCTTCTGCACCAGTTCCTGGAGGACGGCGGGGCGCCCGTGTTCGATACCTATGTCGCCGCAAACTTCGAAGAGGCCCTGGAGAAATTAAACAAACTCAAAGAGATGGGGTACCACAAGGCCGTGGTCAAATCGCAGATCGGCGCCTCCGGCATCGGCATGCGCAAGATCGAGCTGCGCAAGCTTGATTCCCTTAAAAACATTCCGGACTACATTTTTTATGAAGGGCCCTGCCTCGTGCAGGGGTGGATCGACCGTTCCCTGGACGGCGTGCGCGACGTCGCCTCGCCCAGCGTGCAGATGTTCGTCAAGGAAGAAGAGATATCCCTGCACGACATCACCGAACAGATCTTGAGCAAGGACAGCGTACATGAAGGCAACATTTCGCCACCGCCCCACCTGCAGGGCGACAAGGCCACACTCGCGCAGATCCTGGAACAGGCCCAGACCGTCGCGGTCTGGCTGCACAGCCAGGGCTACCGCGGCACGGCCAGCACGGACTTTCACGTGATCGAAAGGGCCGGGTCAAAGGAAGTGCGCGTCTGCGAGATCAACGCCCGCGTGACCGGGGCCACTTATCCGTCGGTCTTGGCCAGCCATTTCCAGCCGCAGCGGTCCTGGCTGATGCGTAACGTGCGCTTTAAAACACCGATGGAAGACAAACAAATACTTTCTGCCCTCAGGAAACAAAAGCTGCTTTTCTTCCCGAACCGGGAGATCGGGGTGTTGCCGTTTAACTTCAACCCCAACGACGAAGGTCTTATCATCAAGGGGCAGTTCCTGTTTTTAGGCCCCACGCTCGAGGACACCGCCAGCTTGCTTAACCGCGTTGGTGACATGCCGGCCATCAAAGGAGAATTTGACCGTGACTAAACCATCGGATTCCAAACAGATCGAGGAGCGCCTGACCGCGCTGACCCGGGACCTGATCCTGATCCCCAGCATCCCGTCGCGGCCCGAGGACCGGCAGCGCTGCTATGAATTCATCCGCAACCACCTCGACGGGCTGCCCGACATCGAGATCCGCGAGTTCGAGCATAAGGGCGCGCCGTCTTTGGTCGCCGGAGCGCCCGATTTCAAGGAACCGAAGATCCTCATGTGCGGCCACCTGGATGTCATCACGCACCCGGACATTTCCTTCTACCGTTCCCATATCAAAGACGGACGGATCTACGGCCCCGGCGCCGGCGACATGAAAGGCGCGCTGGCCGTCCTGTTGGAAGTCTTCCGAGCCATCCACACCCGCAACCCGTCCGCCTCGCTGGCGATCGCCGTCACGTCGGATGAAGAGCTCGGAGGGGAGGCCGGGATCGGCTACCTGTTCGGCAAGGAAAACCTGCGCTGTAAAGTGGCCATGATCCCCGACGGCGGTTCGATCGACGAAGTCACCGTTGAGGAAAAGGGCATTCTGCATCTGCAATTGACCTGCGAGGGCCAATCGGGCCACGCGGCCCGGCCGTGGCTGGGGGTCAACCCCATCGAGATCCTCATGGAACGGCTTGCCGCACTCCAAAAATATTTTAAGGGGTTGGAAAGGAAAGAGGACCGCTGGTATCCGACCTGCGCGGTCACGGTCATCTCCACGGAGAACCAGACGACCAACCGTATCCCGTCAAACGCGTCCGCGATCGTCGACATCCGCTTTCCGCCGCCTTTTACCGTCAACAAGCTGCTGACCGAGATCCCCGCCATCCTGGGAGAGAAGATCACGGTCGGCAAGATCATCGCGGCCGAACCGACCCACCTGGCGCCGGATGAACTCTACCGCAAGATCACCGAAGAGGTGACCGGCAAAAAGGTCAAGCTCATCCAGGACGACGGGGGCAGCGACGCGCGCTTTATCGCCGCGCACGGCATTCCGGTCAAGATGTCGCGCCCGATCGTCGGTAATCTGCACGCCGTGGATGAATGGGTGGACATCGGATCGCTGGTCCAGTTGTATCACATCTACGAACAATACATCGAACAGAAGCTAAAGGAAAAATAACGTGAACCGCTTATCCGAAGTCGCGCTCCTGTTCTTCAAACTCGGGCTCATCGCCTT
>Ga0066640_10002309_pt1 | contig 11446 bp, 12 predicted proteins | sample CryGeyCG2114_020_2_FD_59505 | JGI IMG/M metagenome (GOLD analysis project Ga0066640, IMG submission 59505) | Groundwater microbial communities from aquifer - Crystal Geyser CG11_big_fil_rev_8/21/14_0.20 | ecosystem: Environmental > Aquatic > Deep subsurface > Groundwater | place: USA: Utah... | reverse complement strand
CATTGAATATAATATAAATAACATCCTTGCTCTTTGTGCAACAAAATTTAATATACATAAAAAAAAGGAGCAATTAGGTTGGGAGTATTTAAAGTCCGAGCAGAATAAGAATTTTATAAAACCATTTGCTACACCTAGCTTCTACAATGCAGAGGTCGTTCCTATGATATTAAAAGACCCTCTTACAAGCTCATTGGAGTCTTCGTTAAAGTTTAAAAACATGTGGGATTCAAAACTAGTTTTTGAGGCCATAAATAACGAAGTAATAAAACGAACTGCTTAACTATTGTATTATTGAACCACTCGTTCTTAGGTAGGTTGAATCAAATTTGATCTCATAGAGATCTATTGAATCTCTGTTGGATATACTTTTAATCATATAAATATTGGTTGGAATATCAACAAGCAGTCTCGGAAGCCCTTTTAAAAAACCTGCTCGCAAATATGAGGATGAGCTTGTTAATAGTGTATTTGCTCCAAACTTCTCTATAACTTCTTCTTTTGGTTTACCTAAAATAGTACATGAATTAGATGAGAGTTTCACTAATTTCCAGTTGTAATTTTTTTCAATATACTTAGGTGCAATTTCTTCAAAAAAAGAGCATAAAAGGTTCTCAAGGTTATGTGATTTACAAAGCTGTTTACCAACACTTGTTTCTTTAAGAGCAGTAATTGAGCTTTCCCCCATTCTTTGGACAGCTAAGCTTCCATGGTTAATTCCAACGAAATTGCAAAATTTCTGTGGTAACAACATATTATTTTTATCAACAATATTACCCAACTGAGAAGTTTTAACTTGAAGGGTTTGTAGTATAGAGTTGCTACATGCTATCCCAAAGTTTTCAGCTATAAATTCATTCATATATTTAATTGTAAATCTAGAGCTAAATAACAGTGAATCTGTATAGATAGCAGGAAGTGAATCTTCACCATTAAACTGCTTTAGCATATGTTCAAAGTCCACATCGCATGAATTGATTGTCTCAAAGGTTGCATTGAGCTTATTTAAAATGGCTTGGAACTGAAATACAGATAAACGAGAGAAATCTTCAACTCCACCATCAATATCAACGCTTTCTAACAAATCATAAAACTTTGTGCCAAAAGCATTTTTTACATTTCCAAAAAACCATTCAATTTTCGCTTCACTTGTTACCATTTAATTAAATACCTTAGAGGCCATCCTAGCTAGAATATTATTAAACTTATCTATATTTTCTATATGTGGTGTATGGCGACCGTCAAATGAGATTATCAGTTTAGCTTCTAGGTTTAAATCTAGTTTGGACAAATAATCACCATTTAAAAGAAGCTCCTGACGAGAATGGCCAATATTAAGAACGCCAGTGTAATTTCCTAATGCTTTAATTTCATCTCGAAATTTCCCCTCTCTAAGACTAATCGCAAATTTTTCCCTAAAAGAGGGATCAGTATTTGATATTGAATTCATTTCAATATGCATATCTGGATACTCACGCTCAAACAATAAACTGAAAAAAGTCTCTTTTTCATCATCAGATAGCTCATTTTTATAAATTAAACTTAAATTCTCATTTGGAAGAAATATCTTTTCAGGTTCCATAGGGATAGAAACAGGAGGTGTGCCGTATATAAAAAGCCCTCTAGACTGACACATACTCAAAGACTCTATTGCTATGTGCCCCCCCATTGAATGTCCAACAAATAAAGGGTTTATGCCCAACTCTTTAGAGAAGGTTGCAACTTCCTCTCCCATAGAAATGATACTGTATTTATCTCTATATTCGCTGTCTCCATGGCCAGGAAGATCTACAGAGATTAATCTATACCCGGAGAGCAAGGGTGAACCTAACTGATTCCTAAATGATTCTTTAGATTGACTATTTCCATGAATAAATAAAATTGTATTTTCTGATGATTCGTTAACTATATAATAAGAAAGCCCTGTTGATGATTTCGATACTTTCACACTTTCTCCATTTATCTGCCCGTAGCTAAGGATAATTCAAAAAAATAAAAATCCACACTACGAAGCAAGTAAAGTCCAGCCTTCCTTATTTCTTTTAACTGATGTAAGTATAGGTTTATCTAAAAATTCGTTTTGAAAATACTTAAAACACTCAAAATTATAAAACATTCTAAATAAATTGAAATCTTTAGAAAAGTTTAAATCTGCTAAATAAGGAGCATCGTGAACCAAAACATCTCCCCCCTTTTTACTAAATTTGTACTCTAAGTCGGTTTCATAATATTTAGGTATGCTTTCTATAAACATATTAATTTTTTGTTTGTCTGCTAGTCCAACAATTCCGTTATTTATAAGTGGATTGTGAAGACAGCCAGCTGGCAGATCTTGAAATAAACTCGGTATACTTGACTGAGTTAATACCTTCTTATTAACTAGATGTAATACTAACTTCTCTACTACATGAATACTAATAGGATTACTAAGAACTACGAAGTAATCAGGATCAAAGCCAAGTGATTCGAGAAAATTTCGTGAATATTCAAAACCATATTTATTCTCTAACATTCTAATAAATGGGTAAGCAATTCGTACACTACTCCCCATCTCTCTAGAAAAATCATCTGGAATAAGAAAACCATTAACTCGCTTAGCAGATAAAAGTTCTGGGCTTAATCTTGATGAAGCAAGATTAAGGCGACCAATAAATAAAGAGTTCGGATCAACATTAAACTCGGAACAAAGTTTCATCCATTGTGCAGCCGTTATATCTAGAGTTCCTGATTCAATTTTAGACAATGTCCCTTGAGTAAGATTAAGTTTCATACAAAATTCAATCTGCTTCAACCCATGAAACTTGCGAACACACTTTAAAATTGAGCCTACTATTTGCTTAGAGATATTCATATTTATTCCTCTTGCAATATTTAATCATAAAAAGAGTAAAAGGTAAATAAATCCCAAGATTAGTACTGCTAAAGCACTTAACAATTTCCAAATTGGTACCCCCTTAAGGTTTCTGAACGCAATTATATAGATACTTAAAAAGGGCTTACAATTACTCATATCCATGCAGTGAAATAAAATGCTGCTTGGTTACAAAGTAGCTAAAAGGATTCATATCCCGGGGTCGGCAGTTCAACTCTGCCCGTCGCTACCATATGATGATAATATCTAAAGACTCTGAAAGTGTAACTCCTCCGTCACTATCCGCTTCCAGTGAAGTATTCATACTGATCCAAAGGATTACCTTCCAAACGATATAAAGCTTTGCTCTGTCTTTATGATGAAAACTGCGGGATAAGAAGCAATATGGTGTGTTTATATTGAATACCTTTCGATATCAATAATATAAGACTTTTTAGAATTTTGAACCAGTTTATTATCGAATATGTCAGCTAGTTTGTTTTAAGTTTTGTATAACTAACAAATCTTAATATCTTCTCATCAAGAACCTCTGCCTGTACAATATGATTGACTTTATTCACTGTTTGAACATATTTATCTCTGATATGCTTTATATCGTAATCGGTTAGTTGGCTATCTCTATTTGCCAAGCTTGATGCTGGAACCATTATACCCTGGTTATCATGCTTAAGTCCTAAGACATGCCCTAATTCATGTAGGATAACTCGAGGAAGAAAATAAGCATCCATCTCAAGTTCATCATTGGTAAAATTATTTACTCCCGTATTAACGATGATATCCGCATGAACAATTTTATATTTAAATCTAGTATCGGTGGTATCATTACGTTCTATATATATCTGAGTAACTGCTAGATATGTTTTATCCATTTCTTTAAAAGGAGCTGAAGAGAAATAAATACCACAGTTTTCTTTATCTTTGAAATAATAGTCTTTGAGGTCGGTGAAATGTTTAGAAGTTGTTGTTTCAATATTATCAAAAAAATCGACATCACAGCTTTCTTCCCACTTAGTCATTTCTTCTTCAATTCTTATGACTGTAGAATTGTCTATATCATTAGCGACTTTTAGCTTAATAGGAAAATCTTCAGCTGGCCAACCAACTTGTGCCATATCAATATCTTCAAAACCTTTGAATAAGGGTTCTTCTTCTTTGGCACAGCTAAGGAAAGTTGTCACTACTAATATAAAAAGTATGGAGTTGAACCTATTTCTCATTTAGATCTCGAATGACAAAACTACCAACAAAGTATCGATGTTGTTTGTCGTGTTTGGAGTTTGCAAAATTTATTCTTGATTTTAAAGTATTTGGATCTTCAATTCCTAAATAAATCGAATAACTGCCTGGCGGAAGATTCAAGCCTGCAATCGGTATTGTGGTTTTAAGCCTATGATCCCCAGATATCCAACTTTTAGCAGACCATCCGTCATCAAGAACATAGTACTCAAAACGAACTCTATCATGGCCGTCCTTAATGAAAAGTTTAGTTCTCCAATCATAATAAAATGGAGCGACTCCTTCATTTTTCAAACTCAAAATAATTTGAAGATTTTCAAAAGTTACAATACTTTCATTAATCTCAGAATGCTCTAAAACAAAACGATATCCTAGAGTTTTATGTAATTTAATCCCAACTTCTGTACGTGTAGATAAAAAGTTACCACCAGCGGGGCCAATACTACTCGAATGATTTTTTTTAATAAAATCAAAATTTTCATCTGGGTAAAGTGCTAGTGCCTTTCGAGCTCCATCTTCTCCCCCACAAAATTCTCCAACAATAAAAGATTTTTTGGCAATTTCAGTTATGTTTCTTGAAGATAACTTGTTGATTCTTTCACTAAACCACCGATTTGAGTCTGGAGTTCCTAGACAATCATTACGAATCCCCACTCCAAATTTCACCATGTAATTTAATGCCTTAATATCGTCAAAGGGCATGACTAATTTTTTACTGGGAAAAGCTTTAATATAAGAATTCATTATTCGAAACTTTGAAGATAAGTTTGCTGACAACATTTCATTTTCAAACATGTGCCACTCTCCCCAATTCCCATAGCTTCCAACTTCAACCCATGCGATTCTTGGATCTTTATCATAACGTTTTCCAAGAGCTATAATTATACGTTCGTGTTCTATTAAAAATGTTTCGGAGTCCCAATCCGGAACAACTCCTGTTCCTCCGTCAATAAAATACCTGTTTTTTTTTATACCTTTTGTGTCTAACCATACGGGATAATCTTGATCATCAGAACTCCATGGATCTGCAATCTTAAATCGAATAACGATATTTCGTCCTTTATCAGTGTGCCACTTCCAATCTTTTTCAATCTTTTTCCATTTAAATTGATTTCTTTTAGTTGGCTCTAGTTCTCTCCACGTAAAACTTGAATAGGCCAAGCTTTGTGGGACCAAGGTACGTGAGATTTTATTGCTAACTTGTGTATAGATTCCTTTATATGGATTAGCTAGTGGTAGATCTGTCTTCTCTAAAAAAGTTGTTTTGGCCAACACAGAACAGTGAAAAATAAGTAACAAAAATATATTTAAAATTACTCTCATAGCCCACTTTTCCTTACGCCAGATTTGACACTTAGGACACATTTATCGCATCGTCATTTTTCTCAAAATTATACCATATGGAATATTTCAATCATAAACAAAGGAGCTAACATACTGGAAAAACTATGGTGTTTCTTTCTGAAAAACAGATAAAAAGTATTTTAAGTGATGATATTTATATGAATAATACAAGAAATAACCAAGGGGAGTTGATAATGTTGCAATTTAACTAACTCTTCATTTCTTCTTAAGTAATCACTGAGAATTTTATTTGGCTAATTAAGATTTTTATCTAAAACCAATTAAATATTAGAAATAAGCCTTAATACACAAGTCAATATACATCCCTTTTTCTTGATCGTGGAGCTTAGCCCTTAGTCGGAAAAGGAGTCAACTTCTCCTGAAATCAGTTTACATTTACTTGCACCAAAGACTTGATCACCGTAGTTACATACCGGGGTTCAAGATCAAAAAACGTCTGTTACGGCCTCACTAAAAAATACCTATAAGAAGCTAAGTCTAAACCGACGTAAGCTATCGAAATTTTTGAATTTTCACTGTGATTTAACTGTGTTGCATATGCCATGGATTCAGATTCATATCCCGGGGGTCGGCAGTTCAACTCTGCCCGTCGCTACCATAAATTCCATTGAACTTACAAACTATCTGACATTATATTGAAAATTCTTTTGAGATTGATTACCTACAAAGTCTGAGACAGTAACTTTAATTTCGTGAATTCCAGGTGATAAATCAAAAAACTTTGTGGCATCCTTGGCATTCTTATCAAAGTTCAAATTGATATAAAACTTTCGACAGGAATAATTACCGCAAGTCTTTTTGAGATAAAAATCATTAATATAGTCGGTATCATTATCGACCGAAGGAAGATAATCAAACCTCCATACTGTTTGATCAGCTCCATTATCAAGTGAATAAGTAATGAGATAAGGAGTTAAAATAAATTGATCATGAAGTACGAGATCTTGGGCCACAATATATATCCCATGTTCAGAACTTGTCGTTGTTCCAGAGATCATTTTTCTTTTGTTATCAAATAGACCAATTTCTGTAATCTGGGGAGCACTGGTATCTTCAAGTTTAGGTAAAAGAGTAAAAGGATTTACATAACGTTTATTTCCATCAACGACTAATAAATGAATATGATGGTATCTTTCACCAAATGAGGTGGCCGGCCATGTAACAATGTCACCAATGTATTCACCTTGTTTAATCCTTTCGCCAGTTTTATAAGCCTCTTTAATAACATCAGCTATGGAGTTTTTATCCATGTGATGATACTTCCAAACAAAACCACTATCATCTAGAATGGCCACTTCCCAGTAAAGATCATTTCCTCGTTGATAATTTTCAATATTTACGACTTTACCTGAAACAGTACTGAAAACTTGCTGTCCCGCCTCTCCTCGAATATCTAAACCATCATGCCAGTATGGTGAAAATGAATAATTTTGATAAGACTGCATAGAATGACCGATCGACTTTAAAGCAAAAGGCCAAATTGATTGCTCAACTGAATTTAAATTTTTGGCCCATGCAAATGAATCAGCGATCGTTTTAACATTTTTTAAATGTTCATGCTCTGAAGCGTATAAGAAATTGGTAGATAGTAAAAAAAAAGTGAGTAAATATTTTTTCATGCCTCATTCTAGAAAATTAATTTAAGTAAAACAACTCATGATATCAATATTTACTCAGTGCCATAAAGATCACTTGCTTAACATCTTAGGAGCTAAGATATTAAAATGATTGTAAATCCTTGCTATTTTCACTACCTCACTCTAAATTGAGCTTAAGTCTTTTAACTTTCTTTTTATCATGCCTTTTACGCAACTGTGTTGTCAGCTTGTTTACGGCCAGATCAACAACTTTATACATATTATCAGATTTCGCCGTCGCCTTAATCTCCGGCCCATGAAAGCCAGATACTTTTACCTCGGATAAATGCTGTCCGTGCTCACTAAAATAATTCCAACTAATCTTAATATTATCTTGTAAGTACTTACCTAGCTTCTGAGTTTTTAGTTCAATCAAATCTTCAATTTTTTGTTTCTGCTCTAAATTTTTCACTGTAAGTAATAAATTCATCTATAACTCCTTGGTTAGCTTTCTTTAGAAATAACATAAACATGGATGACATTGGTCAGCTGAGTGTGATTTTTGAAAACAAAAATTGACAAAAAATTTACATTTAAAGTTTATTCAAATTGATCGGTAGATAAGAGGACCAAAGTACAGGCCCTTAGAACTTCAACTCCACTTACTTGAAGCTTTTTTTCTAGTTCACTATTTTCAGTTCCTGGATTGAAAATAACTCTTCTTACTTTTTTTGTCAGAATTTGCTGCTCAATATCAGTTTGAAGTTTTGGGGCAATATAGAGAGTAACTGTATCTATTTCAGCTTGAATATCTAATAAGTTAGAAAATACTTTGTGACCTTCAATTTTCTTGAGATTTGGATGCACTAAAAAGGGTTCATAGAAAAATTTTTCTAGCATCAATAAACATTTATGGGAATACCTTTCGGGTTTATCACTTGCTCCAATAATGGCAACATTTTTATTATTCAAGGCTACTCTCCTCGTGGCAATGACGATTCTCACCGCTTTCAAATTCAATAGTGGAGGTGGTGACTCCGTGACTTTCTAAGATTTCTTTAATCAATAATTTTATTTGATCAATCTCTTTAAGTATTGTCGTTTCAGGTAGCGTGACATGAAATCTTAGGTAAAAATTGGTATCGTCTAGGGACCAGCCTTTAATCGCATGAACATCCATAACCTTATCTACATTAATAATTTTCTTCTTAATCAACTCTACTTCTAATTCATCAGGAAAGCGTTGCAGTAAAATAAGACTTACTTTTATCAAATTTTTATAAACTGTTTTTAAAATCATCAGGGAAATTAAAATAGAGAGAATAGAATCCAAAATAAACCATGGCTTAAAAAGCAGCACAACACTTAAAATCAGCACAGCAATCCACCCTAAAAGGTCTTCCATTAAATGGACCATCACCATTTTGGAATTAACACCGGTATCCTTAGACATCCTAAAGGCAGCATAAGCATTGACAGCAATACCCAAGATGGCCAAGACAAACATCCCTTGGGGCTCGACGGGTTCTGGATGCATTAACCTTTGAATTGCCTCATAAATGACATAAATGCTTCCAATGAGCAAGATGATCCCATTTAAAAGTGCCGAAAAAATTGAAAACCGTCTATAACCAAAAGTAAACTTACTATCAGCTTCCTTGTGACTCAGTTTCTCAGCAAAATAGGAAAAAAGCAGAACTAAGCTATCTCCCAGATCATGTAAAGCATCTGAATAAATCGCCACACTATTTGTTAGATATCCACCAATGAACTCAATTACTGTAAAGCTAACGTTTAAGGCAAAAGCGATTAGAATGTTCTTTCCACCAGATGTTTCGTGGTGATGATGATGATTATGTCCCAAGCTATTCCTCTACTTTTATTTTTTCCATAAGTACTAAATCAGATTCATGCATTTGAATAACTATTTTATGATAATTAACGAGTTTATCTTTCAAGCGCTGTGAGTATGTCACCAAATGAAAAACCGCTCCTATATCTGGTCTTTCATGCTGCGCCATCAATTTTAAAATAGAACGGTTAAATTTGTTAATCTCTTCCTGCAGTTCCTGGGCATGAACTTTCAAATCTTCTTTACTAGTGGGGTTATTGAATTCTTCCCAAATATAAGTAAACAATGACAGTGTCTCCCCAGTTAGCTCACGGATCAATAGGAGCAAATCACTTCCTATTTCAATATAGTTTTTATCAATTGCTTCTTTAATGGTAGTTAAGTCTTTTACTGAATCATGAAGCTGGTAGAGATACTCATAGCGATTAATCAAAGAGAGGTATCTTTTTATTTGATTATCCTCATTGGTATTACTGATAATATTCGCAAAAAAACCTAAGGTTTCACCACGAACGAAATCAATATACTCGATACGTTTCTTGGCGGTTTCAAAAATTTTCTTATAATTCGTCTCAATACTTAATGTCACTTGATTATAATTTTCTTGAATGAAAGCAAAGAGTAGTTTTTCGTTCTCGAGAATCCTCTGTTCTGCATCATCATGAACTTCAGTCTTTTTAATAAAGGATAAATCAAGGCGCTCAAAGTCCATGCTACCCTCTCCTAGAATTCTATCAATGAATGTAGTAAAGGGTTTAATCAAAAGTAAAAAAACCAGGCTGGTAGAAATATTAAAGATGAGATGAAAATAGGCCAAAGCAATGGCCGGCTCTACAGAAATAATGATGTATTTTTTTCCAAAATAAACGAGAGGAAGAAATAAAACAACTCCCCCAACGTTAAATAAAAAGTGGGCCAAGGCCGTTTTTTTTGCAGCTATATCCATGTTGATAATAGAAATAAGCGCAGTCACCGTGGTTCCAATATTTGCTCCCATGAGAATAGGAATCGCATTATCCAGACTCATAAGACCTTGTTGCGTAAAAATCACGGCAAGTCCTGTCGTTACCGAGCTAGATTGCACCACGGCCGTAACGATAATTCCTAGTAAGATTCCAAAAATTGGACCGTGCTTTCCCGTTAGAAAGTCCACAATCCTAGGATCATCCTGCAACGGGCTCATGGTAGAAGAAATAAGGTTGAGTGTGAAAAAGACAAAACCAAAATAAAAGATCGACTTAGCAAAGATTGTATATTTGGACTTAGCAAACGAAAGTAAAAAACCAATGATAATAAAAGCTGGTGCAAAAGCAGTTAGTTTAAATGCCACTAATTGAGCGGTGACAGTTGTTCCAATATTCGCCCCAAAAATAATTCCGACACTACTTTTAAAAGAAAGTACTCCAGCGTTTACCAAGCTGATGGCGATAACAGAGGTGGCTGAACTTGACTGGATAATAGATGTGACAAGGGTTCCAATAAGCAGGCCAAGCGAGTTATACTTTGTGGCACGGCCTATAAAACGCCTAAAATTCTCTCCTGAAATTTTTTGGATTTCTTTAGAAAAGTGCTCGAGTCCAAAGACAAAAAGAATAACACTGGTTATTCCTGCAATAATGATTTGGATTTCATGCATAATTTAGCTCTATCATATTGTCAAAATATCATATTCGTTCTTATCTATGAACAAAAATATAGTTTATAAAGTAAAAGAATCAAGTATCTTTAAACTACTCTTTTTAATAAATTGTGATAGCATTTCTATATGAATTTTTTTAAAGAATACTGGCAATTTTTAAAAGAGCAAAAAAAATGGATTCTTATTCCCGTGCTCATTACATTATGCCTGCTTAGTTTATTAGTTTATCTATCAGCTGGAAGTGCTGTCTCACCATTTATCTATACTTTATTTTAGATGAACGAATTATTTATCACCATTTCAAAGAAAATTTTTGATATTGCAAGTGTGATAGGTTTAAGAATTTTACAGTTTTTTCTCTTTATCACTTTTTGGATTAGTATTGCACCGATGCGCCTTTTTTATAAACAAGATAACCCTGAAAATACAAACTTCTATGACCCTCAGCCTAAAAAAATTGATTTTGATAAGATGTGGTAATCGATGAACATCTTAGGTATCTCTGCTTATTATCACGATTCAGCTGCTGCCCTTATTCAAGATGGTAAAGTATTAGGAGCAGCCAGTGAAGAAAGATTTACTCGTGTAAAAAATGATGCCCGATTCCCACAAAATGCTATCGAATTTTTATTAAAAGAATATCAATTAAATGCTTCAGATATAGATATAATCGTCTTTTATGATAAACCATGGCTTAAGTTTGAAAGGATTACTGAATCATGTATTCGGTTTGCTCCTAAGTCTTGGAATCTTTTTGTAAAAAGCATGCCCATCTGGTTATCCAAGAAATTAAATTTTAGAAAAATGCTTAAAAAAGAAATTGAAAGTTTTTCCATTGAATTATCAAAAATTAAAGTCCTCTTTTCTGAACATCATTTCTCCCATGTTGCGAGCTCTATCTATAC
>Ga0066640_10002302_pt1 | contig 11470 bp, 9 predicted proteins | sample CryGeyCG2114_020_2_FD_59505 | JGI IMG/M metagenome (GOLD analysis project Ga0066640, IMG submission 59505) | Groundwater microbial communities from aquifer - Crystal Geyser CG11_big_fil_rev_8/21/14_0.20 | ecosystem: Environmental > Aquatic > Deep subsurface > Groundwater | place: USA: Utah... | reverse complement strand
ATTTACCGGTCAGTTTTGTCAAGGCCGCCTTGGGCGGGGACGTGAAGGTCCCGACCCTCAACGGCAGCGTGACGATGAAGATCCCGGCCGGGACCCAGAGCGGGAAAAGTTTCCGCCTGAAGGAAAAAGGGATGCCGGATGTTCACGGAGGATCGCAAGGCGACCAGTACGTCCGGGTCATGTTGCAGGTTCCGACAAAAATGACGGCCCAGCAGAAGCGGCTTTTGGAAGAGTACGCCCAGGTCAGTGGCGAGGACGTCGGCAAAGGAGCTGACTCCTTGACCGACAAGATCAAGAATGTTTTTAAATGAGGTGATCCATGCCCACGTATCAGTATGAATGTGAAGCCTGTAACTATACGTTCGAGAAGTTCCAGTCCATTGGCGACAAGCGGCTGGTCGAATGCCCCAAGTGTCACCGGCCGGATCTTTACCGTTTGATCGGGACCGGAAGCGGGATCATTTTTAAAGGAACGGGTTTTTACGAAACCGACTATAAGCGCAAGCCTTCAGCCGAAGGGGCCGGTACGTGCAAGGACGGGGCCAAAGAGTGCGCGTGTCAACCGGCAGCCGAGAAACCGGCGGTAGACAAGTCGTAAGTTGTTTATATGCAAAAGGTTAAGGGTGTTATTTAAGGACAGAAAAAATATAAGAATTTAATTTCCAGCCTCCGGTTAATCTGGTATTATCTTTTGGGCTTGGGGGAAAACCAAGACTTTCAGAAAAGGCGGTCATGGGGTCGCAAGTCGAAACATCACCGGAAAAAGCAATGACAGAGATCAAATCATTCAAAGCAGTTCACTATAACCAGGAGAAGGTCAAGGACCTTGCCAAGGTCGTCTGCCCGCCCTACGACGTTATTTCCTCCCAGCAACAGGACCAGTATCATAACTTGAGCGAGAATAATTTTATCCACGTCCTTTTAGGGAAGGATAAGCCGTCCGACGACCGGTCAAACAATAAGTACACCCGCGCGAAGAAGATATTTGATGGGTGGCTCCAGGACCAGATCCTGGTGGAAGACAGCAAGCCCTGCATTTATTTTTACCGGCAGGAATACAAGGTCCTTGGCGCCAAGCACAGCCGTCTGGGGTTCATTTCCCTGATGAAGCTTCAGGATGAGAAAGATGCCAGGATCTATCCTCACGAGAACACGCATGCCCGCGCCAAGGAAGACCGGTTAAAGCTTTGGAAAAGCCTGTCGGCCAATTTAAGCCCGATCTTTGTGTGCTTTTCAGATAAGGAAAAGAAGGTCGAAACGGTCTTTGCCAAGCATGTGGCCAAGACCAAGCCGCTCATCGACATTGAGGATGTTGACGGCGTCAAGCATATCCTGTGGCGACTGGACGATCCCGCGCTGATCAAGACGATCACCGGCAGCATGGACGAGCAGCAGCTGTTCATCGCCGACGGGCATCACCGTTATGAGGTCGCATCCGAATACCGCCGGCAACGCATCGCCAAGGCGGGAAAATCCAACGGCCGGGAAGGGTTCAATTATGTGATGACCTATTTCACCAATATTGATTCCCGTGATCTGAAGATATTTCCCATCCACCGCATTATCAAGAACGTTCCCGCAGATATCGATTTTCTGGAAGAGACGTTCCGTGTCGATAAGATAAAGACAAGGCAGGATTTCTTGGTCATGCTGGCCAAGGCCGGCCAGAATGAGCACGCCTTCGGTTTTTATACGCGCCAAGGGATGCTGCTGCTGCGGTTGAAGAACAAACTGCTCATCGATAAGTATATTACAGAAGGGTCCTCGGATTACCGCCACCTGGACGCGACCATTCTGAAATATTTTGTCCTTGATAAAATGAACGTCAAATCCGAGGAGATTGTCTACACGCCGGACAGCCATGAGGCGATGAACGCCGTTGACGACAAAGACGCGGGCGCCGCTTTTCTCATGAACCCCGTCCGTATCCAGCAGCTCAAGAATATCGCGCTTAACGGAGAGCGCATGCCACCCAAAACAACCTACTTCTATCCAAAGGTCCTCTCCGGATTGACGATTTACAAGATCGACTAAAATCCTTTCAGTAAGGACTTTGCCATGGCGTTATTCGGCAAGAAAAAATACACCCTAGTCAAGATCAAGAAAAAGAACATCCCCGAGGGGATCTGGGCCAAATGCCCGGAGTGCGAGTCGCCGACCTATGTCAAGGCGCTTAAGGACAACGCCAACGTCTGTCCGAACTGCGGCTATCATTTCTCCCTGACCGCTCAGGAGCGTGTCGACCTGTTGATCGACGAAGGGACTTTTCAGGAATTGGACGTGAACCTGACGACGGTCGATCCTTTGGATTTCAAGGGGCCCAAGACCTACCGGGAGAAGATCGAAGGGGATATGAAAAAGACGGGCCTCAGCGAAGCGATCCTGACCGGAGAGGGGAAGATCAACGGATCTCCGGTTTGTATCGCTGTGACCGATTCCCGCTTCATCATGGGGTCAATGGGTTCGGTCGTAGGGGAGAGGATCACCCGGGCTATCGAACGGGCCACCGGGAAAAAGTACCCGATGATCATTGTTTCCGGTTCCGGCGGCGGGGCGCGCATGTATGAGGGGATATTCTCGCTGATGCAGATGGCCAAGACCTGCTCGGCATTGTCCCGTCACCATGAAGCCGGCTTGCTGTATGTTTCGGTATTGACCAATCCGACCATGGCCGGGATCATGGCCTCGTTCGCGGGCGTCGGAGATATTATCATGGCGGAGCCCAAGGCCTTGATCGGATTTACGGGGCCGCGTGTTATCGAGCAGACGATCCGTCAGAAGCTTCCGGAAGGCTTTCAGCGTTCGGAATTCCTTTTGGCCCACGGCCTAATCGACATGATCACGCCCCGCAAGACAATGAAGGAGACCATCACCCAGATCATCAGCTATTGCAAAGTGGGTGGCAGGGGTTAGCCGTTTGATCGCAACGGCAGCTTAATGCAAAAAGTCAATTTCTGGATTCCGCACCGCTGGCCCGGGGAATAAATATGGCACAGATCAGCTTACGAAACGTTACAAAATCTTATCGGGGAGGCATCAAAGCCGTTGACGATATCTCCCTGGGCGTCGAAAATAAGGAATTTCTTGCTTTGGTCGGCCCCTCCGGCTGCGGCAAATCGACGACCCTGCGGATGATCGCCGGGCTTGAGGAGGTCACCCAGGGAGAGATCTGGATCGGTAATCGCCTGGCCAATGACATTCCCGCCAAGGACCGTGATATCGCCATGGTTTTTCAGAATTATGCGTTGTATCCCCACATGACCGTTTTTGAGAACATGTCCTTCGGCCTGAAATTACGTAAGTATCCCAAGGCCGAGATCACCCGTCGTGTTAATGAAGCGGCCCAGGTCCTCGGGATCGAAAATCATCTTGACCGCAAGCCGCGACAGCTTTCCGGCGGGGAGCGCCAGCGCGTGGCCTTGGGCCGCGCGATCGTCCGTAAGCCGTTGGCCTTTCTGTTCGACGAACCCTTGAGCAACCTGGACGCCAAGCGACGTGTCCAGATGCGGACCGAGATCCATAAACTGCGCCTGAGGCTGCAGACGACGTTCATCTATGTTACTCATGACCAGACGGAAGCCATGACCCTGGGAGACCGCATCGCCGTCATGAAAGACGGCAGGATCCATCAATGCGCCGATCCGCTTGAGATCTACGACCGGCCCGTCAACAAGTTCGTGGCCGGGTTCATCGGTTCTCCGCCTATCAATCTGCTGGATGGGCGGATCATCAAGAAGGAAAGAAAATATTATTTTGATGAAGGCAAGTTCCAGATCAAGCTGGTGGAAGAAATGTATAACACGATATCCCCCTATGCAGGGAAGGAAGTGACCCTGGGGGTCAGGGCCGAAGACATTTATGACAAGTTGTTCGTGTCGGAGGCAATCCCGGATAACACCGTCACGGCCATTTGCGAGGTTGTCGAGCCCATGGGTTCAGAGGTTTTTCTTTATCTGAACACCGGGCGGCATAATTTCATCGCTCGCGTCGGCGCGCATGACCGGCCGGAGGTCAACCGGGACATGGATCTTGTAATCGACATGAGCAAGGTGCATTTCTTTGATAAAGACACCGAAGAAACAATTATCTGATTCTCCCTATCTGCTCGCCGCCATCCTGTTGCTCATCCCGCTGGCGGGGCTGTTTACCTTCGCAAGTTTTTACCAGCCATTCTTCAATTATTTGGTCGTCGCCCTGGGTGTTTCCGTCGCCATTTCCCTGATGGCCCAGATGCGCTTGACGCGCAAGTTCGCCGAACTGGACCTGCAGAAACAGGAGTATATCGAACGCAGCAACCTGCTGGAGGCTGAATCCGTCAAGGAATGGCAGCTCATCGATTCCCTGCAGAAAAGGATCGTTGATTATTCCCAGCTTAAGGACCTGACGGAGAAACTGTGCATGGTGTTCTCCGTCCAGGAAGTTTCCCAGACCCTTTCGGCCGAGGTTAACCGTTTCCTCGGCCAGAAGGACATCACCGTCATCCTCTATTTGTTCCATTCCAAGACCGGCGACCTCGGCATATCGTCCTCCCAGAAAGGACAGATGGAGGTCAACCTCAAGGCCAAGCGCGGGGACGCCTTCGACCGTTGGGTGATCCGGACCATGAAGCCGTTGTTAATAACGGACACGAAGAAAGATTTTCGCTTTGATGTCGAGAAGATCGACGATGAGGACGCGCGTTTGATACGTTCGCTGATCTCGGTTCCCATGGTCATCGCGGACCGGGCGATCGGGATCCTGCGCGTGGACAGCCAGCGGGATAATTTCTTTACCAATGATGATTTTCGTTTCTTAAGGACGATCGGGGACGTGGGCGCGATTGCCATGGAAAACGCCCAGCTTTATGAACGCATTGAGGACTTGGCGATCCATGACGGATTGACCGGGCTTTTCCTGCGCCGCCACTTGCTGGAATGTTTGTCCCATGAGATCAGCCGTGCGTTGCGTCGGAAGGCGGAATTGTCGTTTTTGATGATCGACCTGGATAATTTCAAGCAATATAACGATAACTTCGGGCACACGGCCGGCGACATCCTCTTACGGACGGTCGGCATGATGCTTTCCGACATGTTCCGGATGCCGGGCAACCTGGTGTGCCGTTACGGCGGAGAGGAATTCTCCGTCCTTCTGCCGGATTGCCCCAAGGAAAAGGCCGTCAAACTCGCGGAGGAACTGCGCAAGAGGGTCGAGATGCAGACGATCATCCTGCGGCGGGAGAAGACCAGCACGACGGTTTCGATCGGCGTGGCCACGTTTCCCCGGGACGCCCAGCTCAAGGATGAGCTGATCCAGGCCGCCGACAACGCCCTTTATAAAGCCAAAGAGAAAGGACGGAATCGCGTATGTGCCGCGTGACCGGACGAGGATAGATGCAGCAAACGACCCTTTACATGTTCGGGTTTGCTTTCGGTTATGTCCTTCTGGTTTGGCTGACCGTCAACCGGGTCGTCCGTTTTTACGTGCGGCGCAAGCGGGAGGATGTGATCAAGGCCCAGACAGCGTACCAGGACCTCATTGAGCGTTCCGGAAGCGTTTATGCCGAGATGAAAAAACTCTCGGAGCGTACTTCGGAAATATTCACCCTTTATGAAATGACCCGGGAGATCACCAAGTCATTTGATGAAGAAGTGGCGTTTCCTATATTCAAAGAGAAGCTCAAAGAAAATGTCCGTTTCGCCGAATGCCTTTTGCTGGATCCGGAGTCGGATAAGCCGGAGGAACTGGAGAAGTCGGGGGATTATTTTCTTTTCAGCCTGCGCGGCAAAAAACGACTGCTGGGAACATTGGCGATCAAGGGGCTCCCCAAGGAGGATCGGGAAACGTTCATGATTCTCGCGCACCAATTTGCCCTGGTCTTAAGGCGGATCCGTCTCTATCAGGAAGTCGAGAAGCTGGCAACGACCGACAGCTTGACGGAGCTGCGCACGCGGCGCAGCATCCTTGACCATCTGCAGGAAGAGATCAAGCGTTCCCAGGCCAGGAAATTGCCGATGTCTTTTGTCATGATCGATGTCGATTATTTCAAGAAGGTCAACGACCAACATGGTCACCTGACGGGAGACCAGGTCCTGCGTGAGATCGCGCGGATCATCCGGGAAAGCATCCGCGAGATTGATGTCGCCGGACGATACGGGGGAGAAGAGTTTTGTGTTATCCTGCCGGACACCGACCGTAAGGGCGCCCGGTATGTGGCGGACCGTATCCGGACGGCCGTGGCCCAAACGACCATCACGGCGTATGACACACAGGTCAACACGACCGTCAGTATCGGTCTGGCCACGTTCCCGCATGACGCGCGCGAAATGACGGAGTTGCTGGACAAGGCTGACTGGGCCTTATACCGTTCCAAAAAGAACGGACGGAACATGGTCTGCAGTTTCGGGGCGCAGGAGTAGGGCCGCATGGTTCCGTTTGACGGCTGACAGTTTTCTGGAGCTGGTCTTTCTCTCGACGAAATTCCTCATTTTTTAAGCTAACAAAATACTGAAATTCGGTTGAATCCCTTAAAAATTTCGTGTACAATGAGGCCAATCTTCATAAAGGCTTGTGGCCTTTTATTTTTTCTCTACCATAATAATACTAATATATTTAAATAAATTAATACCCCACTTTTGAATCATGCCAAAATATGTTATCGGAATAGATGTCGGAGGGACGAATATCAAGACAGGGATTGTCAGTCAAAAAGGGGTCATTGTCGCCAGAAGTAATTTAATCACAGGAAGTTACATTCGTAATAAAATGGAATTGATCGAGGCGTTGGTCGAACACCTCAAAGGTCTTTTGGCCGCTAACGGTCTTAAGCCGTCCCAGGTGCTCGGCATCGGCATTGGACTTCCCGGATTGATCGACCCTCCTGAGGGTATCGTCCGGTTCTTGCCCAATATACCCGGCTGGAAGAATGTCAGGCTGCAAAGAATCCTTGAACAAAAACTGCATATTCCGACATTCCTTGAAAATGATGTCAACATGATCGCGCTGGGAGAGTGGCGGTACGGCGCGGGCAAGCGGTCGCGGAATATGTTGTGCATGACCTTGGGGACCGGTGTCGGCGGCGGATTGATCCTAAATAATGAACTTTATCGCGGGCCGGGCTATGTCGCAGGGGAGATCGGGCACATTCCTTTAAATGAAAGAGGCCCGCGCTGCAATTGCGGCGGTTCGGCCTGCTTTGAACGGGCCGTTGGCCATCGGTACCTTTTGCAGAAAGCGTTGAAGATATTTCACAAGAGAAATTTAACCTTGCAGGACGTGACCTCCATGGCCCTGGCAGGGAACAAGCGGGCGGTCCGGTTCTGGGAAGAAACAGCCGTCCACATCGGTAATGCGTTGACCGGCGTTGTGAATGTGCTGAACCCGGAGCGTATCGTTATCGGTGGGGGCGTGTCGAACTGCCCTGGTTTTCTTTTCCGCAAGATCCAGCAGACGATCAAGCACCGCGCGATGTCCGTCCAGGGGAAAATGGCCCGGGTCGTCAAGGCGCAGTTGGGCAATGATGCGGGGCTGGTCGGGGCATATGTGCTGGTGAAAGGATCTTGTTAAAGCGATTTGAGTGACTTCCATGCGATCAAAAACCAATAACGGGGTGATTTTTGCCAAAGGGCGGGTGGGGCCGGCCCTGGTGGCCCTTTTTGTTCTCGGCGCGGCGGTCGCGTTCGCGCAAAGCGCAGAACAGACAGAGGGCGATGTTATGATGGCTCCGCCCATGAACCAGACCATGTCTACGCCCATGAACCAGATCATGTCTCCGGCCCTGAACCAGGCCATGGCCGACGAGTCCGTATCTGCCGAGGAGAACATGGAAACGGAGGCTCCACCGGTTGAGGAAGCGTCCGCCGTCGAACTCCATGGCGATGAAGTTTCTTTTGACATGCAGGAGAACAAGATGATCGCTGACGGTAACGTTTCGATCAAGAAAAGTAATGTGACCTTGTTCTGTGATCACCTGGAATTTTACCGCGAAACAAAAGTCGCTGTTGCCGAAGGGAATGTCGTTTTGCTGCGCGATTCAGGCCGCATGGAAGGGCAGAAGATGAAGTTTAATTTTGATACGATGAAGGGGGAGTTTCAGGAGGCCACGTACTACTCTGAGCCGTTCTTCGGCAGCGGCGAATCGCTTGAGAAGGTCGGGGAGAACCACATTCGCATCATCAAGGGGCGGATGACGACCTGCGATCTGGACAAGCCGCATTATCATTTCGGAGCGAAAAAAGTCGATGTTTATCCGGGAGACAAGGCCGTGGGCCGCAACGTGCGCCTGGTGGTCGGCAAGATTCCCATCATGTTCATCCCCAAGTTCACGCAGGACCTGTCCGCCCGCGAGCCGGCCGTACAATATACGCCGGGGTATTCCAAGGATTGGGGCGCGTTCCTCCTGACGGCCTGGCGGTACAGGGTCAACGAATATCTGCGGGGGGCCATCCACCTGGATTACCGGCACAAGAAAGACCTGGCCTGGGGGATCGACGCGGATTATAAGACGAAAGGATACGGCAGCGGGGTCATTCGGACATACTACATGAACGAGCGCAGCGTCAATGCCGATACGTTCTTTGATGAGCGCACGCCCCCGACGACCGAAAAGGAGCGTTTTAAGATCGAATGGCGGCACAAGTGGGATATCGACCCCTCCACGCAGGCGATAGGGCAATATTACAAGCTCAGCGATAGTACGATCCTTAAAGATTATTTCGAACGGGAATATGAGGAAGACGCTAACCCGGCCAGCTATTTTCTGTTGACCAAGGGCATTCCTTCCGGGACGCTGAGTTTCCGCACCGACGTGCGCGTGAACCGTTTTGAGGACAAGGTCGAACGCCTGCCGGAGATCATCTATGACATGCCCAGCCATGAGATATTTAACACAGGGCTGTTCTTTTCCAACAAATCGACGTATTCAAACTTGGTGCACAAAACACCTGCTCCCAGTGAGATCCGCCAGCAGACGATGCGGTTTGACAATGCCAATGAGGTGTCATACCCGTTTAAGCTCAGCATTTTTGAGATCAGGCCGTATGTCGGCGGCGAACAGACCTATTACAGCAAGACCAAAGACCGCACCAAATACGACATCATCCGGGGGATATTCAGGACCGGCGCGGACGTGAACACAAAGTTTTACCGCGTTTTCGATGTCAAGACGGACCGGTGGGGCCTGGATATTAACCGCTTACGGCACATCATAACACCTTCCGTCGCTTACTTTTATCAGAATGAACCGACCGTCCCGTCCTCTTTATTGGATCAGTTTGATTCTATTGATAACCGGACACGACAGCACAAGATCACCCTTTCGCTGGAAAACAAGTTACAGACAAAAAGGGAAAACAAAAGCGTGGACCTTGTCCGGTTGATCACCAGTTCAGATTTTCTGTTAAAAGAGGATGCCGGCAAGGGCGGTTTTAATAATGTGAAAACGGACCTGGAGATCACGCCTTACAATTGGCTGAGGCTTCTGTTTGAGGCGGATTACGATACGGTCAATGACCACTTGAGTACCGCTAATGTCGATTTTTATTTGAGAGATCCCAAGGGGAAATGGTATTTTAATTTAAGCAAGCGTTTGAATTATGAGGTAGACGACCTGTTGACGACGGAAACGGGATATCGGATCAACCAGAAATGGAAGTTCAGGGTCTATCAGCGCTTTACCCTGGATTCCGGCACGCTCAAGGAGCAGGAATATACCCTGACCCGGGACCTCCACGCCTGGTTAATGAATATCAGTTTTAACGAGACTCGCGGGGAAGGAAGCGAAATATGGCTGGTCTTTACGCTCAAGGCGTTCCCGGATCTCGGGTTTGATTTCGGGACAAGCTTTAATAAACGCAAGGCCGGTACACAATCCGGTGAATAGCTAAAACACGAGGAGGCTTTCGTCCAATGAACATCACCATCATCGGATCCGGTTATGTCGGTTTGGTAACAGGCGTTTGTCTGGCCCAGATCGGGCATCGCGTGATCTGTATCGATAATGACGCCGAGAAGACCAAGAAACTGCAGCAGGGGAAAGTCCCCATCTATGAACCCGGGCTGGAAGAATTGATGAAGCCGCTAATGAAGAAGAAACGTCTTTCCTTTACCACGACCTTCCGGGCGGCCATCAAGGCTTCGGAAGTGATCTTTATCGCCGTGGGAACGCCGTCCAAGAAGAGCGGGGAAGCGGATCTGACCTATGTCGAGAATGTGGCCCGGGAGATCGCCGTTAATATGGATTCCTATAAGCTCATTGTTGAGAAATCGACGGTCCCTGCCGCGACGGGCAAGCGCATTGAGCGCACGGTCAAGATGAACCTGCCCAAAAAACTCCGTGAAGGCAAGAGGCGCATTGAATTCGATGTCGCGTCCAATCCGGAATTCTTAAGGGAAGGGGCGGCCATCGATGACTTCATGAATCCCGACCGGGTCGTGATCGGGGTTGAGTCCAAGCGCGCCGAGCGGCTCCTGCGGGAAGTCTATAAACCGCTTAAGACCCATATGGTCGTTACCAATATTAATTCGGCGGAGATGATCAAACATGCGGCGAACTCTTTTTTGGCGACAAAGATCTCGTTCGCCAACGCCTTGTCACAGATCTGCGACCGCGTGGGCGCGGACATCCTGAAAGTCGCCGATGGTATGGGTTATGACCGCCGGATCGGCCGCAGTTTTCTCAACGCCGGCATCGGTTACGGCGGCAGCTGTTTCCCCAAGGACGTGGACGCTTTTATCCGTTTGAGTGAAAAGAGCGGATATCCTTTTGAACTACTCAAAGAGGTCCGGAATATCAATGAGCAGCAAAAGGCCGCCTTTGTCAAGCTCGTCGAGGACAAGCTCTGGATCCTCAAAAATAAGGTGATCGGTGTCCTGGGGCTGGCGTTCAAGCCGGACACAGATGATATGCGTAACGCGCCTTCGATCGATATCATCAGGGCTCTCCAGCATGAAGGGGCCAGGATCAAGGCTTATGACCCGCAGGCCGTGGCCAACAGCCGGCCGTACCTGAAGGGGGTCACCTACGGGAAAGACCCTTATGCGACGGCCAAGGGCTGCGATTGTTTGCTCTTATTGACCGAATGGGCCGAATTCAAGAAATTGAATTATAAGAAAATCGGTCAGTCCATGAACCGGGCGCTGATCTTTGACGGACGGAATTTCCTGAATGACAAGGATTTGGAGAACAATGGTTTTGAATATCACGGGATCGGCCGCGGTCGGCCCGTTGAGAACCCGTAGCATAGTAAGTTTTCATTTCACAGAAGGGAAGGCGACGATGTCGGCAATATTAAGGAAGAGGATAGCAACCAAGAAGGCCCGGATCGCGGTCATCGGGCTCGGCTATGTCGGGCTGCCGTTGGCCGTTAATTTCGCCAAGACCGGTTTTTCGGTCACCGGCCTGGACAAGGACTTGGACCGTGTCAGCAAGGTGCAGCGCAAGCAGAATTATATTTTAGACGTGGCGGATAAGGACCTTAAAAGGGTTGTCGACTCC
>Ga0066640_10002298_pt1 | contig 11476 bp, 8 predicted proteins | sample CryGeyCG2114_020_2_FD_59505 | JGI IMG/M metagenome (GOLD analysis project Ga0066640, IMG submission 59505) | Groundwater microbial communities from aquifer - Crystal Geyser CG11_big_fil_rev_8/21/14_0.20 | ecosystem: Environmental > Aquatic > Deep subsurface > Groundwater | place: USA: Utah... | reverse complement strand
TCCAAGACACAATACGAAATCTTTCAAACCATAATAGGAATACATTTTCATTATATGCCATATTATAGGCATGTTTCCTATTGGAAGCATAGGTTTTGGAAGAATCTCAGAAACATCCCTTATTCTTGAACCCTGCCCCCCACACAATATTACGATTTTTATATTAGACATACTGTCTCCTTTCACCTTAAAGCATTATTATACATTTTTTCCAAACTTTTTATATAAAATTCTGGCATAAAAATTCCCATGGTTTCTTTTTTATCGCTTGATGAACTGCTTGTTTCTATATTATTTTCCATTTTATAGATAATTGCGTTTGCCAGCGCCCCAGCATCATTAGGCCGCACCAGCGTAATACCGTCTATCATTTCCGATATCTCTTTTAAGCCACCTACCTCACTCGCTACACAAGGCACGCCTAGATATACTGCTTCCAATAATGCCATTCCCAAACCCTCGCTCAACGAAGGCATTACAAATAAATCCAGCGCCCTGAGAAACCCTGATATATTAAGGCGTTTCCCCAAAAAAACAATGTTTTTTTCAATTGATAATACCCTTGCCTTTTTTATGAGATAATCATATAGATACCCGTCCCCAGCAATAAACAATCTTGCATTGCTATGCCCTGTCAGAACCGTCTTAAAAGCATCCAACAGAATGTCATGGCCTTTTTCCTTTCTAAGATTACCTACAGTCCCTATGGTAAAATCATTGCCTCTTATACCCAGCCTTTTTCTTTCCTCATCTTTTACAGTCTTTGAGTCCAGCAAATCAGGATCCATACAATTATAAACCACTGCTATTTTATCACAACTAATGCCTTCTTGAGCTATTAAAAAATCCCTGACACTCTTTGAAGGAGTGATAATCTTATGAGTAAAGCCTGACAATATCTTGTCTATAAGTATATGATACCATCTCTTCCATGTATACATTCCGTGTTCTTCTATTATAACCGGCACCTTAATAAAGATACCCACTATGCGGGCATGAAAATTAGCGTTGAATAGCGCGCTCTGAATCAGATTCGGCTTTATCTTCCTCGCCAGCTTATATAATCTATATATAACTATCGGATTATAGAATTTATCACTGGTATTAAGGCAGGTTATATCTCCGCCATTCTTTATTATTTCCTTGCCCACTGTTCCTATCTTTCTGATACAGCAATAATTTATAACATACTTGTCCTTGTTAATATACTTTTGTATGCAGAGTTTAAGCTGTTCAGCCCCGCCCATCTCCAAATCCTGCATGACAAAAAGTATCTTTTTCTTAGCGCTTATATTCATATAATGCCTTTATCTGAGAAAGCTTGCAGAACCGCGCACCTATATCCCTGCAATACTCTATTATAGACTGAACTCTATTGACAAGCCTATCGTAATCTTCCTGATTTCTGGAATAAGGGCTTGCACCAGGAAAAAATTCCATACTATGGAACATCATATTCAGCACAACCTTGCCGTTTGAGCCGTGTTGTTTGATAAATTTACAAATAAGTTTTTTCATATCAACTGAACCGTTAAAAGACGGCCTCAGCCATACAGGCCTGTTTAAAAATTTATGCAGGCAATTCAAAAACGTTATCGAAACAGGAACCTCTAACAAAATATTTTCATCTGCTTTGTTTTTCATAAAATACGGCTGGTCAGGAAATTTTCTGAAATCCGGGCCTCCTATATTCTGCCAGGATACCATAGGCGTTACGCTTGTATCCACCAGATACCCAAGAGATGCAAGAGACAAGGCTGTATTATAGCTAAAACCAAATTTCCCTCCTCTGTAAACCACAGGACGGTAACCAATTTTCTCTTCAAATAACTTTGTAAGATTACACAGTTTTTCTCTCTCTATCCTAACGTCTAAATTATTGGAAAACTCCATAGAATATGTTCCATCGTATTTCAAATACCTTTTCTCAGGTCCTATATATTCTGGATGAAGATGGGTGCCTAATTCGCAGCTGTCTATATTTTTTATTACTTCAACCGCCTTATCGTTTTCAAGAACCTCTGCAGTTAATAGATATGTCCCTATGGCTTCATATTTTTTAAATAACGGCTCTAATAGATTAGGTATGCTATAAATAATAGAATTGAACGCAAGCGGATTTGATTTTGTCCAATTAGTAGAATGATCTGCTTCTGTATCAATTGTAATTACAAAATATACTTCTGGTTTTTTCATTTTTTTAATATAACGCAGTAACTATATCCAAAATATTTAACGAAAGGCTTATCCCCCATGACTCTAGTTAAAGGTTCAGATACCAGCGAAACCGCATGAGCCAATCTTAACGACATTGTCAAAAGCAAAGGATAAGGGGTAAAAGTCGTTGTAAAAGACCTTTGCAGGTATAACCCGGCTTTATTGAATTCTTGATTCCAGCTCGACGGCAAATGGCTCATCATCTCTACTATAGAATTCTTATATGCTCCGTGCGGGCCAGGTAAAGGAAAATACCTGTAATTCTCTTTTAATTTAGATAAGCTTAATGATGTCCTTTTGCTGCTGTTGCAGCAAATACTGTTTTTTCTCGCTATTCTTTCTTTTGCAAACCTAAAAAACTTAACAACAAAATATAGGTAAAATTGAAAAAATGCGTAAATACGTTCTATAAAATTAGGGACTATCAGTATAATAAATCCATCTTTATTAATAACCCTTCTAAGTTCATTTAACGCCAATGCCTTACCCTTGAGATAATGAAGAGTATGCGAACAAAAGGCCATATCAAATACATCATCTTTAAAAGGGATATGTTCTACCGAACAAGAAAGGAGAGGCATCCCTGTATTTCCCAGTTTTGAAAACAACCTCTTTGCGCTCTCAAGCCCTACGCTATGAGTCTTTGCCTCTTGTGCATATAAATCCGTTGCGATAACCTCTTTTGAGATAAAAGACATTAAATAAGAGCTAAAACCATTGCCGCATCCAACTTCCAAAACTCTTCCGAATTTGTTTAGTTTTGCAAGTCTCAAAAGGTTTGTTATTTCAGCACCCCTTACCATATAATATCCTTCCCATGGCTGTTCCTCGTAGACTTTTGTAATAGCGCTGTTAATCCCAGTTTTGATATTTAACATATATTAATCAATTAAATCCTGCATTTTGGATTATAATACCTGTTAAATTTAAAAAGAAAAAATAGCTCAAATGGAAAAGCAAAAAATCTATGTTTAAACCTAAATCTTGCCAGATAATAAAAAAACTTCTTTCCCAATGTCCTTATAGCAGATGTACTCTCGGAATGCGTAAGAAGCTTCCCATATTTATCGATTCTATAAAAAAGTTTGTATATATTTTTATCTGCCCATTTCAACCACGTTAAAGGCATAGTGTTTCCGAATGTATCATAGACTTCGTAATCTTCTGTTGCAATAGGCGGCCTAAACCCTTCTTTTAATGCAAGTTGATAAGACTCTGTTCCGGGATACGGTAAAAAAATCTGATATGTAACAACTATTCCCGGGAGCATGCTGGCTAATTCTAAACCTAAATCAACACTATCCCATATCTCTTTTAACGTTTCAGTAGGATATCCTACTATCATAGCGGCATTTATAGCTACATCTTTATATTTTGAAAGAATTGAAAATTTATCCAGAATCATGTTTCTGGTCGTGTTTTTGTTCATAAGAGATAAAACTCTGTCATTGCCAGACTCAATACCTATAAAGAGCCTCTTAACCCCTAAATCGCTAAGCCTTTTTATCGCATCTTCGGTAACCTCATCAATCCTTAAAAGAAACTCATCGCATACAACGCCCATATCTTTCATTCTTGAAAGAATTTCATATGACCTGTTTTTATTTACAAAAAAATGGTCATCCATAAAAACAATATGTCTTATGTTATACTTTTTCTTAAGATAACTTATATCAGAAATAACCCTCTCAACAGAATGAGCCCTCCATCTTCTTTTATTAAAAGCCTTGTTATAACAAAAAGAACAGTTATGAGGGCATCCTCTTGATGATATATATAAAATGTTTACCATATCCTGGCCCTGTATTTCACCCAGGCATTTCTCTATACCGATAAACGATTCAAGAAGCGGCCAATCTATTTTAATCTCGTCTATGTCTTTGATCAGTTCGCGTTCCTTGTTAAAAATGAGACTGCCATTCTTTTTATAGCCTATGCCGCCTATATCTGCCAGGCCTCTATTCTGCGAAAATGCATCTGCCAGCTCAAGAGCAGTCCTTTCTCCCTCGCCTATAACAACTACATCTACATACTTTTCTTTTAGTGTCTGCTCATACATAAGTGATGGATGAATTCCTCCCCACACAATAGGTAAATCTTTATTAAATTCTTTTATCTTTTTTGATAAAGTCGCTGAGTATTTTGTCTGAGGCCCTGTTAAAACTGAAAAACCGACAAAAAGATACCCTTCTTTTTCTATCTCTCTTGCTTTATTTTCACAGAAGGAATCATTTTTAAACATTGTGGAATGAATTATTTCTAACTTTACATCATACCCATTGTTTTTTAAATAAGACCCTACGTAAAGCAGTCCTAAAGGATTATCATAAGATGTATATTCAATTTTCAATAATAGTATTTTTTTATTCATATATATTTTTTAACCCAATAATAACCTATTCCAAAATATTCATGTAAGATAGCCCTTATTTGTTCGAATCTTATCTTTCCAGATTTATCATAAAACTGACTATTCTGAACCGGAGTGTAAAAAACCTTTATGTATTTAGCTTGTTTATTAAACACTAATTCTGCGCGCCGCATATTATATGGCGAAGACACCAATAATATAGAATCCCATTTATATCTGTCTAATATTTCCTTTGAAAATATAACATTTTCATATGCACTATTTGCTTTTTGTTCAAGAATAATATCTTCTTCGGGAACGCCCATAGAAATAGCAAAAAGCCTCATATTCCATGAATCATTATATGTATAGGTGTATCCTGATGAAAATATTATTTTATATGCGTAACCTAGACTATAAAGTTCTACTGCATATCTTGCCCTTTCAATAGTGCTCTTGCCGGGACTTCCTGTTTCGCCTACGCCACCACCAAATACAACAATAGCATCGGCTTTTTGCGGTGCCTCAGAAATACTTAAAGGACTGGCTAAGAACCAGATAAAAGGTGTATTGAAAATTAATAAATAAGACGCCAGGCATAATACGACAAACTTAACAGCCTTGCTTCTGGCTTTTCGATAAAAAAATAGCAGGCGCTCTTTCCATTTTTCTTCTCTATCTATTTTTTTTTGCTCTATTGCTCTTTCCATTAAAAAGCTCATTTTTTCAATACGGTTATCCCAGCTATTATCTTTCGCTACCTCAATATATCTGTTTCTTAGTTCCGGGCTATTTCCCCTTATAGCCTTTTTTATCTGTTCTTCGAAATCTTCATTGCCCCTGCCAACATAAACAATCTGCCCGTATTCCTTATTTAACTCCAAAACTTCAGGTAAGGCAGTCGCCACTACAGGTTTACCCATAGCAAGGTATTCGTTCATCTTTGTCGGGTAAACAGTTTCTGTGTATTCATTCAAAAGGTACGGAACCAAGCATATATCAAAACTATTTATGTAACCTGCTAATTCTTTATGTTCTTTCTTGTCCAGAAAAATAACATTCTTCAAACCTTTTACTTCTGAAATATCAGCCTGCACAGGCCCTATAAACAATAATATCCACTCCTTGTTACGTTCAGCAAGGAATCTGACCAAACCCAAGTCCACATGCTTATGAATCCCGCCAACATAGCCAATTATTGTGCCCTTAATATACTCTATATCATGTGGTTTTTTCGTTTTGGCGCTGGCCTCATTAAACCTGTCCATGTTGACTCCGAACGGGAATATCGTTACTTTCTTATTATAAGCCTCGCATCTCCTCTTAAGTTCCTGGCCCTGGACAAATATCAGATCAGAAACCTTGATTATCCCGATCTCGCTTTGCCTAATCTTTGCAGGATTTTTTACTAATTTTTCAAAATCTGCAATGCAATAATAAACGACTAATTTATTGTTAATATTGCTTATTAAATCCAACGCCAAACCGGTTGGCAAAAATGTCCAAATTATAGGATCTGAAAAGTCTACTATCCTCATCCATTTTTCTAAAACCGACAAAATCAAATGACGATTTATCCATTTTGCGATTCTGGAATACGGAAAAGGTAACACAATGGGAGAAAATATATACAGGTTATCTTCCTCTCTTCGTATACCTTTTATCCCTTTGAACCAATTCTTGATTCTGCTCTTAATACGGGACATATCCCTGATGCCAGGACTACGGATTCCTGTATTTTCAATAAATAGCACTTGATTGCCGCTTCTGGCAAAAGCAGCCATAATTTCCTGATGGCCTTGCCATATGAAATCCCAGTCTATGCTGGATATGCATATCATGTTTTCGTGTTTCAGCATATACAACCCTTTTCTAAAATTCTAATATCTTATTTCTAACTATATAATCCACAATTGCTTCCGCAACTATCCTGTGTCCTAATGCCGTAGGATGTATAAAATCCCGTTTTATAAATAAGTCTTCTCTTCGCGCCGCATGCTTCTTGAAATCTGTTACAAGGTCTAAGTAATAAGCGCCTCTTTCTTTGAAAAAACTAGAAAGCCCAGCACAAGAAACATCCTTTTTTTTCATAACATCTATATTCATAGGAAATATAACGAACAATATCTTTGCCTCATGTTCCTTTGCTAGCAACATCATTTGGGTAAATGGTTCTTTCCATTTATCAAGATCCGCTTCTTTAATATTTAATTCATATTCTTTGAGGTAGCTACGGTAATCCTTTTCGGTTAAACGCACCCTTAATCTACTAGAAAAAATATCATAGAAAAACTTATAGAGATCGCTATGTTGATAAATAAAATCAAAATATCTTGCTTTTGAACCGTCTCTTATATCTTCCGTTATCCTGCCTAACCAACTCTTTTTAAGCCTATGTCCCTTATAGATATAATCGTTTAAACAAATCCCTACAATAACAAGATCCGGTTTAACGCCTAAGCCTTTTCCCCTCAGGACATCCAGCTCTTGCCAAGTATTATAACCTTCTACTCCTCCGTTTATTATTTCTACAGACCCGTGCACATATTCCCTTAACATTTGACCCAGTCTATCAATATATCTTTCTTCTTCTGGCAGATACGTTGCAGCTGTAATAGAATCTCCTATGGCCAATATCCTAAAGGTGTTTTCTTTTTTATCTCCAATCTCTTCTCCAATAAATCCCAAAGAATTATGTCTAACTTTTATACCATATTTATTAGTAAAAGTTATTGATGGCTTATGTCCATATAAAAATTCTTTTTCATAATCCAATACAAGCGTAGAAGAACTTGCCTTACTAAAATTATAAGCCCTTATGGTAATCTCACACAATATAAGAGCTACGATAATACCAAAAAATATAGCTATCAGCTTATATATTTTATTTTTAACCATCTACAAATCTCCTGTGCCATAATTCCAAAACAAGCAGTCCCCAGAGATGCTGCCCATAATTCTCTTTTCCAGACAAGTGTTTTTCTATTATAGTCTTTACCGCATCCGGCCTAAAGTAACCTCTCCTAATCGCCTTTGGAGATAAAATGGTACTGATTAGGTAATTTTCAAGATCTCCTCTAAACCATTTATCTACCGGCACCCCAAAACCCTTCTTTTGCCTTTGTAAGATTTTATCCGGAACAAAACCCTTAAGCGCTTTTTTGAAAATATATTTCAGGCATGATTTATGGATCTTGAAGTCAGAAGGCAATGATGCCGAAAACTCCATAAGTCGATGATCAAGTAAAGGAGATCTTGTTTCTAGAGAGTTCGCCATGCTAGCGATATCCATCTTCACTAATAGATCGTTCTGTAATCCGAAAAAGGTGTCTACATATAAAGCGCTATCTACGCTATCCAGATCCCTGGCTTTATTAAAAAGGTCCTGCAGAAAAACGCAGGAATCCACCCCTCGTGTCCTGCTACGTAATTCATCTGTATATAACCTTTGTTTAAAGTCCTCGTCAAAAAAACCTACCCAACGCATATATCGGTGCGGCCTGTCAAGTTCTGCCGCGTTTAAAAAACGCCTTATACTGCCAGGGGAATTAACAGCTGTCGGCCTATCCGAAAAGATGTTAAAAAATATCCGAAGGGGGGATCTATTTACAAATCTAGCCACGGAACCGTAGGCCTCGGCATAACGAGTGGCCAAATGTCTCCTGTAGCCTGCAAAGACTTCGTCCCCCCCATCCCCATTCAATGCTACTTTTACCTTGCGCCCGGCTATTTTACATACATAGTAGGTCGGCAAGGCAGAGGAATCCGCAAACGGCTCGCCATAATGCTCTACAAGTTCCGGAAGCACATCCATAACATCTGGAGTCACATAATCATAATAGTGGTCTGTCTTGAAATGGTCCGCCACTAATTTCGCATACGGCAATTCGTTAAACTGGCCTTCATTGAAACCAATAGAAAATGTATGTATTCCGCTGCCCTGTATTTGTTCCATCAATCCCGTTATGCAACTTGAATCTACTCCTCCGCTTAAAAGGACACCCAGCGGCACATCGCTTACTAATCTGATTTTAACAGCATCTTTCAGATGTTCATTTAACTGCTCAAGAGCTTCATCTTCGGATATTTTTATCTTTTTTGAAAAATCGAGTTCCCAGTATTTTTCGATTTTTATATTCCCATCCTTACAGATCAACGTATGAGCTGGAGGCAATTTTTTAATATCCTTAAATATGGTGAGAGGGCTCGGAATGCACAAATATGTCAGATAGTGATGCATTGCGATAAAATTTATTTCCCTGCTGATCTCCGGATGGATTAAAAGCGCCTTAAACTCAGAAGCGAATATCAGTTTATTATTTACAAAAGAATAGAGCAGTGGTTTTTTCCCAAGCCTATCCCTTGTCAATATTAATATTTTACGCTTTTCATCCCATATAGCAAATGCAAACATCCCGCGCAATTCTTTAATGCAGTCTATCCCTTTCTCTTCATATAAATGCAGTATTACCTCTGTATCTGTCTTCGACCTAAAATGGTGCCCTTTCTTGATCAGGTTTTCTCTGAGTTCCAGAAAATTATATATCTCACCGTTCATCACTATCCAAATAGTCCTATCTTCATTGCACATGGGCTGATGCCCTGCTTCCGAGAGATCAATAATGCTCAGCCTTCTATGCCCAAGGCCAATATTAGTATTTGGTCCTATGTAGATGCCTTCGCCATCAGGCCCACGATGTTCCATCTCATCGCACATCGCCTTCACCAGGCTGTCTTTTATATTGTTTCCTTTAAGGTCTAAAATCCCTGCTATCCCGCACATATATTAAAGATTCCTTAAATTCAGCGAATGGTAAATACGCGCATTCCTATCCTTATACTGGAAATAATGTCTCGGGGCGCTAAACCTCGCAGCTTACTAAAAATATGATTTATCTTATATGAGAGTGGGCGCGTTTTAAAAATGAGCGCCTTTATATCCTCCAGAGGCAGGTTCGGCGATTCCCAGCATGGGCTGAAAGGATCTGTCCCTAAAACCGAATAGACCTGCCTAATATACCTGGTGTTCCACGAAAAGTCTCCAGGAAGAATTCCTTCTTTATACGCTAACTGTTCTATCTCAGTACCGGGATATATGCATGTAAATCCGTAAGGCGCGCGTGATTTAGGATACGAAGAAAATTTATTGATCAGGCTTATGGTCTTACGCAGATCCTGCATTGTTTCTCCTGGAAAACTTACCATGAACAACGCATCAAAAGGAATCCCGGCCTTTGCCGTAATCTCTATCGCATTAACCGCCTGGTCTACGGTTATACCCTTCTTTACCTTCGCCAGCATCGTATCGCTGCCCGACTCTATGCCATACATGATGTAGCGGCATCCAGCCGCCTTCATTAAAGATAATAAATCTTTGTCCACAGTGTTAACCCGAGCGAGGGCAGACCAGCGGATATTAAGCCTTCTCTTAATAATGCCATTACATATATCAACGATATGTTTCCGATCCATAGTTATGGTATCGTCATTAAACAAAAACGCGTCATACCCATGGGCCTTTTTAAAATAGGCGACTTCATCTAAAAATAACTCGGGCGAGCGTCTTCTAAAATTATGCTTTTTAAGCGCTGTTATAGAGCAAAAGATGCATTTACACGGACATCCACGGCTGCTTATTACACTTAGAGCAGGAACCGTTTTTGTACCCGGCAGGCGGATATGGTAACGTTTTAAGTCAAATAAATGATAAGCCGGCAACGGTAAAGAATCTAGGTCTTCATTAATCTGCCTGTCAGGTGTTTCGATAATTTCATTATCCTGCCGTAAAAATATTCCGGCTATACCGGAAAGCGATTCATTTGCCTCGAGCGCTTTAACAATCTCAAGCATCGTAATCTCCCCTTCGCCTTTCACTATACAATCAATGGCAGGGACTTTCGCCATGGCATCTATGGCAGTAGGGTGGAAATGAGGCCCTCCGGCTACTATCAATGCGTCCGTCTCTTTTCTCACGGAATCAATGGCTTCAATAGTCCTAAAACGAGAGGCAGTTGTGGATGTAAAACCTACAACGCGCGGATTAAACTGAAGAATCTGCTTCGCCATTTGGGCAATATCATTATTCGATGACACGGGGTCTACTATGCGTACTGCATGAGCGCTATTTTCAAGACAAGCGGCCATATATGCCAACCCAGGATGGGGATGATAAGCCATCGTCATAACATTTTTGTACGGTAAAACTTCGACTAAAACAATATTCATATTAATCCGCCTAAAAATTCTACTCTATTCTGCCATGAATTCGAGGAGGCAAATTCTATTCGCTCCATAAAACTTTTTTCTTCATCCTTATGCTTCAGGAATGATTTAATCAGCCTTAAAAATTCTTCTTTACAATCCGCTATCCCTATTATCCTGCTGCAGGCGCTGAGCTCATCCGAAAAAGAAGTGCTTACGACGGCCTTGCCCATAGCTAAATATTCATATAGTTTAATAGGAGATACATTTTTCGTAAACTCATTTCTCACGTAAGGTATCAGGCAGATATCCAAATACTTTAGATACAGCGGTATCATAGATGGCTGCTTTTCGCCTAAAAAATGAACATTCTTGTTCTGTCTCAGCCTAATCAGAGCGCTCCTATTCCTGAACAACGGCCCTATCATTACTATAGATAATCCGGAATCAGCCTTAGCTATATAGTCAAGCAAGCTTATATCTAATATGTTCCCATCCAAATATCCTACGACGCCTAGTCTGGGTTTCGGCAAAATAGCTAGATCCGCCGGCTCTTCGCTATTACCTTCTCTAATCACATTAAAGTATTCAATATTTACAGCACTTGGAAAATAAAAAGTGTTACTGTTCAGTTTTATAAAGCGCGCATGCAGGCCTCTGGTAAGCGTCAGGACTATTTTAGCCTCTTTAACAAGACGCGTCTGAAGC
>Ga0066640_10002297_pt1 | contig 11481 bp, 8 predicted proteins | sample CryGeyCG2114_020_2_FD_59505 | JGI IMG/M metagenome (GOLD analysis project Ga0066640, IMG submission 59505) | Groundwater microbial communities from aquifer - Crystal Geyser CG11_big_fil_rev_8/21/14_0.20 | ecosystem: Environmental > Aquatic > Deep subsurface > Groundwater | place: USA: Utah... | reverse complement strand
CGTTGAAATATCTTCGCCATCAAGCAGGACTTTGCCAGAGGTGGGACGGTCTAAACAACCAAGTAGATGCATCAGCGTAGATTTGCCGCAGCCAGAAGGACCGACTAAAGCTAGGAATTCACCTTTTTGGATTTCAAAAGAAACCCCACGCAAGGCATTAACTATTACTAAGCCAAGTTTGTAATCCTTAACCAGGTTTTCTGTTTTAACAACAGCAGGCATTTATTTTACAACCTTAATCTTGGCCCCATCTTTGAGTTTATCCAGCGAGGAGAGAGCAACTTTTTGGCCCTCTTTGAGACCAGAGAGGATCTCAACTTTTTCCAGGTCTTTAAGTCCGAGCGGCGCTTCAACTAACTTAACCCGCTTCCCCTCAACAACATAAACCACCCGTTTGCCGGCACTTAAAGCGATCGCCTCACGAGGGACGGTTAAGACATTATCTTTCTCACCTATAATAACTTCGGCATAAACAGACATGTTTGGCTTGAGGATTTCCGAGCCATCCATAAACTCAACCTTGGCGCGAAAGATCAGATCTTCTTCATCCATTCTCACCCGGCCGCCAACTTTTTTCAGGCTGGCCTCCTTATTGATCCAAGTCACCTGACCAAAGAACTCTTTTTCCTGATATGCATCAGTAGTAAAACGGACCTTTTGCCCAATCATTATCTTGGAGATATCAACCTCATCAACCTGGATCTCAACCCAAGGATGGGCAGTATCAATGACTGTCATAACAGCCATCCCTGGAGCAACTGCTTCACCCAGGGTCACAGCTTTGTCTGTCACAATCCCAGAGATAGGGGCGATAACCCAGGAGTTCTCCATATTTCGCTTGGCCCGCTCTAAATCCAGCTGGCTGGCAAAGCCCTGGCCATATAAATCTTTTAAACGGGAATATTCACGACTAGCCTGATTAAAACCTTCAAGCTTAATTAAAATTTGCCCGGCGTTAACTTTGTCCCCCTCCTCTACCCCAATCCAACCAACCCGACCGCCTGCCAAAGCCACTCCAAGCTTGACTGAATCAGCTTCAACTAAGCCAGAGGCAGAAATAGTGGATAAAATCTTACCTTGAACAACCTTGGCAGATTTAATCTCAACTCCGCCGCCGACAATTTTGGAAACAATAAACAAGAGGAAAATAACTACTACAATCACCAAAGCGATAAGCAGTTTCTTATTCCTTAGCATTGTTCCCCTTTAATAAATTTTTTGGCCGACAACCTGGTTAACCCGCGCCTTGGCAATTGCCAACTCATGCCTGGCTAAGAGATGCTCTATTTCACCTTGGGTCAAATTAACTTGGGCATCAATTAACTCAAGATTGCTCGCCAAACCGGCGCCATAGCGCTTTTCTGATATCTTATTATTTTCCCTGGCCAGTTCAAGGGCTATTTTGCTCGCCGCTAAATTTTCCAGGGCTGACACCAATTGGAAATTGGCATTTTTAACCTGCAGGGCCACTGCTTGTTTAACTTCGCGCTCCTCTTGCTCCTTAGCCTTGGCCTTTGCCTCTGCCTCTTTTAAGCGGTTAAACGTGGCGGTCCCGTCAAAAATATTCCAATTAGCCACAGCCACCGCTGTCCAGTTTTTGACATCGCTCTGATAACTTGAATACTTGGTTGAACCAACTTCGTAATTACCAACCAAAGAGACCCTGGGTAAAAGCGCGCCTCTAGCGATAACTGCCTCATCTCCTGCCGCCCCTTTGGCCAAAATAAACTGGCGCCAGGCCGGCTGGCTTTCATAAGCACGTTTTAGCAGGTCTTCGTAACGATACACGGCTAATTCATCAAATTCAGCTAGTTCTTCTGCAAGCTCAATTTCCGCCTCAAGACTATTGCCTAACACAGAATTAAAATTATTTTTAGCCAACTCAAACTTTTGTCTGGCTTTTGCCAGATTAAGCTGGGCTTTTGCTAGCTGGAGATCAGCTCGCATTACATCAGCGCTGGTTCCCATACCCAAACGTTTTAAAGAGTTTGCCTGGGCGGATAGATTATCCGCCATTTGCCCGGCTTCTTCACTAAGCTCAACCATTTTTTGCGCCGCCAGGACATTGTGGTAGGCGTTGGTAACATCAAAAACCAGCTGGTCTGTTGTCTTCTTTAACTCTTGCCTGGCTGCGTTAAGCCCCTTGCCTGCCATGCCAAAGCTGGCAAACATAGCGCCGCCGTCAAAAACAACCTGGCTTAATTTCGCGGAATATGAATTAGTCTCGGCTATTTCATCAATGCCAAAGCTGTAATTCTGGCTGATACCGCCAATAGCAATTTGCACGGCTTGAGGCTCCGCGTAATATTTCCCTAAAGACCCTGAAAGGGAAAGGTTGGGGAGATATTGCGCCGTGATTTGACCGGCTCCTCCCTCCGCCGCCCGCAGTTCTGCCTGTTTTTTGAGGATAACCGGGCTTTGTTTTAGCGCAATATCAATACTTTGCTGTAAGGTGAGTCCCTGCCCGGCCCAAGCAACCGAGCTACCCAGCCACCAAACCACCAAAGATATTGCGAGGATTCTTTTCTTCAATTGATCCTCCTTCTTGTCGAACATATTCTATAACAAAATATTTTGTAATCCAAGCCCAATTAGCTCATTGGGAAAAAGCCTTGCGAAAGCGCCATAAACCAAGCGCAAAAGACGTTACGCCCAGCATTAATAAAGCACAAAAATCTTGCCACATAAATAAGACAGAGTTGCCCTTTAAAAACACACCGTTAGCTAAATTCAAATAGTACTTGAGCGGAGAAAAGCTGACTAAAAGCTGAATGCTCTTGGACAAAGCCTCAACCGGGACATACATGCCGGACAATAAAAGTATCGGCAGGATAATCAGCAGGGAAATCAGGATTGTTTCAGACAAACTGCTCGATAAAGTGGCAATCAGCAAACCATAGCCGGTTAAAGTAAAAATATAGACCAGGGTTATCAAAAACAGGTCCCAAATAGTCCCGGCTAACGGCACACCCAAAGGCTTTAAAACCACAAACAAAGCAATAAAAACAACCATCAGGATTATCCCCATCATGGTAATGACCTTAGGCACGATAATCTCAAAGGTCTTGAGCGGCGAGATCATCAATTGTTCAATGGTGCCAAACTGTTTTTCATTGACTATAGCCGTGGTAATAAGCACCAGGCCTAAAAGCGTAATAATGGTGTACATCTCCTGCAAGGCCAGCAGCCAGCCTTCGTTGAGTGTTGTATTGGAGTAAAACAATGGCCGCAGCTCAACCGTCCCCACCTCTCTCACTCCGGCGGCTTTTAACCTGGCCACCCATAAACCAAGGTTATATTCGGAAATAATGTTTTGGATGTAACCTAAGGCAATTTCCGAAGCGTTGCTGTTGGTCCCCTCTAAAATAATTTGCAATTTGGCGGTTTTGTTTGCGGCCAGGTCCTTAGCAAAGCCCTCGGGAAAGGTGATCACCGCAGATACAGTGCCATCCTCGATAAGTTTTTTGATCTCTGCCTCTTCCTTAATATAAGTTTTAACATAAAAATAAGGGGCGCGAAAACGCCGCACAATTTCCTGGGCTTTAGCGCCGCCATCCAGGTCATAAACAGCCAGGGGAAAAAAATTTGGGTCAGTGGTATTGGTGCTGGTCTGGTAAATATCATAAGTTGAAAAATAAAGCACGACCAATAATAAGACCGTGTTCCTGACAAAGAGTAAATATTCTTTTTTCATTAAGTTAAACCATTTATAAAACATGGCTACAGCCTTTTCCTAAAAATTAAGATTGACCCGCCGTAAAAAAACAGGCAGGCAACAAGCAGCACCAGCAGGCTCCCCTGCACATCACTAAAACTTGAGCCTTTAATCATAACTTTTCTGGCAATATCAATATAATGAGTGACCGGCAAAAGATAAGCAATGGCCCGGTTATCTTCGCTTAAACAGATGACCGGCGTCAGGATGCCGCTATAAGTAAAAGTAAAGGTCAAAGTAATAATGGTGGTCAAGAGAATGGCCGCTGCCTGGCTGGTGATAAAAACAGCAATAAACAAGCCAATGCCCACCGACACCGCGGAAAAAAGAAAAGACGCAATTAAAAAAGCTAAAAGGGAACCGCGCATTGGCACGGCCATAACCAAGACCGCGTAAGCAAAACAAACTAGGCACTGGAGATAAGCAATCACCACATAAGGCGCCATTTTCCCGATTAAATACTCAAACCTTGTAACACTGCAGCAATAAAAATTCAAAATCGAACGGGTTTCTTTTTCTTTGGTTAAGGAAAGGGCCGCCATTATGGCCGGAAAAAATACCAGGGTCAAGCCAAATAAGCCTGGCAGCATAAAATAATTCCCGTTAAAAGTCGAGTTATACCAGACCGTGGCATTAATGTCGATAGGCAGAGGAGCATTGCCGCTTTGCTCTAAAATATTAAAATTAAAATCATTGACAGCCGCGGCAACGTAACCCTCGCTGATAAGCGCGTAATTAGGGTAAGACCCGTCAATCAGCGCTTGCACAATGACAGGAGAATTCCGTGCCAGTTCTGCCGCAAAGCCAGGCGGAATGATCAGCCCGACCCGCAGGTCGGCCAGCGCCAGGCCGGTTATTAGTTCCTTTTCATCATTGGCAATTTTTTTTATTTCAAAAATGCCGCTGTTTTGAAAAGTATCCTGCAAAGACCGGCTTAAGGCTGATTTGTCACGGTCAAAAACCCCGAGATTAAGGTTTTTGACATCAACCGGCAGGCCATAAGCATGCAGCAAATAAAACATCACCGGCCCAAAAACCAGCACCACAAAAAACAATAAATTCCTTTTAAGCTCCAAAAACTCTTTAGTAGCCACGGCAATCAAACGCGTCCAAGAAAACATTACAGCCGCCCCTTTGTGTTCTCACAAAAAAACGTGAAAACATTGTCAAAAGGCATTGTTTGCTCATGCAGATCTGTTAAGGCAGCCGATTTTTCAGCCAGAATAGTTTTAATTTTATTAAGGTCGTTGGCTTGGTCTTTGGTATAAATATGAATGTGGGAGCCATATTCAAAACAATGTTGAAAATTCTCTTTTAAGGCTTTAAACGCGACAGAGCGGTTGTCACTGGAAATTTCCAAAAGGCTTCCCATCTCTGCCTGGACTTTTTGCCTTAATTCATCTGCATTGCCAGTGGCCACAATGCCACCTTGATTGATCAGGATAATCTTGTCGCAATATTGCGCCTCGTCCAAATGATGGGTTGAGACCAGGATAGTTACCCCCATTTGCCGCGATAAAAAAACGATCGTGTCCCAGAATTTCTTTCTGGCCAGCGGGTCAACCCCAGAGGTCGGCTCATCTAAAAAAACACAGGTTGGCTTATGAATGATGGCGCAGCCCAGAGCTAAACGTTGTTTAATGCCCAGCGGCAAATCATTAGTTATAAAATTTTCTTTGCCTTCCAGATCTGTGATTTGCAAAAGCAATTTTCTGCGTTTTAAAACTTCTTGGCGCTCAACCCCATAAATACTGCCATAAAGCTCAATATTTTCCGAAACAGTGAGATTGCCGTACAGGGAAAACCGTTGGGACATATAACCAATGCTTTTTTTAATTTGGGAAACTTCTTGGCTTAAATTTAAGCCCGCGATAGTCCCAAGACCTGATGTCGGAGATAAAAGACCGCAAAGCATCTTGATGGTGGTGGTTTTACCCGCGCCGTTTGGGCCTAAAAAACCAAAAATTTCGCCCTGTTTTATCTCAAAAGTAATTTTGTTGACCGCGACAAAGTTTTTAAACTTTTTCTCAAGCTTTTCCGCTTTAATTATTGGTTGTGGCGCGCCTTGAGCCAGAACTTTTTGTTTGGGAAAAAACTCCAGTAAAGCTTTTTCATTGACAGCACAATCGTTTGTTTTTGAAATATGGGACAGAAACAGATCAAACATCCCGGATTTACCTTGAAGCGCGACAGGCTCGCCCATCTCAATAATCTCCCCGTTATGCATGAGAGCCACTCGATGGCAGCGCGCCGCCTCATCCATGTAAGCAGTGGTCAAGAGTACAGTGACCCCGCTGTTTTCGACCATATCGCTTAGCAGGGCCCAAAGATCGCGCCTTGAAATCGGGTCAACCCCGGTGGTCGGCTCATCAAGCAAAAGCAAAGGGGGCTCGTGAACCAAGGCACAACAAAGGGCCAGTTTCTGCTGCATTCCGCCGGAAAGATTTTTAGCCGGGCGGTCGCAAAAGGCCTCAAGTTGTGTCTTTTTTAAAAGGAGGGCCTTTCTTTCTTCCAGTTTTTTGTGGTCTACCAGATTAATCCGGGCAAAATAATTAATGTTTTCATCAACGCTTAGTTCCTGGGCCAAAGCCAGGCCTAAACCTTGGGGCAAAAAACCAATCAAGCCTTTGATGCTTTCGGGATTTTTAAGCACGTTTTTACCAAGCACCGAAACAGCGCCTTTGTCTGGCCTTAATATCCCGGCAATAATATGGATAAGGGTGCTTTTGCCTGCGCCATCAGGGCCGATTAGCCCAAAAATTTCCCCACTTTTTATTTGCAAAGAAAGGTTCATTAAGGCCGGGATTTTTTTAAAACTTTTTGAGACCTGGCTGACTTCTATGATACTTTCTGGTATCAATTATTAACTTCCCAGGCAGCATTTTTATCGGCTCTAATGAGGGCGTCTGCCGGCATGCCTGGTTTTAAGCGGTAGTCTTTGTTCTGTTTAATTTTTAATTTAATTTCAAAAACCATATTAGCGCGCTGGCTTTTGGTTTCCACATTTTTAGGAATAAATTCGGCTTTCTCAGAAATTTTATTGACAAAGGCGTCAAAAGATTCGCTCGGATAAGCATCCGGGTAAATTTTTGCCTCATCATTTAAAGACACTTTACCGACAGTTTCAGTGGGGAGAAAAGCTTTCAAAAAAAGATCATCCATATTAATGATAGTCACTAGCGGCACCCCCGGCGGCACCATCTCCCCCAGCTGGACAATCTTGGTTACGACAGTACCGGACACCGGCGCAACAATCCTGGTATCAGCCAGATCAGCGGTTAATTTTTGCAGTTCATTCTCCGCGGCCAAGCACTCTTCTTTGGCAACCAAATAAACGCTTTCCGCGGCCTCATAGGCTTGCTTGGAAATGATGTTCTCCTTGGCAAGCTGGCTGGCTCTTTGGTATTCTTTTTCCGCCAGCTTAAGGTAAAGCCTGGTCTTGCGCCACCCTGCCTTAGCCTGCTCGATCAGGGCATTAAGCTGGGGGGCATCGATCAGCGCGATTTCATCACCGGCACTGACAAGCTGACCTTCTTCAATCTTAAAATCCGTTATCCTGCCAGCAGTTTTAGCCGCAACGTGATACTCTACCCCCTCAATTCTGCCACTTAACCTAATAAAACCGTTATTACTGCCAGCGCCCGAAAGCTCGAGCACAAAAACAACCAGGCCATACAAAAGCAGGGCACCAAGAACCAGAGGCAAAATTAATAACGGTTTAATACGCATTGCTTTCCTTTAAGCTTAGTATTGTAAAGGAATTAAGGAAAAACATCAACCAAGAACAAAAATCACACGTAAGAATCGCGGTAAAACTGGGCGTATTTATCTTTATCCGGACCAGCACGCAGGGCCATCGCAGCTCGCGGATGCTGATTTAAAACTCCGGCAATCATGTAAGGGATCAAATATCCCCACTCGATCTTTTTGCGCAGCGGCAGAAACTCTTTTTCAATGACTTCCAGGATCGGCTCAAGGTTAAACTTTGGATTTTTCAAAAAGGCCAGGAGCAATTCTGTGGGACAGTTGCCGGCCCCCCTGCCAATCCCAAAAATCGTGCTGTCTAAATAATTAGCCCCTTTGCGGATCGCCTCGATTGTATTGGCAAAGCCCAATTGCTGGTTGTTGTGGGCATGGATGCCAACTTGTTTATTCTTAGGCCACATATATTTGCCGTATAGCTCGGTTAATAAATGGATATTCTCGGAAAACATTGAGCCATAACTATCAACTAAATAAACAGCGCCAACTGGAGATTCTGCTAATTGCGCCAAGCCTTCTTCAATGTCTGGCAGGAGCGCGGTTGAAACAGCCATGATGTTACAAGTAGTTTCATAGCCTTTAGTGTGGAAGAAATTAATCATTTCAATAGCTTTATCAACATCTTTGGTATAACAAGCTACGCGGACCAAATCAACCACACTATCTTTTTTCTCAGGAATTTGTGCTAGATCAACCCGGCCAATATCAACCATGACAGAAATTTTCGGCTTGGATTCCACACCATCAGTTACTTTGCGAATAAAATCCTCGTCGCAAAATTTGCATTCACCGTATTTATCAGGAGAAAAAGCTGTTTTAGAAGCGCGATAGCCTAGTTCAACATAATCAATGCCGGCAAGGGCTGTAGCTTTAAAAACCGCTTTGACAAACTTTTCGTCAAAGCAGTGGTCATTAATTAATCCCCCATCGCGCAGGGAGCAGTCTAAAACTTTGATTTCTGGGCGGTACATGATATTTATTATAGCTTATTTTGAGGTTTCCGCAAAGAGCAAATTATAGCCTTTTAGCACACTTTCGCAAATCATCTGGGTTAAGTTGCGGAAATCGCCAAAATCACCCTTGCCCAGAGCTAAATAATAATTATACCTGTCTTCAAGCTCAATAATCGCCGGCGGCAAGCCTTTGGCCAAAAGCTGGGTTAGCATTATTAATCGCCCAACCCTGCCATTGCCGTCAAAAAACGGATGGATCTCTTCAAATTCATAATGGTCACCGGCAATTTTCTTAACAATATTGGCGCCATATTTATTGACATTCTTAACGAATTTGCGCATTAAAAGCGGGACCTGCTGGGCAGTAGGGAGTTTTTTTTCGGCATTGGTTAGATTAACATAACCAGTGCGGTATTTTCCAGGCAGCTTATTATTAAAATTATACATAATAATAGAATGCAGTTTGAGAATATATTCTTCGGTTATTTTAAAGCCAGGCTTAATAACCCCTAACATAAAAAGCAGGGCATTATTATGATTGATCGCCTCAAGCATCTCAAAAAGTTCCCTCCCCCGCACCTTTTTTCCTTCAATTGCCTCCTCTGTCTCCCCCAAGCTCATCCGGCTCCCCTCAATAGCGTTAGAATGATAGGTCATTAAAAGAAAGAATTTTCCCCTTAGCTCTATATTCTGCTTCAGCCTCTTAATCGGCTGAGGGATTTTCTTCCTAAGCTGGTTAACAATATCGCTCAAATCAACCTGCTCCTTGAACAGCTCATCAATTCTGCGGGCTTGGGCCTTATGCGGCAAAACTCCTTGATCAATCCAGCGGTAAACAGCTTGATAATCAACCTCAAGCTCACGAGCTAGCTGCGAGCGACTAAAACCAGTTTCTTGAAGTATGCACTCAATTTTCTCTTTAATAGATATCTCTATTTTTTTCATCAAAACCACCACCTATGTCATATTATAAAAATAACCACCTTAAATATTATATCATATGAAATAGATAATTACAAGATAAAACAACAAAAAAGATATACTAGTTTTTAGCAGCTTTAATTATTTTTTTGACTAAATTAACCGCCCCAACCGCATCCATTGAGTACGCCGCGCTAATTCTGTCGGCATAACCTTTCGTCACCACCGCCCCGCCAACTAAAAGGGGAATATTAAGCCCTGATTTTTTAAGCTCATCGTTAACGACCCCCATCTCCACCATTGTTGTGGTCAAAAGGGCAGAAAGAGCGATCGCGTTGGGTTTTTCTTTTTTGGCAATTTTGATAATTTCAGAGGCTTCCACATCTTTCCCCAGATCAAACACAATAAAACCGTGATTTTCCAGGAGCATCTTCACAATATTTTTGCCAATGTCGTGGATATCACCTTTAACCGTGGCTAGAATAACTTTCCCCACAGCTTTAGTCTTCCCTTTGCCAATCTTGGCTTTGCAGAGCTCAAACCCCTTGCGCATTGATTCGGCAGACTCAATAACTTGAGGCAAAAAGTATTCTTTTTTAGAAAACTTTTTACCAACAACTTCCATGCCAGCAACCAAGCCCTGGTTAATAATTTTTTGCGGATCAAACTTTTTCTCCAAGGCCTGCCGAACCAATTCCGCGACCAATTGGCTGTCCCCATCAATCACCGCTGCCTTGATATCGTTATAACCAGTAAACTTAATTTCCGAAACCTTGGCTTCTCTTTTTTTCTCCGCCGGTTTGCCTGATCTTATTGCTTTCTGCACTTCCGCCTTAAATGCCTCAAGTAGCCTTTCCCTGCCCTCCATCTTCTCACCCTTCATGGGCCTTAACAGGCCTTTCATAGCCTTCTTCATTTCCGGGTCAGCCACATCCACAATCCCCGCATCTAAACCATAAGCAACTGCTAATTGAAAGTATTTTGCATTTATCTTGGCTCGATTTGGCAAACCATGGGAAACATTGCTAATGCCTAGGATAGTTTTAACCCCAAGTTTTTCTTTAACCATAGGAATTGCTTTAATTGCTTCTAAACAATCCTTAATCCCCACCCCGGCTGTCATCACTAAATTATCAACAAAAATCTCCTGTGCAGGAATCCCTGCCGCTGTTGCCGACTGGACAATTTTTTCCGCAATCTTAACCCTCTGCTCCGCACTTTGAGGCATGCCGGCCTCATCAAGAGTAAGGGCAATAATTGCGGCCCCATATTTTTTAGCAATCGGCAGGATTTTTTCCAAGCTCTCTTTTTTACCATTAACTGAATTCAGCATCGCTTTGCCGCAAAAAGCCTTAAGACCGGCTTCCAGCGCTGAAACACTCGGACTATCAATTGAAAGCGGCAAATCAGATGAACTTTGGACAGTTTTCACCGCGCTATGCATAACATCAGATTCGGAAATATCACGGGTAGAGATATTAACGTCCAAAAGGTCGGCTTTGGCCTTAGTTTGCGCCACAGCCTCTGCCCGAATAATCTTAGTGCCGCCAGCTCGCAACTCATCACCAAAAACCTTGCGCCCGGTTGGGTTTATCCTTTCGCCCACAAGAAGAGGTTTGCCTTCTTCTACCACCACAACCCTTGAACGAGAAGCGAAACAAACCCTCACCCCGGTCCGCCTCTGGCGGACCACCCCTCTCCCAGAGGGCGAGGGGTTAGACTTGACGGTTTCTTTTACAGCTTTTATATGATCAGGAGTAGTACCACAGCATCCTCCAATTATTCCCACTCCCAATTTCGCAAACTTTTTCGCAAAAGAGCCAAAAGTCTTTGGCGTCATCTTATAGATAGCTTTGTCGCCAACCAGCTCCGGCATCCCGGCATTGGGCATCACCATTACCGGAAGACTGCTTACTGCTATCAGCTGTCTAGCTACTGCTAACATCCCCTCTGGTCCGGTTGAACAGTTAGCAGAAAGAATGTCTGCGCCAAGAGATTGCAAAACTATTGCGGCTACTTCCGGCGGGGTGCCATAAATAGTTTTTTCACCATCATCATAAGTTAAGCTGCAGATAACCGGCAGTTTTGTGACAGTTTTGGCAGCAATAAGAGCGGCACGCATCTCTTGCA
>Ga0066640_10002295_pt1 | contig 11485 bp, 12 predicted proteins | sample CryGeyCG2114_020_2_FD_59505 | JGI IMG/M metagenome (GOLD analysis project Ga0066640, IMG submission 59505) | Groundwater microbial communities from aquifer - Crystal Geyser CG11_big_fil_rev_8/21/14_0.20 | ecosystem: Environmental > Aquatic > Deep subsurface > Groundwater | place: USA: Utah... | reverse complement strand
CCGAAGAAGAAAAACAAATAGCTAAAAAAGAAGAAGTTATAGCCCCTGTTGAGCAAAAAGAATTGCCGCCGCGTAATTTAGCAGCGAAAAAAGAAGAGCCTAAAGAAGTAGCTAAGAAAGAATTACCTAAGAAAAAAACAGCTAAGAAAAAAGATTCTGATTCTGTCGCTATTGCAAAACCTGTTAGAAAACCAAAAAATAATGAAGCAGCTAGCACTAAAAAGGTGAAGCTAACTCCTGATGTTACTAAAATGAAGCCTGAGGATGTTTTGACAACTGACGAACAGGAAAATGATCAGGTTGCCTCCATAGATACCCAGCCTGTAAATTTAATAGAAACAAAGAATGATGAGCCGAAAAAACTATCTATCGGTGAACCAAAAGAAGAAGCGGCTATTGAAAACACTGAAGCAGCGGATGTTGAGACTGCCCCTGAAGATAGTCTGTCTGATAGATTAAAGAATGTGGGTGGCTCTATTTTATCGAAAATTCCTTCAGTAAAAGGGTTTTTCGGCAGCGAAGATAAAAAAGCAGAAGATAAGCCCGCCAAGATAGCTAAAGTTGAAGAAAATGAACTGGAGGCGCTTGATTTACCCCCTTCTTTAGATGATCTGCCCCCAACAAAAGATGATGCCGCAAATGCTGATAGTGAAGAAGCTGAGCCTTCGCAAGTAGCTGAGGTAGAGGAGCTTGTTGAAGATGATGAGGCTGAAGCTGAATTGGCTGAGGATGCTGAAATTAATGAAGAAGCTTCAAAAGTTATTGCTCGGTATGGTGATGATGTGCAGATTATACTTCCTAATGAGATTGATAAAAATGATTTGATATTTAGCGCTCCATCTCCTGTTATAAAGCCGTTTGAATTTGTTGAAGGAGTCGCAGAAAGTCCTAAAGAGGAACCTGTTATTCCTGAGCCTGTAAAGGTTGTTGAAGTTGTAGCCGGAAAGCCTGAGAAAGATATAGAGTTATCGAAGCATTCGGATGTAAGGGCTATTGATGACTCTGAATGGAATAAAATATTAGAAAACGCTAAACAAAAAGCGGAAATGATAAAGGCTGATAATCAAGAAGATAAAGTTGATGAGCCTATAGAGATTGCCGCTGTACAAGAAAAAGCTCCAACCATAGAAGATAAGCCTGAAAAAGAGCGGTCTTTAATCGAAAATGAAGAAGGCGATAGCCAAAATGAGACCTCGGATAATGGCTGGGATCAAGAAATAGCCGATAGCCAGGATGACATTGAGGCGGCAAAACCTGAAAAAAAATCAGTATTAGCGTCAGTTTTAGACTGGATGCCTTCTATGCCGTATAAAAGAACCGGAGCTACACTGGATGATGTTGAAAATATGGCCGGTAATAAATCTGCGCAAGATTTAGATGAAAAAGTTGAAATAGCAGATGACCTAAGCGAATATCTGGATGTTAACGAAATAGCTCCTTCGGCTGAAACCATAGAAAGCAAAATAGCTGAACTTGAGGTTTTAGAAGATGAAAATGCTTCTGATCCTGTTGATTTAATGCAGATGGATGAGTTGGCGGACGCTGCTATCCCTGAGCTTGCTCCTATAGTGGAGGAAAAATCTCCTATAGAGCGCTTAATGGAAAGCAAACAGAGGCACTTAGAGGAGAAGAAAAACGTAACAACTCCTGATACTAATGAACTTGCGTTAGAACCTTTAAAAGAGTTTGAAGTAGCGGCCTTGCCACAAGTTACCGAAATTGAAATTGCTGAAAAAGCTATCCCATCTGACCCCGACCCCGTTGTTGACGGTTTGTTTATGAGCCTTAATTTTGAGGGGCAGGATGTCGATCTTGCTGAGTTTGATGCTAATCGCATAACTGATATGGTGCAAAGAATAAAAGATACGCAAAAGAGAGTCAGAATTGTAAGCTATGCCCCCGATCTTGATGGCGATGCAAATGCGGCAAGGAGGATTTCATTAAAACGTGCAATTGCCATTCGCTCACAAATGATTGACGCAGGTCTTCCCAGTATAAGAATTAGTGTTCAGGCCGTTGGTGATAAAGCCGATAATAGCGCTGAACCAAATAGTGTTAGTGTCACTGTTTTTGAAGGATAGTGCTCTTGGATCCGCTGTTAATAGAAAAAATTATTTAGTGTTTTTCCAGTTTAAAATGCCATCAGGGTTGAAGGCGTTGAATATAAATGCGAAAGTTACATTATAGGGAATATCTATAAAGCTGCCGTCACTTTGGCGCTTTTGAACAATTATGTTTCCAATGTCAGATCCGATACTTATATCTGATGAATTAAGGGTGGAGTTCTGCCCCGGTATCCATTTTATAACGATATTGTCTTTGACCGCATATCCTTTCCATATTATATCTGCCAGAGGCCAGGCTTCGTTGTTTGCAACTACAACATATGTCATCGGCATGAATTTACCCGTATATGGGAAGTTGTATAAAAATGGAAAGCCTGTGTCATAGCCTACATAAGGATTTTTTCCATATGCGCGGAAAATTTTATTGTTGGGAACGAGAACTTCTCCTTCAGGGAAGCGCTCTTTAAATAGCCTCAGAGATTCTACTCTTGTGGGGATTTTGTTTAGCTTTGTTCCGGTTAATTTCCCGACAATTGCCTCTCCTGTATATTGTTGCCACCAGCTTTTGGTGTTTTGATCGTATAATATTCTATTTGATTTATATAGATTCCCTGTCGCGCTAAATTTTAGGATTTTATCATTGATCTTGCGCTCAAATATATTGACCGAAGAGGAAAGAGGGCTGTAGCTGATTAGTAGGGGGACATCTTCGAAAATGTCATTTACGACATTGTGCCACATTAATATGCGTAAAGGATATGCTCTTGCCTGACCGTTTAGCTCAACTGTTACTACAGGCTCGCTATCTGCAATGTGAATTTGGTTGACCGGTTTGAATGAGGGGGCGTTGACGGGCGGAATATATTCCTTAGGTTGGCCTAAATATATCACTTTATCAAGTGCGATCGAAGATGTGGAAAAATCGGTTTCCGGCCAATTTTCTTGCCGTATATTATTAGCAAATGAATGTTGAGCTGAAAATAAAGCTAAAAGAATTGCTAATATTTTCAGTGTATTATTCATCTATTCCAAGCTTCCTATAAAATATGATTTGGCGCTATCAATCGCGCGAATTAACCAGTTGGCTCTATCGACATCGGCCCCTGCAACAAGGGTAAATGATTTGGATTCTGAATCAGGAATGTTAATATTAAGTGTAGCTAGTTGATCGCCTTTGTTGATTGGAGCTGCAATTGGTGAATCATACTCAAGAGTGATTTTAATATCATTTGATTTAAGTTTTGGAATCATCAAGGTTATATCTTGGGTTGTAACTAATGATACTTTGTCTTGAGTGCCGCTCCAAACTTCTGCTTTTTCGATTATATCCCCTTTTTTATAGAGGGTTCTATTTTCAAAATAACGGAAGCCATAATTAAGAAGTTTTTCCGCCTCATCGGTGCGTGCCATCTCACTGTTAAGGCCGTTTACTACAGCAATAAGGCGACGGCCTTCTTGCGTTCCGGAGACCGCCATACCATATCCAGCATCTTCAGTGTGCCCTGTTTTTAGGCCGTCCACCGCGATCTCGCGTGCAAGAAGAAGGTTGCGATTCTGTTGTGTTATACCGGCATGAGTAAATTTAGGTATAGAAAAATAATGATAATAATCAGGGAAATCACGGATTATGTGGTGCGATAATTTGGCAATATCGAGGGCGCTCATATAGTGGTTTTCATGCGGTAAGCCTGTTGAGTTTACAAAATGGCTGTTTGCAAGCCCCAGTTCTTTTGCTTTTTTGTTCATTAGTTCGGCAAATGATTCCTCACTTGAGGATATGCCTTCGGCCACTGTGACGCAGGCGTCATTTCCTGACTGGACTACAATGCCCTTTATCAGATCTTCAATAGTGACTCTTTCAGTATGGCGCAGAAACATTTTAGAGCCGCCCGTTTTCCACGCTTTAACACTTACCGTGAATTTGTCATCAAGTTTTAAAATGTCATTTTTTAAACGTTCAAATAAAAGATAGACCGTCATTAATTTTGTCATAGATGACGGTTTCATTTCTTCATTAGCATCCTTTTCAAACAATACTTTACCCGTTTCATAATCCATTAATACGGCGTATTGAGCTTTTGTTTCAAAGGCGTAGCTGTTAAATGAAGTGATTGCTACAATAATAAATAATGATATATATCGTCTAAGCATAAGTAATTTTTTATTTTGGTGAATTGATTTTGCACATTAGCACAGCTATCAGCGTACGTCATTAATCAATTTATAAAAATATTTAGGAGCTTTGTAAAAAAAACTATACTTGTGTGCGGATTAAACATAAAATATTCACTAATAATAATTTATCCGAGGTTTTATGAGCCAGCGTTTTGTTGATAGAAAAGATTTAAAAAAGCTTATTAAGCAAAGTAAGGATTTTAATGTAAGAAACCATTTACCTTTAGGGGTTTGGCTGATTTTTGGCCTTATTATGCTGATTATCGGCGGTATAGTATATTTTAACCGTCTGGCCTATGGGGTTGATGATTCGCATTTTACATCACCGCTTATTGAGGGGTATTACAGTATATTATTCTTGCTGACTATTTGTATGGTACTTTCGGGTATTTTGCTGCTTTCTATTGTAAAGCTAAATAAATTTTTAGCAGGAGTTGAATTTCAAAGCGCTTTATTTTCAAGTTCTCTGAGGGTGCATACCGTATTTTCATGTATTGTAAATGAAAAGCATGCGATTGTTTATGCCGATAATAATTTACGCAAGATAATGTCTAATGGTAAAATAAGTTCTCTAAGTGACATTTTGGGATGTGAAGGTTTTTCGTTAGAGGATAAAGGCAAGGTTATACAGGCTGTTGCTGAAGGGCGATCAGAAGAAGTTCCTTTCTCATTTAAAGATTCATCTGGAAAAAAACAAGGGGCTATGGTAGTAATCGATCCGCTTGATAAGCCCAAGGGCTATTTTATTATAAGAGGTTACTAGCTTGTTGTCATAGCATGCTTAAACCGAATGGCTATATTCAGCGGCGCTGATAAATTAATTGCACTCATAGCATGATAATCTATTTTTTTTAAGGAATAATGCCTAGCTACAAACTAACAATAGAATATGACGGAACCGGCATTGCAGGCTGGCAAAGGCAAAGTCATTCTCCTTCGGTTCAGCAATATATCGAAGAGGCGATAGAAAAATTCGCAAAGCAACCTGTGCGCCTTCATGCAGCCGGACGCACCGATGCGGGAGTTCACGCTCTGGGTCAGGTTGCTCATTTTAAGATGGATAAAGATTTGCCCGAAGAAAAAGTGATGGGCGCTATTAATTTTCATGTTGCCACAGAGAAAATTTCTATAGTTTCGGTAAAACGGGTTGGCGAAGATTTTCACGCAAGGTTTAATGCTAAAAAACGCTATTATGTTTATAAAATAATAAACAGGCGAGCGCCAATTGCCATTATGCGCAATCGGGCATGGTTTGTGCCGGCTCCTTTGAATGTGGAAAAAATGAAAAAAGCAGCAGAGCAACTGGTAGGTCAGCATGATTTTAGTAGTTTTAGGGATAGTCAGTGTCAGGGTAAAACTGCCATTAAAACTATTGATGAAGTTAGAATAGAGCAAAGCGGTGATGTTATTGAAATTTATGTTTCGGCAAAATCTTTCCTGCATCATATGGTGCGTAATATTACCGGAACTTTGAAAGTTATAGGTGAGGGGAGGTGGCCGCCTGAGAAAATGGAGGAAATCATTGCAGCCAAAAGCCGCCCGGTGGCAGGCCCTACTGCTCCTGCGGAGGGGTTGTATTTTATTAAGGTGGATTACTAATGAAAAAAGCGATTTTACTATTAAGCGGTGGGCTTGATTCTGCTACAACTTTAGCCATTATGAAAAGTCGGGGTTATGAGGTTTACGCAATCTCATTTAGCTATGGGCAGCGCCATAGTATTGAGCTTGAGGTGGCTAAAAATGTTGCTAAAGATCTGAGCGTAAAAGAGCATAAGATCATCGATATTAATATGCGCTCTTTTGGAGGTTCCGCCCTTACTGATGATATTGATGTTCCTAAAGACCGTGATATGGAAGATGAGCAAATTCCGATAACTTACGTTCCGGCGCGCAATACGATATTTTTATCATTCGCCCTTGCTTATGCTGAGGTTGTTGGAACTTTTGATATATTTATCGGAGCTAATGTTCTTGATTATAGCGGTTATCCTGATTGCCGCCCTGAATATTTGCAAGCATTTGAAGATATGGCAAATTTAGCAACTAAAGCAACGGTTGAAGGGCAGGGGAAAATAAAAATTCACGCGCCACTGATTGAGCTTTCTAAGTCTGAGATAATCAAAAAAGGCTTGGAGCTTGGTGTCGATTATGCAAATACAATAAGTTGCTATGATCCTAGCCCTGAGGGTAAATCATGCGGACATTGTGATTCTTGCCAACTGCGTATAAAGGGTTTTGCCGATAATGGTATGAGTGATCCTGTGTTTGGCGGTGTGAGTGGCTAGTGCGAGTTATTTTAACTTTTAATTATAGTTTTTTCAAATAACGCCATCTTAAATTTTTGTCATCCTGTGGCTTGACCACAGGATCCATCCAGCAATAACATATCTACAAATGGATACTTCGATCAAGTCGAAGTATGACGGAAATTAATTTAAAAGACTATATTAGTAAAATCTCACTATCACTAACTACTCGCACTACCCCAACATACACCATACAGGCGTATGGTCGGATGGTTTCTCAAGACCGCGTAAAGCTGTGTAAGCGTCTGATTTGCTGACTAAATCAACGGCCTCAGGCGATAGTAATAAATGGTCTATACGCATGCCTTTATTCTGCTGCCAGCATCCTGCGCGATAATCCCACCAGCTAAATTGTTGTTTATTATCATTAGCTGCGCGGTAAATATCAGTCAGTCCAAGGCCTATAAGAGCACGGAATTTTTTGCGTTCATCAATATGAAAACATACCGCTCCTTCCATTTTCTCAGGATCAAATACATCAATTTCAGATGGCGCAACATTATAATCGCCACCTAATATAAGTACTTCGTTATAGGTAAGGAGTTCTTTTGCGTGGTTATATAAACGGTCGAAAAATCTCATTTTATATTGGAATTTGACAGAATCGGGTGATTGTCCGTTGGGAACATAAATGCTGGCAACTCTTATGGCCTTGTCATCAAGTGATATTACCGCCTCAATATATCTGGCCTCTTGGTCGTTATCATCACCGGGCAGGCCGCGAGTAATATCCTCAATGGGGAATTTTGATAAAATAGCCACGCCATTATAGGTTTTCTGCCCGTGTATCGCGGTGTTATAGCCACAATCTTCAACCTCTAAATATGGAAAAGAATCAGTGGTGCATTTTAACTCTTGCAGCAACAAAATGTCCGGTGCGTCTTCACTCCTTAAATATTTGATAAGATGCTCAAGACGAGATTTTACCGAGTTTACATTCCAAGTTGCTATAGTTACCATATTGTTCCTTATGAGTGTTGTTATCATTCTGAGCGTAGTGAATAATCTTTTTTAAGATCTTTCGCGCAAGGCTCAAGATGACAAAAAGATTATTTAGGGTAATATAGCCTATGATGACTTATTTGAAACCATAAAATTATATGAAAAAATTCCTTGTTTTATTAGTGCTGTTACCGAATTTTGCTTTTGCTTTGCAGGTTAAATCCGTCGATGAAAATGGCGTGATTATATGTGAGGAGGGAAAAAAACTTGCTATTGCTTCCGTCATATTAAAAAAAGGCGCAACAGATTATATAAAGGATAACTGGTCGGGGCGTGAAGTAATCCTGCAATATGGAAAAAATAAGCTCGACAGAAACGGCAATGATCTGGTGCAGATAAAGGATGATAAAGATAACTGGCTGCAAGGTGAGTTAATAGAGCGGAGCCTTGTTCATGTTTATCCGTCAATGGATAATGATGTTTTTGCGCAGCAGATGTTGAGCATGGATCGTGCGGATGTTTTGTCACCCTTTGATCTTGAGGGAAATATCGGTAAATATAAGGGGAAGTTTGCGGTGGTGGAAGCTACTGTTCTTCAGGTTAAGCGAGTCAGGAATAATATATTTATTAATTTTGGGGAAGATTGGAGAACTGATTTTACCGTTCTGATTAAAAAGTCTAATGAAAATAATTTTACCGGAATTGATGTTATGTCAATTGCCGGTAAAAAAATTAGAGTTCGTGGCTGGGTGGAAGAATATAACGGCCCACTTATTAAGGCGTATGGTCGATATAATTTAGAGATTATATAACTAAATCCATTTCTAACCGGGCGTCGTCGTCTTTGGCTTTCATAAAATTCAAGTAGTTTAACTACGCTAAGATTTTATTCGCCCTTTACTTCTTGTCCAATTAAAAAGCGATTTAGCTATAGTATAGATTCCAGAATTTCCATGCCCTCTTTGAATTTTAGTAAGCGTATATTGCGAGATTTTAATTCATGCCGTGATATATCCGGTGGATAGGGAAATAAAAAAGCCGCTCTCTGGTTAAATACGCATATATTAAGTACTATTGAGCGTGCATGTGCTTTATCGAGCTCTGATAAGGCATTTTTATATTCCTCAGACCTTGCTTTTAGCCAGGCTTCATCAGGATCTTTTTTGCAGGATACTCCATAATCATCAAAGTTATAGGCGCTTATTCCCGGCGCACCGAACTTTAGTGTATATAGCCACCTAAGCCGCATGGCTGCGTTATGTTGTTCTTGTGTTATAAGACTCTTTTTGAGGCAAAGATCAATTGCCTCTATTGTTATGCCAAGATTGCGTTTTTGGCGCAATTCAAAGGTTCCTTTGTCGTTTTCTTGTATATTTTGTCTTGGGCGGCCTCTTCTTCTGGAAAATCCTGCCATTTATATCTCCTTTTTAAGCAATTGATTGCTTTCTGATAATATCCGGTATGTGGTGCATGTTTTTTGGTTTTTTAAGAAACTTCCGTCCATTTTTGGATTTATTGGACTTTATGGCTCTTCTTAAACCGCTAATAATTGAGTTCGGTTCAAAATTAGCAAACTGACAAACCATTAAAAAATCTTCATTTTCCAACGAAAACCATGCTATGGTTTTTGCCCTTTCTATCTTGCCCTTTATATCCTTTGGGTTTCCTGTCGCATCAATTGCAGCCTGCATAATAACAGATTGCCATAATGCTCGCTCTCCGGTTGGGTCGGCATCAGAAAGATTTTCATGATATGTCATTCAAGACTCCTCGTTATGGTTGGTAGGGATGTATTGGATGCAAGTATAGGTTGATAAAAATATTTTATGCAACCCTATTTTATGAAATATCATTAAATTTTTTTTTATTACTTTTATAAGCCTTTGATAAACATGTATTATATGGAGGATTTATTTTTTTCTTAGGTGGGCTTCCCTAGCGATTTATTGTTGTTGTATAATGGGTCATAAATAAACATATGTTCAATTTAACACTATATTTACCGGTGTTTTTATACTCATATTCTAAGCGCGCATTAGTTGAGTGGGCTGGATAATAATTTATTTTCGATTAATCGTGATTTTTTATTTTATTTCATATTTTTAGGAGGTTTTATGTCAAGTAACGTAAAATTAACCGGCCAGCATAAACGAAGTCTGGCTCGGATTAGGAAGCTTGTTTTATTTTTAATAGAAAAGCTAGAGGAGGCGTTAGCATCCGAAGGGGTGATAGATGAGCTTCCCGCTGAGTGGAAATATATTTGGGGAGATAAGGAAAATGCCGTATCGGCTCTTACTAAACTTACGGGGCTTTTAGTGAAAATAATTCCTATGGAGCGTCAGTTGCTCGACCTTTCAGATAGCGAAGCAATGGAAGATGCTTCAAAGGCCACACTTTCTGATGAGGATAAGGAGATAATACGCCGCTATTTTGCTCGTTATGGCAAGGGTAGTGTTCAATAAGTATAAAAAATTACTTTGTCTATATTCCTTAAATTTACCTTCCGTCATACTTCGGCTTGACCGAAGTATCCATATAAAGCCATAACGTATCCATAAGTGGATACTTCGATCAAGTCGAAGTATGACGATAAATTGGATGAAAGTTATTTCAAATTACTTATGTGCTTATGGAGCGCTAGTTTTTTTTTAATTCCTTGCCTGAGGACGATATTTTTGCTAGTTCTAGTATATTGGCATTAGTTAAGGTATTATATTATGCAAGATAAAGCACAGACGAATGATGACGGTCGGGAAAAAGTAGTTTATCGAGGGACACCATCGCAATCTATCAATATGAAAAGATATTTATTTTGTGTTGTCCTGCTTATCATAGCATCTGTTATGCCTTCTATATGGGAAAATATTATAATTGATATTCCCTCTCTTGCCCCCCATAAAAATATATATATGTTGATAAGCAAAGCGTTGTTTTTTTTAGCCCCTATATGGGCATTTATCGGCTGGATTAAGGTCAGGCATCATATTTACACTATAACCAATGAGCGCCTGCGTGAAGAGGAGGGAATACTTTCTAAGCATACTGACGAACTTGAGCTTTTCAGGGTGAAAGATATTAGCCTTGCTCAGCCTATAGCGCTTAGAATGTTCGGCTGTGGCAATGTTATTCTTGATACTTCCGATAAATCAACACCTATCGTTGTGTTGCATGCTGTTAAAAAGCCAAATGCTATAATAAATATTCTGCGCAAGAATGTTTCTGTTATGCGTGCCAAAAAAGGCGTTCGCGAAGTGGATTAATGAGAGTTATCCGAGCTGTTGCCCAGCTTGAGGAATGTTTATTCCTGCCTCAGTTAAATCTTGTTGAGTTATTTGTTGGGCAAGCAGTGATTTTACATCATCTGTGTTGTGTCCCGTGTTTGTAAGAAGTCCACTAATAGCAGCTTTAGCAGCTTCATTTGTTAGGTGATTATCAATAGTCTTTTTTTCTGCAAGCGTTGATGATGGTTCTAATAAATTTTTTAATGATTGGCTTGTAGAAGCAAATAGCGAAGATTTAGCTATTTTTATCATGCTGTTTTTAATTTCGCTAGTATCTAACTTTACCACGGCAAGATTAGTAAGTGAAATTAAAGTAGCAAGGTTTACTTCAAGGTTTCCTATTTGATTTTCTGTTAGAGCGGTGTTGGCTTCTTCTAAATTTGTGCCCGGCATTTTTAAATCCTTATTAGTTATTGTTGTGTCCCTATATAGTCAAATTTGCATCAAATATCAATAAAAGATTACATCTATGGAAGATAATAATATCAGAGATGCGCTTTTGCGCGTTGACCTTGCCAGCTTTATTGCTAAAACTTTTGCAACGGTTGACCCTTCCTCGGTTTATTTGCATAACTGGCATATAGACCTTATCGCGGATCGTCTTACAGCCGCTTATGAAGGCAGGCTAAACCGCCTTATCATCAATGTTCCGCCAAGGAGTTTAAAGTCAGTATCGGTGTCTGTTGCCTGGCCTGCCTGGATATTGGGTAATAGC
>Ga0066640_10002291_pt1 | contig 11493 bp, 7 predicted proteins | sample CryGeyCG2114_020_2_FD_59505 | JGI IMG/M metagenome (GOLD analysis project Ga0066640, IMG submission 59505) | Groundwater microbial communities from aquifer - Crystal Geyser CG11_big_fil_rev_8/21/14_0.20 | ecosystem: Environmental > Aquatic > Deep subsurface > Groundwater | place: USA: Utah... | reverse complement strand
CTGGAAGGTATCCGTAAGGCAGATGCCGCTAAACTCCTCGTACTCCTCGCTGTTGCCAGTCAGGTCGTGGAAGACGTTTTCTATATTTACGGCTGCGATGTAGTACGCCAGCAGCACTATCTCGTTCGCATGAAGTTCCTTGCGGTACTTCCGTACAAGGTCTTCTTTCTTTACCAAGCCGCTTTGCAATAAACGGCTGATAAAAGTTCCTGTTCCCGTGAATGGGTCGAGAATGTGGACGTTTTCATCCGTCAGGCTACGGCCAAACTCCTTTCGTAGAATGTCATCCACGGAATGGATGATGAAATCCACAACTTCCACTGGCGTGTACACGATGCCGAGTTGCTCAGCCATCTTCGGGAACGCCGTTTTGAAAAATTTGTCGTAGAGTTCAATAATGATCTTCTGCTTGCCTTCAGCATTGTCTATCCCCGCTGCCCGTTTGCGTACGGACTCATAAAACTTATCGAGCGTCTCAACGTCCTTTTCAATTACCTGTGCTTCCAGTACGTCGAGCATTTTCTGCATGGAAATAGAAATCGGGTTGTTCTTCACGAATGAGTAGTTTTCAAACAATGCCTCGAATACCGGCTTGGTAATGATGTGCTGCGAGAGCATTTCTATGGCTTCCTTCTGCGTAATAGCTGGATTTATGTTCTTCTGTAATCCCTCCAAAAATTCCTGAAACGCCTTGCTGTGATCCCCGTCCTCATTGACCAGCCTTGTAATCCTTTCTATCTGCCGTTCCGCAATCTCTGCGACGTTCTTCGCCCACTGTTCCCAGTATGTCCTGTCTCCCACTTTCTGCACAATGCGTGCCAGCATGACGCTCTGCAATTCCTCGAATTGCATGGCTAACTGCTGTGCGACGCTGGATAATTCTTTCGCTTTATCAATATCATCACCCTGTCCTTCACTCTCTGCATCGCCTCCCACAGTGCCTACGAGAATCTGTTCAGGCTTCTTTTTGTTCAGTTCGATCTTGTTGATCGTCGCGTTGAAACGGTCATCGTGAGCACGCAAAGCGTTGAGCACTGACCATACGATCTTGTACCGTTCGTTATCATCCAGTGCTTTGGACGCATCCACACCGGAAGGCACGACCACCGGAATCACGATATACCCGTATTTCTTGCCTGGAGCCTTCCGCATGACGCGACCGACGGATTGCACCACATCCACCTGAGAATTCTTCGCAGAAAGAAATAAAACAGCATCCAGCGACGGCACATCCACGCCCTCGCTCAAGCAACGAACATTCGTCAGGATTCTGCATTCGCCAGCTTCCGTATCGGTAGATTTCAGCCAGCCCATGAGAGCATCACGCTGGGGAGCGGACATCGTGCCATCCACATGCTTAGATTCCACCTCCACCATCTTCGCGCGTTTGTTCTTCGTAAGTGAATCCAAGTACATATCCGTAACGTCATTGAAAGTTTCAGTGATTTTCTTGGAAGCCTTTATACTCTGGCAAAACGCCACCGCTCTCCGCATGGGTTCGGGGTCCGTGCTTTCAATGATTCCTTCATCACCCAAAATCTGTTTTGAAAGCGCATTGATACAGCCTATAAGCTTGGAAGCATCATCGGTATTGATCTCCTGTTCCTTATCCGAAATTATATTTTGTATGGCTTTCGGAATATCTTTCTCGCTGAGCGTTAGAATCAGCACCTTGTAATCGGAAAGCAAATCTCTTTCCACAGCTTCACCAAAGCCTATGCGGTAAATCTCCTCGCCGTAAATAGCTGGATCATCCATAGAACACAAAATCGCATCATTCTGAGCAGCTTTGGCTTTTGAATCATCGGAATAGAGGCGTGGCGTAGCAGTCATGTAGAGGCGTTTCTTTGCTCTGAGAAAATCATTGTCATGCACCTTGATGAACGAAGTGGAATCCTCCGTTGACAGAGCGACTCCGGTTGTCCTGTGTGCTTCATCGCAGATTATGAGATCAAACTCCCCAAGCTTGTTGCCTTCTTTGAGCAATTGCTTCTGTGCTTTTGAGATAACATCTATGGACTGATATGTTGAAAAGACGACGGTCATGCCGGATTTTTTCTTAGCATCTACATGCTGTAACTGCCTCACTATGGTTCTGACATCCGTAGAAGCAGGCAGTGCGAGATCAACGACGCTAAAATTATCCGTTTCATCGTTGGTTTTCCGTTTGCTCACCTGAGGGTCAGAACAAATACATACAGGATTGATAGACTCCTCCGCATCAGCGAACCATTCGCCAAGCGTTTGCCCGAGGAGGGCAATGGAAGGAACTAAGAACAGAACAAGACCCTTGCCATCGGTTTCCTTTTCAGCGATTCGCAGCGACGTAAACGTTTTGCCCGTGCCGCAAGCCATAATCAGCTTACCTCTGTCGGCAGACTGTAAATACTCGTGTGTGCTGTTCACTGCTTCTGTCTGATGCGGTCGCAGTTGTTTCTTCGTAATACGGGCAAGCTCGCCAGTAATGCCCTTCTGCAATTTCTCCCAATCAACAGGAGCTTGCTGCAAATCATACAAATTGATTCTTGAGACAGGCGGGTCTTGGTTTCTGATTGCCTCCTCCGCATTCGTACCCCATTTATTGGTCGTGGAAATCCATAAACGATGGGCGAACCCCACCGTTTGCAGTTGCTCATTTTTGAATGTGCGACTGGATGTCGAAAGGAACGAATCCACCGCCTGTTTATCTACCACCGTTCCTTCTATGAAACATTTACATTGGATCGCCCAGTAGTCTCCGTCATGTGTCAGGGCAACCAAGTCTATGCCTGTGTCCTTTCCTCCCAAGTCCTGTCGTGCCGGAAAATCATTCCATGCCCAAACGCTTTTGAAGCGGTCAGCATACCTAGGGTCAGTCTGTAAATAGGCAACCATTAAACTTTCAAACTGATCCCCTTTATTTCTTTCTGAGAAGGCAGCAGCCCGATATTTTTGGAGTAAGTTATCAAATGTCATTGTGGGTATTATAGAAGGAAGTTGTCAAAAGTTGCCAGACAAAGAACAAGAACACCTGTTTTCACTCTGTTGTTTGCACTGTCTCCTGAGCCAGTCGCTCGTAGAATTGCTGCACCATCGGTTCAACGATGATTGAGCCAGCCGACCAACTTTCGAGAAACAAGTTATCGCCTGACCGTGTTCTGCTGAGTGCGACATACGCCTGACCAGGCTCCCAAAGACTCTGTAACTGCACCAACACTCGGTCTATGGTTGCCCCTTGTGCTTTGTGAATCGTGGATGCCCATGAAAGATTCACCGGGAAGTTGTATGCCTGTGCGATCACGTCACCATCTCCATTGAGCATATCGAAACTCTGTTTGCTCAGTTTTATTCTGCGACCAGTCAGCAAATCAATCTCAAGCGTATCCTCGGATATTCTATGCACATGCCCGAGGCTCCCGTTTACATAGATCATCTGCGGTTCTTTGTGTGAGGTGTCGTTCTTGCGAATCATAATGAGAGCACCTTTTTTGAGGAGAATTTTTTCGGGGATTGGAGCTTTCTTCCGCAGAATATCAATGTAGCTCTCCTTGCCTGTATAAGCTGTCGTAAACTCCCAGAGCTTGCCTTTGAGTTCGTCGAGTTTTTTCAGGTTGTATGCATCGACGCTCGCCCTGTGCGGATATAACCGTGTTCCTTCAAAATCATCCGTATTGTTGATTACTTTTGAGTTCATATACTCTTCCACATCACTGTTCACATCGCCATTTCGTATGGATTGCAATAGCTTGAGGTATTCCATGTCATGCGTGCGCACGACCGTCTTGAGGAGAATGGGAATAAACTGCGAACGTTGCCAGACATCATGGAGAAAGCCCCACTCTTTTCCTGAAACAGAATCATCCACGGGTGGAAGCTGGGCAAAATCACCCACGGCAATGATCCGCAAGCCGCCCCACGGCGCATCGTTGTCCCTTGCCTTGCGGGCAATCCTTTCTGCGGTTTCCAGCACTGTTCCGGAGAGCATCGAAACTTCATCAATCACGACGCAGTCAGCCTGTATCAGGCGGTCAATGAGCTTTCGGCTTCTCAATGCTCTGCTGATCGTGCTTTCAACTCCTCCCTCAAGAATTCCGAGTCCGAAAAAACTATGGAAAGTTCGACCGCCAACCAGAATCGCAGCTGCACCAGTGCTGGCTACGACGGGATAACGCTTCGTGCCTTTTCCTTCCAAAAATTGTCCGAGCAAATAGCTTTTCCCTGTTCCCGCTTCTCCTGTCAGGAATACGTTTGAGTCTCCATTCAGTACTTCCAAAGCTCTCTGTTGGCACGGCGTAAGGATATACTGCTGCGACGAATCTTGTTCATTGTTGGAAGTTTTCGGGGAGCGAGCCAGCAGAGAAATCAGAATACTCATTTTTCGTTTTGAGGGAAATCCACCGTGAGGCTGCTGCGCCGCTTGTGTTCTTTCGGCGGTTTGTACGTTCCAGCGCGTTTCTCCATTTCAATCCGTCGGGCGATGTTGCCGAGGATGCGGAAGTACTCGCGATAGGCAGTAAGCTGCTTTTCTGTGAAGTGGGGCATAGGCCAGCACTATACCACGCCGATACCTTAGCATTTGCCTTACTTCCAGATGTGATTCAATCAGCTTGGCTGTTTTTCGACATCGCCCACGTAGTCACGCGCTCACTATAAATCTTGGCCAGTTCCTCCTGCGATAGAGACTCAAGTTCCTCATAGTCTGTCCATTCCTTCATGAATTTCAGCAAGTTCTCCTTTGAAGAATTTTTGTAGCATTCGTACGTCCAATCGTAAAAATCCAAAGGACTCTTTATTTGATTCTGAGGCTCTATTTTGCCAAAAAATGTATCTGGATGTTTTTTATAAGCGGCCAATTCAGTATCAGAAATAGGGCAAGTTACTATTTTTGTGCCCTTTCCCTCAACATCGTATAACCCGATCACCTGCTTTCCAGCCTCTCGCACAATAGCCTGCCTTAAAATTCCAACTTCATTACCACCATCACAAGGAATCAGATATTTATTACCAATAACAAGTCGAGCATTTCCATCATCAAGCCCAAAAGCGATCACAGGGTTTTCCCCGTCAAAAGTAGAAGGTATTTCTGTATGGGTATCCATTGATTTCAGTAAATCGAAGACCTCCTTGTGCCTTTTCCGCTCAATTAGTGCATCTTTAACTGTGCCCTCAAATCTGGTGAATGTCGGAATCTTGAAACCAGCGTTTAGTGCCGCAAAGTGAGATTTATTTCCTTTAAGATCATTCCAAAACGAGTGATTTGTAAAAATCACGTAGGCTGGAGGAAGATTTTCGCCTTTTTGGTGAGGCGAATTTTCTAATTCATGCAGAAGCTCCTTCGCATTTTGAAACCAACGTTCTGAGTCACTGTTTGTTTTTGAGGGTTTTCCAAGGTCAACAAACACTACTCTTTCCTGATCGGCCTCCTTCTCTAAAGCACTTCGTAGTTTTGAGATAACCCTTGGTTTTCCTCTGCCCTTGAATTGCAATGCCTTTGCTTCAACAGAAAATTTTCTCTTAGTCTCATTATGAGTTGCGGTAAATTCACAGTGGGTTTTGTCTCCGTCCAACTCATTTTCAAACTCTATGTCAAAGCCAGCTTTAATAAAGTACGAAGCAACGAATGTTTCATAGAGAGCCCCATGAAAATTGCTTCTATCTGCCAATTTTAGCCGCCGGATTAATTCAGTCTGAACGCCTACGTTGTGTCTAATGAGAAACAAATTGTGAGCAAGCCCAAAGTACGACATACTTGCTCCTATTTGCTCACTAGTAAACACTCCTTCAACAGCAGTAGCCTGTTTTGATCTGTTTTTAATCCATGTGTCATACCACTGAAGTACGGGGTGCATATCTTTGTAATCCTTGGCAAATTCCGATTTGCACCAATCCACATCCAATGCGTTCTTTATATAAGAATCCAGAAAATCAGGAAATGTCTTCCAGTTTGGTGAATAGTGAACTTCATCACCAACAGCAACAAATTTTTGACCATTGAAGTCCGCTGAGATAATTCCTCTGCCCAATCCTTGCTGCTGCTTGCGCTGGTACTCCCTAGCCTCCGTCAGTAACCACCGGTAGAACCGGTGGCTTGGGGAGAGCCCCTAGAAGGGGCTTGCTAAAGTGAATCGGATTTTACGGTTGGTATTATTGATCCCAACTTAGATCGAGCTTTGGATTACCGTCTTGTGTGCGGTCTTCTTCGATTTGGTTTTGTACATACTTGCGGATGGTGTCTTCGTCTGCTCCGACTGTTGAGACAAAATAACCGCGTGCCCAGAGGGATTTTTGTGCAATGACTCTGCTCTTTTTACAGAAGGTGTTATGTGCTTTGATGGCAGACTTTCCTTTCAAGAATCCTACAATGCAGGCTACGGAGTATTTTGGAGGAATGGAGATGAGAAAGTGTATATGATCGGGTGGAGCACCTCCTTCAAGAATTTCGCATTCTTTCTGCCGTGCCAACTCTTTGAGCATTGTGCCGATCAAGACGCGTACATTTCCATAGAGTATTTTCTTGCGGTACTTGGGTACAATGACAATATGGTATTTGCAGTCATACACTGCATGACTCTGCGATTGTAAAGATCTCATGATGAGCATGGGGAATACTCCTTCCAAGGGCTTCTCCCGTGTTCATCATAAAACAATGCCGGAATGGTAGAACACAGGAAAGTCTCACCGGCAGAGCCGGTGGTGTACTAGGGGGTATTAGCTGGAACTGCTGAGTGTCTTCGTGAGTCAAGTGATGTGTAGAATTAGAATCCATAGGTAAGTGACATTTTTTGTATTTCTTGCCGCTCCCACAAGGACACTTGTCGTTTCTGCCAATTTTCTTTTTCTTCGACATGCGCCAATTATATTGCTTCTGGCATTTGTTCGCTTATCGAAAATAAGCTTCCTCTACCGTTCTTCAAACCAATATCGCGCAAGTACCGTAATGAGCAGAGCCATAAAGCATAGACCGAAGAATGTCTCAATCAGATACCATGCCTGTAGCACCGCTGGAAGCGTGTCCAACAGCTCTGTCCGTATGCCGATAGTCAAAAATGCGCCTGCTCCGAATAGCAAACCCTGCAAAGAACCGAACATGAGCATAAATGGAATCGAGAGCAACAAAAAGCTGAATAGCATCAGGAGGAACGTGCTCTGCGGACGTACACCATACCCTGCTACGGCTTCGAGGAAGTATCCTCCTATCTTCTCCATTCCTTTGCGATTGTGACGGGTGACAGCTTGCTTTTCTAGGAAGAAAAATTGTCGAGATTGCTTTGTTACACGTCCTTCGATGTAAGCATCTTTGATGCCTTTGTACACTTCTGCGAGATCGTTTTTTTGTCTTTTGTATCCTTGGCTTTCTGGGAACCATTGGCTGATCGGTGCAAGATTTTCAAAGCGCGTGCTCTCATCAAACTTACAGTCGTGGAAAATTGGCTGCTGGAAATAGCAGTTCTCGTATACAACACCGGAAAGAGTGCAGTTGCTGAAGGCGAATCGCTCGACAAAATCACAACCAACGAACTTCGTATTTTCCAATGACGCACCATACATTCCCATATAAGCAAAGCCACAATCGATGAACGTGCAATTTCTGAAGATCGTGAATGAAAAACTACAGTTAGGAAAAGCGGCACTGCGAAATGTGCAGTCCTGAATCACAGCATACGAAAAATCGATGGTTTCAAAATTATCGCCTTGAGGAAAGGTGACATCCAAGTTCCCGATCCACATACCCCGCAAATCCCACTGATGCTCCATCGTCGAGAGGTGGCCGCTCTCATAGTCGTACTGAAGGAAGTCCTCGCCGCCACCTTCCTTAATTTTTTCAATGATGGCTTTCCGATCTTTTGCCCCCTGTCTTGTTCCGTGCTGCCACCTATCAAATAGTCGATCTTTCTCCTTTTGGCTGTATTGCGGCAGAAGATGGAGAGGGGTGTACATGAAAGTATCTTAGACCATGCTTTATCTGCACCGAAGGCCTAAAAAACAGTTGTGGCGTTGAGACGGAATCTGAAGAGGGATTGATGCCCTTTCACTAAAAAAATGCAGCTAAGGGGCTAGGATTGGCTAGGATTAAATTGTATACAGAGGGATTAGACCTGGAGGCGGTCGACGTGCCAAATTTCTTCGCAGATGTCCTTGAGTAACTGGCAACGAGCGGTGATCTCCTCTTTTCCAAACTGATCGTGGTGCGAAAATGGCAAACCGGACTCGGAAATGTAATGCTTGAAGGACGGATTGAGTTCGTAGCACAGTGAATGCAGCGACCATGCCCAAAGATTCTGCGACGGATAGTGTTGCAATTTCTCCTCGTACGGTCTGTTGCTGAACGCCTGATTAAAACCACGCGGAAGGAGCACCAATGCACCAATGCTGTTGCGGTAGCTCTGGAAATCAGCCTCATCTTCGTAGCCCTCTCCGAACTGGTCATACGCATCACCGAGAATGTGCTCGATTTCAAACGGCTTCTTGATCTTGTTGTCCATGTACGCTTCAACGCTGCTTTCAATACCTGATTTTGATTCAACGTGTTGAGTGATACGGGAGAGGAGGAACCGAATGAATCGCTTATTCTGCTGATGTAAATGAAGCCCCGGAACACCATCGAATGATTCTTCCATTTCTTCAATCTTGGTCCGTAAAATCTGAGCGATCTCATCCAGGGGCTTATCCCGCAATTCTCGTACGAGCAAGAACATTGTGTATTGGATGGCACTACTACCGAGTGTCCGTTGGTTGACGGAACGCCGGACAATGAACATTTCAATATACCGAGAAACAAGCTGCATTTTTTTGAGAGCAACATCATCTGAATCCTCAAGGCTAATCGCTGATAGAATCAAAAGCTTCTGGTACGGAAACGTGTGGTAGTTGTTATAGAAGACAGTATCAAGTGTCTGGTCATACTCCGATTCTGCATTGCGTATTTTCAAATACAACCGCGCGTACCGATCAAACTTTTCTGTCATGAAACGGAAGTAGTCACCCGACGATTGCAAACCAACTTTCTCTTTTTCATCCCGTACCCACTTGTGGAAGGCGTTAGCGATTTTTTCATAATCCTGATTCGTTGATCCTCTTTCACGTTTACGGATCGTTTCTGCATAATTGGCGCGAATCCACGTCTTGAGAAACACCTCATCCTCCGTGCGATCATCTTCAATAAGACTGAGGATTCGCTTCTTCCAGAGCATATTGGCTTCTTCCCTACGGGCATCGTCCATATTCGCAAGCAAGTAGCCCTTCAACATGTCAGCAGGAGTCAATGCCAGTCCTCTGTCGTTCATTGTTTCAAATATCGTGTATGCATCGTCATCTGAATATGCCGTGATTTCAACCATATCAACGTTTTCAATGAACCAGTCCACAAAGTACGGCAGTGTTTCACCTCTCAGTTCGTTCGGAAATAGATCACAAAGATCGCCGTAGCGGTTATACATGGTACGCACGGATTCTCCCGATTCCTCCATGTCAATTTCTTCTCCTCGGAAAAGACGTTCCATGCATTTTTGGCGTTCCTCAACTTCAATGTTGAACGACTGCTTGCCGTACTGCTCTGAGAAAATCAGATCATCAACATTTGTAATGGTCACATTCTCTTCCTCAGCAAGGTTTCGGAGAAACATCAGCAATAGTGTGATGGATGTAAGTCGTTGCTGACCGTCTATGATGAACTTGCGGTTATCTTTTGCGCTCAGGACAAACGATCCGAGAAAGTAGTGAGGATACGACCGGACTTGATCTCGTCCTTTCGACGGGTCATACGACAACAAAAACTTGTCGGTCAAATCGTCAATGAGCGTTGCCACATGCTCTCGTTGCCAACGGTACTCACGCTGATAATAGTCAGGCTCATGAAACGTTGAGCAAGATCTGAGGTAGACTTTCCCTCATCCTGCTCATGAAAAACAGCTACTGCTACCGTTCCCGAATTTCCGAGAAGAAATTCCGACAGCTTTTGAAGCTGTTTGCTCTGGATTTGGAGGCGACGAAAATAGCCCAGCTCACCGGTATTAGCAGGATGGCAGTGAACAGGTATCTCAAGGCGATTCGGACGAGGATTGCCGAGGAATCCGAGCGGCAATCTCCGGTGGGCGGCGAGGTTGAGGTGGATGAATCGTACTTCGGTCCGCGTCGTGTACGAGGCAAGCGCGGGCGTGGCGCGAGCGGGAAAACAATTGTCTTCGGGCTCTTCAAGCGCAACGGAAAAGTCTATACCGAGATCGTTCCGGATGTGAAGAGACGCAGTCTGCAAGCCATCATTCGTGGCAGAGTGGATATTGGCAGCGTCATTCACTCAGACGGCTGGCGCGGCTATGACGGTCTTGTGGACCTCGGTTACGAGAAGCATTTCCGAGTCCATCACGGCAAGAGTGAATTCGTGCGGGGCAAGTCACACATCAACGGCATAGAAGCTTTCTGGAGCTTTGCAAAAGTCCGTCTACATCGTCTGCGCGGCATCCACAAACATCTGTTCTACCTGCACTTGAAAGAATGCGAATGGCGATTCAACAACCGTCGTGAAAGCGTGTATCATGTTCTTCTGTCACTCCTCAGAAGAAAGCCTCTCAACGTATCTTGAGCCATAGTCAATACCATACTTAGATTTGGAAAGTATGGCACGGATGCACTTAGAATCACCGTCAATTTTCTTTACGTCTGGCATATTGCATAGAGTTTATCAGAGGCAATGAGATGTGAGGAATGTTATTTCAGTCGATTTTCAACAAATCTCGTTATGATTGTCGTAAAGATGTACCATCACCTATCTGAACCGCACGGATGCGAATCTTCTCCGATGTTTCTCAAGGTAAGCAAAAAGCTCCAGTGCTGCGTCCTGTGACCGCACTGCGTACTCCTTACACACCACACTCATTTCCTCTGCGACCCATACGACATAGAGACGCTGCGCTCTCACATTCAAAATCACGTGCATCACCACCACATGATAACCCTATGCAGCGAACTATCCACTCCACCTCGTCTTCCCGTACTCCCAAATCCGACGCACCGCCTCATCGAGTAACCTTTCTGCCTCATCTGAGGGCTCAGCGTAGATAACCTCCATTTCAATCTCATCAGCCGACATGATGGGCTTGGTGCGTTTTGCTCGTTGCTTAATCTTTCTTTTTTGCATGGAGGCCGAGTAGCTGAGGGGAATATACCAAGCGCACAAGCTCAAAAACGTCCTGTCCGTACTCCTTAGCGGTTTTCAGCGAAATATCTTCACCTATTTCTTCTTTCCATAAACGCTGGAATTCTCTGATTTCTTCGGGGGTTAGGTTACTCATAGGGTATAAAAAAAGGCGGCCACCATAACAGATACCACCATGAGTTCCAAGATAGGAAGACTGGATTCTCCCTATACCATCTGCAAGAATTGCTGAACCTGCTGTGTGACTAGTTCGGGATATTTGACCAAATCCAACCAGTTCGCGGTTCGGAAGTCGTCCACTATCCCCAGCCATATAGTAGAGCTCACTGCGTTCGCTCACTACATGGCAGGCCAATTGATTC
>Ga0066640_10002281_pt1 | contig 11524 bp, 11 predicted proteins | sample CryGeyCG2114_020_2_FD_59505 | JGI IMG/M metagenome (GOLD analysis project Ga0066640, IMG submission 59505) | Groundwater microbial communities from aquifer - Crystal Geyser CG11_big_fil_rev_8/21/14_0.20 | ecosystem: Environmental > Aquatic > Deep subsurface > Groundwater | place: USA: Utah... | reverse complement strand
TTGGGCGGGGACCCGGCAAATTTTCTGGACGTGGGGGGAAGCTCCAACCCCGAGAAGGTCCTGCATGCCCTGGAGATCATTTTACGGAACAAGAACGTGAAAGCGATTCTGATCAATATTTTCGGCGGGATCACGCGCTGTGATGATATCGCCAAGGGGATCGTCGAGGCTGAAGGCCGCCTGAAATTCAATGTTCCCCTGGTCGTCCGCTTGACGGGGACCAATGAGGAAGAAGCCATCGCGATCCTGGAGAAGGACGGGATGCACCCATTTTCGACGATGCGTGATGCCGTTCAGCACGTCGTTAAACTGGCGAAAGGAAAGTGACTTGTCGCTAGTCGCTCGTGTCTAGTCGAAATTAAGACGAGCCACGAGCCACGAGCCACAAGCGACCAATATGAGTATTTTAATTGACGAACAGACTCGACTCCTCATCCAGGGCATTACGGGCCGGGACGGGTCTTTCCATGCCCAGCGCATGCTCGATTACGGCACCAAGGTCGTGGCAGGGGTCACGCCGGGCAAGGGCGGGCAGGAGGTCCATGGCGTACCGGTCTTTAACTCTGTGAGCGAAGCCAAGGAGAAAACCGGGGCCAACACGGCGGTTATATATGTTCCGGCAAAGTTCGCCAAAAGCGCGGTCCTGGAAGATATCAAGGCCGGGCTCGACCTTGTGATCTGTATCACGGAAGGGGTGCCGGTTCTTGACATGGTTGAGATCAAGAGAGCACTGGCCAACAGCCGGACACGGTTGATCGGGCCGAATTGTCCGGGGATCATTTCTCCCGGCAAATCGAAAGTCGGCATTATGCCCGGACATATCCACAAGCCGGGGCCGGTCGGCGTTGTTTCCCGCAGCGGGACGCTGACATATGAAGTCGTGGACAATCTGACCCGCAACGGGATCGGGCAGACCAGTTGCATTGGCTTAGGGGGCGACCCGATCATCGGCACGCGCTTTGTTGATGTTCTGGAGATGTTCATGAATGACCCGGAGACCAAGGGGATCGTTATGGTCGGAGAGATCGGCGGCGAAGACGAGCAACTGGCGGCGGAATATATCCGTGCACACGTCACCAAGCCGGTCGCCGCTTTTATTGCCGGCAAGACCGCCCCCAAGGGCAAGCGCATGGGGCATGCCGGGGCGATCATCTCTTCCGGGGACACCACCGCGGAAGCCAAGGTCAAGGTCCTGCGGGCGGCCGGGGTCACGATCGTCGATTTCCCGGACGAGATCGCCGCCGTATTCAAGGACAAGCTCTCCTGAAAAGACGCCACTCCCCCCTTCCTTCCCGGGGACACAAGGCCCAAAAAACACTATAATATTGACGCCAATGATTTTATAATGGATTCATATGTCACGCACCGTTAAGAAGGGGGGGCGCAAGTCCCCATTAAAGAACGTCTATATCTCCTCGATCTATCAGAACGCAGGAAAGACGACAGTCTGTCTTGGTATTTATAAAGCGTTACGCGAGCGCAAGCTCAAGACGGCGTTCATGAAGCCGGTCGGCCAGGAAACGGTCAATGTCGACGATCATAATATCGACAAGGACAGTTACCTGATCGGCGAGGTTTACAAGTGCCGGAAGCGTCTTAAGGATATGAGCCCGGTGACCATCGGGCCGGGGTATACGGAGAAATATATTTTTCACCCGGAAGGAGCGATGCTGCGGGAGAAGATCCAGGGCGCCTTTAAAAAAATGGCCCGCGGCAAGGATGTCATCATTATTGAGGGAACGGGGCATTCCGGGGTCGGCTCCGTCATTGACCTGTCGAACGCGACGGTGGCCGCCTCCCTTGGTTCCAAGGTCATCATCGTCAGCGAGGGAGGGATCGGTAAAAGCATCGACGAGATCATGCTTAACAAGGCGCTCTTTGATATGCAGAACGTGGAGATCTTGGGTGTTATCGTTAACAAGGTCCTGCCGGAGAAATATGAACGGGTCAAGAAGGCCCTGACGCAGGGGTTGCGCAACAAGGGCATCCGTTTGCTGGGGGTCATCCCTTTGGATCCTTTGCTGATCTCGCCGACCATCGGTCAGGTCATGAATCTCCTGAAGATGGAGTTGTTAAGCGGGCAGGGCAGCCTTAATCGACGGGTCAAGAATGCGATCGTCGCGGCCATGGAGCCTTATAATATGGTGCACCACATCAATACCAGCGGGACTCTGGTCATCACCTCCGGTGACCGCGTGGATAACATCATGGCGGCCGTGACGGCCCACCTGGTCACCCAAAGCAAAAGCCATCAGATCTCGGGGATCATTCTCACCGGCGGGCTCACGCCCAATGATAAGGTCGTCGACATGCTTAAGAAAAGCAAGATCCCCGTCCTGCTGTCGCCGGATGACACCTTTACGGTGGCCACCAAGGTTGAGCACCTGATCTGCAAAATACAAAAGACCGACAAGGACAAGATCCTGGAAGCCTATCAACTGGTCAAGCGGTATGTTGATATCGACGCGATCCTCGCGGCCGCCTGATCACCCAAAGCAGAACAACCAAAGATATGGATGCGGACAAACATTATTTTATTAACAACCCCGTTTTTGTTAAATATAAAAAACGGTTCGATATAGCGCAATTTAAAGCCGTCACGCATTTAAAAACGGTTTTTGTCAACGAGCGTATCGTCGAGATCCCGTTTGCGCTTGAGTCCCTCAACGGGCTGTCCCGGGATAAGCGCGTGTTGGATTTGGGGTGCACCGAAAGCGTTTTGCCGCTGTATGTCGCCGGGCTCGGGTATAAGGTCACGGGATTTGATTTTCGTCATTACCCGTATATCCATCCTAATCTGGAATTTGTCCGCGGCGACATCCTGCAACTGCCTTTTGCGGATGAAAGCTTTGACGTGGTTTTCGCCATTTCGACGATCGAACATATGGGCATCGGGTTCTATGATGATCCCGTTTTGGTCCGGGAGGCTGATCAGCGCGCTGTCGCCGAGGCGCACCGTGTTCTTAAGAAAGAAGGCACAATGACGATCACGGTCCCCTTTGGCGTGGCGGCCATGAATGACCACCAGCGCATTTATGACGAAGCTGCGCTGGGAACACTGCTGGCGAAGTTCACGGTCCGGGAGAAGAGATATTTCAGGAATGTGACGGATGTCCGGCGGCAGGGCAATTTCTGGCAACAGACGGATTTTGGGGAAGCGGCCACGATCCGATCGCAGAGAACGACCAACGGCGTTTGTTTGGTCAGGGCCGCGAAGTAGCCACATTTCTACAACATGCTGGAATTCATAAAGTTACAATATCTTTCTGTTATTAATTTGAACAATTTTAGTTGATTTCTTATTTTGCGTGTGATAATATGCCACCTTAAATTAACTTCAAGGTGGCTCGGTTAGACAGGGGCCATATCGTATGAATGTCATTCATGTCCGTCAAGGACGGGATATAAAGTTAGCAGGTCCTGCCCGCCAAGAAATCCATGATACGGGGATCCCCGATCGCGTGGCGATCCAGCCCCCGGATTTCCCGGGGCTTCGTTTGCGCCTGCTTGTCCGCGAAGATGACCAGGTTAAGGTCGGCACTCCGCTTTTCGAAGACAAAACCAATCCCAAGATAAAAATTGTTTCTCCGGCGAGCGGCCGAGTCAGCGCGATCAATCGTGGTGAGAAACGCGCCCTTTTGGAGGTCGTGGTCGAAGCCGACGGCAGCCAGCAGGCGTTAGCCCGTCAGCGTTATTCCGCCGACGAGGTCAGCCGGCTGTCACGCGAGGACCTTGTGGAAGCGCTGCTGGAAGGCGGATTTTGGCCGTGCATCCGTCAGCGCCCGTTTTCCAATGTTGCCCACCCGAGCGATGTCCCGAAATCAATTTTTGTGCAGGCGATCAATACCGAGCCACTGGCCTTGGACGTGGATGTTGTCCTGAGGGACCGTCAGGAGGAGTTTCAGTTCGGACTGGATGTCTTAAGGAAGCTGACGAAAGGGGACGTTCATGTATGCTTCTCGTCCCAGGCGCAAGCCAAGGCCTTGACCGAAGCCAAAAACGTCAAGACGCACGGGGTGGAAGGGCCGCATCCAGCCGGCAATGTCAGCACCCTGGTCCATTTTATCGACCCGATCAATAAAGGGGACATTGTCTGGTACCTGCGGGCTGAAGATGTCTTAAGGATCGCCCCGCTTCTTTTGGAAGGGACGTTCTCGCCGGAGAAATATGCGGCCGTCACGGGAGAAGGTGCTCAGAACCGTGTTTACAAGAAAACGATTATCGGGGCCCCCATCCTCTATTTACTGGAAAAACAGAACCTGGCCGGCTACCGCTGCATTTCCGGAAGCGTTCTTGCCGGCAAGAACGTCGGGGCCAACGGCTTTTTATGTTTTTATGATTCCCAGGTGACCGTGATACCGGAAGGCGGCAAGCGGGAATTTCTGGGGTGGCTGAGCCTGGGGTTTAATAAATACAGTTTTTCACGGACATTCCTCTCCTCCGTCACGGGCCAGAAAGAAATCTCACTCGACGCGGACAGGCACGGAGATCACCGGGCCATTGTCCTTAACCATATTTATGATGATTATGTTCCGTTGGATATTCCGGTTTATTTCCTATTGCGGGCGGTCATTGCCGGGGACATTGAAGAGGCGGAAAAGCTCGGGATACTCGAATGTGATGAAGAAGATTTCGCTTTATGCACGTTCGCCTGTCCGTCCAAGACGGATGTCGGCGGGATCATCCGCAATGGCCTGCAATTAATTGAAAGAGAAGGCTAGCAGATGCAATTACTGGAAAAGCAGCTCAAGAAAATCGGCGCCTTGTTCCAGCCGGGCAGGCCCTTAAATAAATTCTATCCGCTTTTTGAGGCGATGGATACTTTCGCCTTTACGCCCGGGAAAACAGCGGCCAAGGCGCCGCATGTGCGTGATGCCGTTGATATCAAGCGCGTCATGATCCTGGTTGTCGTCGCGCTTATGCCCTGCATCTTCATGGGGATCTATAATGCCGGGTACCAGATCGAGCTGGCCAAGGGTATGGCGCATTCGTTCTGGGGATGCGTGGCGTCCGGGGCGATCAAGGTCGTTCCGATCGTTATCGTTGCCTACGCCGCCGGCGGTTTTTGGGAAGTGCTTTTTGCGGTTATCCGCAAGCACGAGATCAATGAAGGGTTCCTGGTTACCGGGATCCTCTATGCGTTGACCCTGCCGCCGTCTATCCCGTTGTGGCAGGTCGCGGTCGGGATATCTTTTGGCGTTGTTATCGGCAAGGAGATCTTCGGCGGAACAGGGTTTAATATCCTGAATCCGGCACTGACGGCCCGGGCGTTCGTTTTCTTCGCCTATCCGGCCCAGATGTCGGGCGATAATGTCTGGATCGCGGTAGACGGTTTTACGCGCGCAACGCCGTTGTCGGTCGTTGCGGCCGCGGATAAGGGCGGGTCGGCCATCATGGCCCTGCAGGATGCCGGCTATACCTTTAAGGAAATGTTCCTCGGTTTTATTCCCGGATCCATCGGAGAAACCTCGACGCTGGCATGCCTCTTAGGACTGGCCTTCCTGTTGATCACGCGCGTGGCCAGCTGGCGGATCGTGGCCGGATGCGCGCTGGGGCTGACGGGCATGAGCGCATTTCTTACGTTATTCCAGGGGCCGGATGCCCTGGCGTTCTTTTCGCTGCCGCCGCACTGGCATATGATCATGGGCGGGTTCGCTTTCGGGTCGATCTTCATGGCGACCGACCCTGTTTCATCGAGCGCGACGAACATCGGGCGGTGGATATATGGCATTATGATCGGCCTTCTTATTGTGCTGATCCGTATGGTTAATCCGGCCTATCCGGAAGGAACGATGCTGGCGATCTTATTCATGAACGTTTTCGCGCCCCTGATCGATCATTTTGTCGTTGAAGGCAAGATCAAGAAACGCTTGGCCCGGCGGAACGCCCCGAAGGCCGGCTAAGAATTTGCAAGGGAGTTTAAAACAGTGCAATTAAAGGGAAATACCTACACATTCGTTTTTGCCCTTATCGTCTGCGTCATCTGCAGCTTTTCATTGGCGGCCGTTTCGCGGTCGCTCAAACCGAGGCAGGAGCTGAATTTCGCCATGGATATCAAGAAAAATATCCTGAAGGCTGTCGGCCTGCAGGAGCCGATCAGTCCGCAGGCGACGCCGCACGATATTTTGGAGATCTATAACCAGAAGATCAGGGAACTGGTCATTGATGCCCAGGGCAACGTTGTAGCGGACATGAAACCGGAAATGATCAAGGCGGGGGACGCTTATTATCCTCTCTATGTTTATCAGGAAGGAGAAACGGTCCTTGCCTATGCTTTTCCTATGGTCGGTCACGGGCTGTGGTCGACCCTTTACGGGTACTTGGCCTTAGAGCCGGATGGTGTTACGATCCGGGGGATCACCTACTATAAGCATGGGGAAACGCCGGGCCTGGGGGCCGAGATCGAAAAGGACTGGTTCCAGAATAATTTCAAGGGCAAGACGATCTGGGATATCAAGGCCAATGAATTGCGGCCCATTACGGTTGCCAAAGGACCGGTCAGTAATTCGGTCCAGGATGAGTATAAGGCCGGGTTTTACGTCGACGGGATCAGCGGGGCCACGCTGACCGGCAAGGGCGTGACCGAAATGATCGCCCGGGAACTCAAGAAATACGACCCATATTTTTCTAAGATCCGAAAGATTTGACATTTCGACGATGATGCCAAATAATACTACTGGATTGACAGTTCCACTTACCAAATAATTGCCAAGTATGGGAAAGAGGGGATAGATATGCCGGCTATACTGACAAAGAAAGACAGAAAGATCATCAAGGACGCCTTGTGGGACAGCAACCCCATTACTTTCCAGGTCCTGGGGATTTGCTCCGCGCTGGCGGTGACGGTCCAGCTGAAAACGGCCCTGGTCATGTGTGCGGCCCTGACTTTCGTCGTGGCCATGTCCAATACGGTCATCTCGCTTTTGCGCAATTATATTCCGTCCAAGATACGGATCATTATCGAATTGACGGTCATCTCTTCTCTGGTTATTTGCGCTGACCAGTTCCTTAAGGCCTATATGTATGATGTGAGCAAGCAGTTGAGCGTTTTTGTCGGGCTGATTATTACCAACTGCATCGTCATGGGGCGCGCGGAAGCCTATGCTATGGCCAATCCGCCATTTAAATCTTTTCTTGATGGACTTGGCAACGGGCTGGGTTATAGCGCTGTTCTTATTCTTGTCGCTGTTTTTCGGGAGATTCTTGGCAGCGGCACGCTGCTCGGGCTCCATGTTATTCCTGAATTCCTTTATCAGCACGGATATGTCAATTGCGGTGTTATGGTGCTCGCCCCGGGAGCGTTCTTCCTGCTGGGGGCGATCATCTGGGTCCAGCGCGCTTTGTCCGGTTATACGGAGGCCAACTAAGATGGTTGAATATGTCAGCCTGGCGGTAAAAAGTATTTTTGTTGAGAACATCCTCTTGGCTTACTTCCTGGGGATGTGTTCCTTCTTGGCCTGTTCCAAAAAGGTCGAAACGGCCGTTGGTCTTGGGATCGCGGTCATCTTCGTTCTGACCATTACGACCCCGGTCAACTGGGCGGTGCGGGCTTTTCTTTTAAAGAAAGGCGCTTTGGCGTGGGCCGGTTTGCCCAATGTGGATTTGAGTTTCTTGAGCTTCCTGGCTTATATTGCGGTCATTGCGGCCATGGTGCAGATCGTTGAGATGGTCATCGACCGCTTTAGCCCCAAGCTGTATTCGGCGCTGGGGATCTTTTTGCCGCTGATCGCCGTAAACTGCGCGATCCTGGGGGCGTCGCTGTTTATGGACCAGCGGGATTATAATTTTCCCGAATCACTGGTATACGGGTTCGGTTCGGGCGTCGGTTGGGCGTTGGCAATCATCGCCATGTCGGCCATTCGCAAGAAACTGGGATATTCCAATATCCCGGATTCGTTAAAGGGACTTGGAATAACTATGATGCTGACCGGCCTGATGGCCATGGGCTTTATGTGTTTTGCAGGGATCAGCTTGTAGGTCGTCAAGCTTCCCTGCCTTCCGGCTCGGTTTATCCAATATCCGTAATATAAGGCTTCAATATTAGGGAAAGGACACAAGAACGTGGCGTTTTTACCATTTGTTCTGTTAAGCACGGCTGTATTCGCGGGACTGATTTTTCTTTTGATCATTGCCCTTTCGGTCGTTGAGGCGAAGGTCGCGCGCAAGGGCGACTGCAAGATCTACGTCAATGAAGAGAAGGAGCCCTTAGTCGTCGGCAGCGGTGCTAATCTGCTTTCAGCCCTTTCCGGTCAAAAGATATTCTTGCCGTCGGCCTGCGGCGGCGGCGGGACGTGCGCGATGTGCAAATGTCAGGTCCTGGAAGGCGGAGGAGACATCCTTCCGACGGAAACCGGCCTTATCCCCCGCAAGCAGCAAAAAGAGCATTACCGCTTGGCCTGCCAGGTCAAGGTGCGGCAGGACTTAAAAATCCGTATCCCTGAAGAGGTTTTCCATATCCAGAAATATGACTGTACGGTGCGCTCCAACCGCAACGTCGCGACCTTTATTAAGGAGCTTGTGCTTGAATTGCCGCAGGATGATATCGGATTCCAGGCTGGCGGATATATCCAGATCGATATTCCGCCGTACCAATTAAGCTTTAAGGATTTTACCGTTGAGGAAAAGTACCGGTCCGACTGGGATAAATATCACCTCTGGGACCTGAAGGCCGAGAATGATGAGGAGGTTTTCCGGGCTTATTCGATGGCGAGCCATCCCGGGGAGCGGGGGCTCGTGATGCTTAATGTCCGTATCGCCACCCCTCCGCCCAACGATATGAGCCTGCCGCCGGGCAAGGCGTCGTCCTACATTTTTAACCTTAAGCCGGGCGACAAGGTGACGATCAGCGGTCCTTACGGGGAGTTCTTTATTAAGGACACCAACCGGGAGATGGTCTATATCGGCGGTGGGGCCGGGATGGCGCCTTTGCGCAGCCACCTGTTCCATTTATTCCACACGCTTAAATCCAAGCGGAAAGTCTCCTACTGGTACGGCGCGCGGTCAAAGAGAGAGATGTTTTACACGGAAGATTTTGAAAAGATCGCCAAGGAATTCCCGAATTTTCAATACAATGTGGCCTTATCCGAACCGCTTCCGGAGGACAATTGGACCGGGTATAAAGGGTTCATCCATCAGGTCGTTTATGAGAATTATTTGAAGAACCATCCGGAACCCGAAGAGATTGAGTATTACCTCTGCGGGCCGCCCATGATGATCAATGCGGTCCAGAAAATGCTGGATTCCATCGGAGTTCCGCCGGAGATGATCGCATTTGATTCGTTTGGTTGATACACGAACGCCCTTTCTTGTTCACGAGAATATTTCCCGAACAAGAAAGGGCGTTTTCATTTCTCAGGGTTCGGACACTGGTCCGGAGGGGTGTTCTCTTTCTTGCAGGAACAGTCCGGGCCCAGGGAGCACCCTTTCTTGAGGATCTTTTTGGCAAAGATAAGACCCAGAGACATTCCGGCCAGGCAAAGGCCGACAACCAGGAAACTCAGCAGATAATCCATGGCAGTAGTATAGAAGATACGGCCGGGATGTTCAAGTTAATACTGTTTGCCTCCAGTTTTTGTGATACAATAGCAGCCATATGAACCCTCCCAAAGCCACTGTTTCAGCCGGGAAAAGACCTAAGATCAGTCAGGCGCAGGAGTTAAGGATCCTGCGTTCCATAGCCGACGCCACCAGCTCCGAGCTTGATATTGACCTGATCCTCAAAGAGGTCGTCAAGATCGTCAATGAGATGATGCGGGTGGACGCGGTCTTTATTTATTTGCTGGATGAGCAGACGAAAAGCCTGGTCCTTTTGGCTTCTAAGACACCGCACAAGAAGGAGTTGGGAAAGATCGCGCTCAAATTAGGGGAAGGGATCACCGGGTGGGTCGCCCAGAAGGGGAAGCCTGTCGCTATTAAGAATAATGCCTATCAGGACCCGCGTTTTAAGCATTTTGACATTCTTCCCGAAGATCGTTATGAAGCTTTTCTGTCCGTCCCTATTATATATAAAGGGAAGACGATCGGCGTTATCAACGTTCAATATCGGCGCACGCATGAGTTTGCCAAAGAAACGGTCGATCTTCTTAACACCATCGCCAAGCAGGTCGGCGGGGTCATCGAAAACGCGCAGCTCTATCGGCAGACCAAGCAGAAGGCCGCCCAGTTTGACAGCTTGGTCAAGGTTAGCCATTCGATTACGTCCGAGCATTATCTGGACGAGATTCTGAACCTGATCGTCGTCGTGACCGCGGAAATGCTCAATTCCAAGATCTGCTCGATTATGCTGCTGGACCCCAAAGGGGAAGAGCTGACCATCCGGGCGACACAGAGCTTGAGCCAGGAGTATAAGCAAAAACCGAATATTAAGGTCAATTCCAGCTTAAGCGGGGAAGCGATCAAGGCCAGGAAGCCGGTCCTGGTCGCGGATGTCCAGAAGGAAGAAAAATACTTTTATCGGGACCTGGCGGTAAAGGAGAATCTGACGTCCATGCTGGTTATCCCGATGATCGTCAAGAACAGGGCGATCGGTGTTATCAACGTCTATACGAACAAGCCGCATGATTTTAGCGATGAAGAAGTGGCCATCCTGCAGATGATCGCCAACCAGGCCGCGGTAGCCGTTGAGAACACAAAGCTTATGGAAGAGGCCTTGAAGTCCCGGGAGGCCCTGGAAACCCGCAAGATCATCGAGCGGGCCAAGGGGGTCCTGATGAAAATGAACAGTCTGACCGAAGATACGGCCTATCGTCTGATTAATAAAAAAAGCATGGATTCCGGCAAGTCCATGAAGGAAATCGCTGAATCCATCCTCCTGATGGCGGAATTCCAGAAATAGGCCTTTGGCCCTGCCGGTATTTTTAAAAAAAACTTGACAAGTTCCGCAGGGAACGGTATACTTCAATTGCATTTAGGGCGACGAAGTCCTCTTAGACCAGCGAAGGTTTAAGAGGTTTTTTATTGTGTGACAATGATGTCCGACAGGACCTTTTGGTTCTCGTCGGATTTTTTTATTTTCAGTCCTGAATTAAAGGACAATGAAGTCCTTGATGAGCCCGGGAGAAGGCTTGTTGAGGGCTTTTTTGTTTTGAGGCGATCATTCAAAACAGAAAATCTTCAAGGCTCACATCGGGAGAAGGACTTTACGATAGATCAAGCAGGGAAAATTCAGGTCAACCGTAACAGGAGGGAAAGAAGCAATGTTTAAAAAACTTTTTGGAAAGAAACCGGCCCGCGCACCGCTTTACGGACAAGGTGTCCAGGGCGGCGCAAAGGCAAGACGATGCATGACAATGCTGGCCGTGATGGCGATCGTGGCCATCTGTTTTCCGGCCCAGGTCAAGGCGGCCGCCAGCGGTGATGACGCAGTGTTCGTGGCCAACAACATCTGGATGATGGTTTCGACGTTCCTGGTGTTCATCATGCATTTGGGGTTTGCCACGCTTGAGGCGGGGCTGACCAGCTCGAAGAATACCGTTAACATCCTGTTCAAGAATACCATGATCGTGGCGATCGGTCTTTTGACCTA
>Ga0066640_10002280_pt1 | contig 11528 bp, 10 predicted proteins | sample CryGeyCG2114_020_2_FD_59505 | JGI IMG/M metagenome (GOLD analysis project Ga0066640, IMG submission 59505) | Groundwater microbial communities from aquifer - Crystal Geyser CG11_big_fil_rev_8/21/14_0.20 | ecosystem: Environmental > Aquatic > Deep subsurface > Groundwater | place: USA: Utah... | reverse complement strand
TTGTCATCTTATCAAAAAAGTTTCCTAACTTTTTTGAATATAGATTCCACTATGATTTGTTTTACTAAACAAATCTGTGGAATGACAGAAATGTAGGACTCTCCCTCTTATAAATTAAATTTCCCATCACACGCATCTTGCCATGCGTCAAAAAATTCTCCTAAATGTGTGCGTTTGTCTTTTTGGTTGTCAATTAAAGACAGCACATCACCTATGGCCTGATTATATCCTTCGGTCGATAAATCGCCCTTATGCTGCATATAACGCAAATAAACAAGATAGGTATTTAGCACATCAGTCTCGCAATAGTCACGTATTTCTTTTATTTTTCCATCATCAAACATTTGGGATACCTTGCCGCCATCCACCCCGAACTTGCCGGGAAAGCCCAAAATAGAGCATACTTCATTAAGTTTTATGCGCGCTGATGCGCCAAAATCCGATAAGCCTTCTAATAGATCGCAGTGCCAGTCAAGGCTATAACGGCTGGAATAGCTATTCCATTTGTCGCCGCTATTATAAAGCCAAGGCACTGATATTCCGTATTTCATTGCACGATATTTTAAAACGGGCAGGTCGAATGTTCTGCCGTTAAAACTTACAAAACGTGGTTTAATTTTTTTTAAGTAGTTAAACAGCCCTTCTAGCAGTTCGCGTTCACAGGAATCTTCTTTGCCGCCTGTGCGCAATTCTTTTAAAATATAACGCTCTCCTCCCTCGCTCCTGTCTATTTCAGCTTCTAAAAAGCTGATTGCGACAACCTTATGGAAAGGTTGGCGCAAAAATGAATTTCTGCCGTCGGTTATCTCTAAATGATAATCTTCCAGCTCTTTGCGCAGAATCAGTTCATCTTTAGAATCGCAGCCTGTAAGATTATAGGCGGCAGATGTATCGGGAATTGTTTCTATGTCAAAGACAAATAAGGTTTGATGCTGCATATTTTTAGCGTATTAATTAATTAGCGTATTAGTTTAGCACATTAGCGAATCGGCATATTAGCATATTTACTTAAAACATCTATACCAATATGCTAATATAGCAATAAGCTAATATGCCCAAAGGAATTTTTGTGAAGTTACTTGTTCGTTTTATTATATTTTCATTAATCAGCACCAACGTTTTTGCGGCATCTATCATAAGAGACGCTGAGATCGAAAATATTATTCGCACTATATCAAACCCTATATTTAAAGCGGCCGGCCTTTCTCCTGAGTCTATAAATATTTATATAGTAAATGATAATGATATTAATGCCTATGTGGCCGGCGGTAGTAATATATTTATAAATACCGGCCTGTTGGGTCTTTCCGAGAGTCCTGATATACTTATCGGGGTAATAGCCCATGAGACGGGGCATATAGCAGGGGGACATCTTCTGCGTAATACGGAAGAGTTTAAAAACACCTCCATCACAACGGCACTAGGTTATATGGTCGGTCTTGCAGCGGCAGCGGCAGGCTCTCCACAGGCAGGCGTTGCTATAGCATCGGGTGCCGGACATGTTGCCCAAAGGCAATTTTTAAAGCATACAAGGGGGCATGAAGAGGCGGCAGATCAGGCAGCGCTTAGCTATCTTGATAAAATAAACTTGTCAGCAGAGGGGTTGCTAGAACTTCTTGAAAAGCTTTATAGCCGCGAGACTACTTTATATGGTGATATGAATCCATATACTTTGACCCACCCACTAAGCCGTCAGAGAATATCGCATGTTAAAAACTATATAGAAAAATCGAAATATTCAAACAATAAGCTGCCTGCTGAGACTATTGAGGAGTATAGGCGCTCTATAGTAAAATTAAATGCGTTTTTATCAAAAGCTGACAAGACTTTGAAAAAATACCCTAAAACCGATCAGAGTATCAGCGCTCACTATGCTCGTTCTATAGCTTATTATACTATACCTGATATTGATAAGGCGTTAGATGAAATAAACCACCTAATTGAAAAAGAGCCGAAAAACCCTTTCTTTAATGAATTAAAAGGGCAGATTTTATTCGAAAACGGCCATGTTATGGATTCCATACCTTTTTATGAAAGAGCTGTTGAACTATTGCCTAAGTCTCCCTTATTAAAAATAATATTAGCAACTGCTTATATCTCGTCAGAAAAAGATGAATTAAGGCAAAAGGCGGTTAATAATCTTGAGCAGGCTATTGTGCAGGAAAAGAAAAATACGTTTGCGTGGCGACAGCTTGCTATTGCATACGGCAGGGGAGGGGATTACGGCATGTCTAATCTGGCACTAGCTGAAGAGGCTCTGCTTACGGGACATAAAAAAGCAGCTAAGAAATTTGTCGAAAAAGCCAAAGAAACTATAAAAGAGGGCACTCCTGCATATTTGCGTATAAGTGATATTATGGCTTCTTTGGAGGATGATTAATATTTTCTTTGTCTTGTAAAATATGCGTAACAGTGCTATTTAAGCGCTCTAATATAATTTGTTAAAACTATGGAATATACAGAAGAAGAGATAAAATTCGGCAATTGGTTGTTCGCAGGAGAGTGCGAATTTAAAATAGGCGCAACCACAGCGGAAAGTATACCTGACTCAGACATTCCCGAGGTAGCCTTTGCCGGCCTTTCCAATGTTGGTAAATCAAGCCTTGTAAATGCTCTTACAGGCAGAAAAACCCTTGCTAAAACATCGCAGACACCCGGCAGGACAAAGCAGCTTAATTTCTTTTTGCTAAGAGAAAAACTGACGCTGGTTGACCTTCCCGGTTACGGTTATGCGAAGGCCTCAAAAAGTGAAATTAAGAAGTGGACAAATCTTACTATACAATTTCTAAAAGGAAGACCCAATTTACAGAGGGTTTGCCTGCTTATTGATGCCCGTAGAGGCCTAAAATTAAGTGACAAAGAAATAATGAATATATTTGATGATGCTGCGGTTAATTATCAAATCATCTTGACAAAGACTGATAAAGTAAGCAAAACAGAGTTGGAAAAAGTTATTGCACAAATAAAATCAGATGCTTATAAGCATACTGCTCTGCACCCTGAAGTTATTATAACAAGTAGTAAGAATGCTATCGGGATAGATATTTTAAGAGCGGAGTTATCTAAATTTAAAGCCGGATAAAAAATATGAGCAAAGTAAAATCTACCGCAACAAAAGAACAGCTAAAGCAGGCGCAGATATTATCTGAAGCTCTCCCTTATATGAAGCAGTTTGCCGGTGAAACTTTCGTTATAAAATATGGCGGCAGCGCCATGGGTGATAAAAAATTATCAGAGCAGTTTGCCCGTGATGTTGTAATGATGAAACAGGTAGGTATAAACCCTATTATAGTGCATGGTGGTGGTCCTCAAATCAGTCAGATGCTTGATAAACTTAAGATAAAAAGCGACTTCATAGATGGTTTGCGTGTTACTGATCAGGCGACTGTTGAAATTGTTGAGATGGTTTTATCCGGTTCAATCAACAAGCAGATAGTTACTGATATAAATATGGCGGGCGGTATGGCTATCGGTCTTTCCGGCAAAGACGGCGGTCTTATTTCTGCCAGACGTCTGCGCAGAACAAAAAGCGACCCTGATTCTAATATTGAACAAATTCTTGATCTTGGTTTTGTTGGTGAGCCATCTGAAATTAACCCTGAGGCTTTGGTTATATTTGAAGAATCGGATATTATTCCGGTGGTTGCTCCAATTGGTCGTGGCCCAAATGGTGAGACATATAATATAAACGCAGATAGTGCGGCAGGTGCTATAGCTTCTGCTATGGCAGCTCATAAGCTTATTATGCTTACCGATGTTCCCGGTATTTTAGATAAGGATAAAAATCTTATTAGCCAACTTAATATTAACGAGGCAAGAAAGCTTATCCGCAATCGCACAATTAGCGGCGGCATGATCCCTAAAGTTGAAACATGCATTAAAGCCGTAGAGAATCATACTGAAGCTGCGCATATATTAGATGGAAGAATTCCACATGTTCTATTGCTTGAAGTTTTCACCGCAGGTGGAACGGGTACTATGATGAGAGCCGATTAGGAAAACTTTTCGGCTTACATACCCCTTACTTAGAAAGATTATTAAGTAGTGTTCTTATAAAAGCAGGTATCAAAGGGTGGTGATCGCAATTATCTTGCTTACAATTAATATCCACTGACATTTTTTCTAAAATAACCAGTGGTTTTATATTCTTTTCAATAACGCTTAAGTCATATTCCTGATTGTCCGGGCGATCCTTAAGCGGAGCTTGTTTAGAATATTCCCTCATCTGTATATCTTTATCTTCGATATCTTGAGGCGGAGTAGCCGGTATGAAGCCGTCATAGCCTTCCTGCGTGGTGATGGTTAGATCAATATTGCTTATTATGTCGCTATCTTTTGTTATGGTTAGTTCTTTGCTAGTGGAGTTTATGGCTTTAAATCGCTTTAGACTTTCAGGGTCGATCTCAACAGTGTATTTTCCCGGCAACACTCCTTCGAACAAATAAAATCCGTCAAACTCGCTTGTTACTTGGGCCGCTATATCGCCTTCCTCATTCAACAGATTGACTTTTACGCGTGATATGGGGCGTGCATTTGGTGAGTTTTTTAAATATACAGTACCATCGATTTCTGTCGCAATCTGAAATGCGAAATTCACAGGAGTTACCACGCCCGCCCTGCTAATTACACCGAATCCTTTATTGACCGGTAGCCAGAAGGGATTTTCTACGCTAGTGTAATCCACTTCGATATTAGAAGGTTCCGGTGATGATGATTTTGTAATCACTGTCGGCTTATCGCCGCCTGACTGTAGTATATGACCTGTCGTAATAAATTCAACGTCAGGGATTATCTCATCTCCTTCGTCATATACTTCGTTATAATTCTGATCAAGAAATGCCATGGCTGATACCGCTCCTTGTGACGCCATGCCGCGCCCACTTAGTATCCAGTCATTATTACGTGGTTCTCTGCCTATAGAAAAAGAAAGTTTAGTGCCGATAGAGTAGTTGTTGTCATCATCAGCCTGACCTATGATACTCCATGTGCAATATTTGAATATTTTGTTTATTGATGAATCAAATACCGTTCTATTGTCTCCGGTAAGGTCTTTTCTAACTCCTAAACGCAAACTCATATCATGGTCTAGGCGCTTTTGCGTAACAAAATTAAGTGAGTTTAAGTGTGATTCCGGTTGTACTTGATAATTGGCGGTAAAACGAAGAGATACTTCTTTATAGCGACCGCGTATTGAGAAGCTACCGTTAGTGTTTGATGTATCGATCGTGCCATTTTTTGTATTTCTATAATCAATGTTGTTGCTAAAACCTATGCCATAGATTGAGCTGGATAAGCGGTTTCCTAGTGTTAAAATATTTGAATTGCCTTCAAATTCTTCTAGCTTGCTGTTAAAGCGATATGATATGCCGGAGCTGAAAACCCCCGCATACCTGCCGTCCAAGTCAAGTCCTGCGATTGATTTTCGTTTTCTGTTATTAGGGCGCTCTACTTCGCTTACAAAATTATCAAAACGGCTATATTCTGCTTTAACTCTCACCTCTTTTATAGCGGTTTGCACCGCTAGCTTAGTCGCCCAGCCCCCATCGGTGGAGTCATAGGCAAAATTGGCATCCGTATATAAATTACTAAAACTGTTTTTTAAGTTAAATGTCTGATATTCATGAAACTTAAAGTCTCTAAGGGGCGTGCGTACAAGGCCTAGGCCCGCTGTTGTACGGCCTGTTATTCCATATTCGACGTTCCCCACATATCTCATGCCTTGTTTGTGACTTATTGGTACGTTTCCTTCGTCGACTCCGAATATTGTGCGTGATTTTTCATCTGCCGAAACGCGATAGCTAAATTCGCCTTTTTGCAGCATGGCGCTATTTATATTCTGGTTATATATATTCTCACGTATTTGTCCCTGGGGGCCATATTCTACTATTTTAAAGATGTTGTTGCCGATGAAAATAGGCACATCCTCAAATTCATAGCGGCCATCGTTCCCAACCAGTTGAAAATCCTGTAACACGCCGTTTCTATATATCTCAACTTCCCATCCGGGTTGGCTATCACCGATAAATTGTGTTGAATCAAATTGATCAGGGCGCCCAACTGCTTCGTTGCTTGCCGTAAAACCGCGTCCGCGGCTTTGAGATGATACTAATGTTGTAGATACGGCTGATATATCACCGATGGAAAATGATGTAGCGTTTAATTTACCAAGCAGATTTCCATCTTTATCTTCCCGACCTGCGCTGAAGCGTAATCCTCTTAGTGAGTCTTCTTCATTATCGGATTGTTGCTCGCCTGATACGGATAGTTTTGTTGTTAAATATCCTAAGTCCCCTTGTGATAATAACGAGTATGAAACACGGTTTAAAGTGTTGTCCCCGTCACCAAAATCATAGCCTATATCGGCATCTATAAAAGGTGTGTCATATATCTTATATGGTTCTTGTGTAATCGGAAATACTTTGGACTTTGTGTAAAGTCTATTTAGTTTTGCTCTTAGCTGAGCGCGTTCGAGGCGCTCTATTACCGGTAGCTTCCCTTTGGGATTTAGAACGAGCATAAGGTCGGAAAACTTCAGGTCGGTGTCAATATCAAACCACTGTGAGAATAGCGATGCATCTACATAAATATCATAATTATTTACAGCAATATTTCGCCCTCCTATATCTTGCCTTTTGCCGTTTATAACTACTTCATTATTGTTGATATTTAAGTAAAATGTTTGTGATTCTTTAACAAAGAAACCACGTGCTTCTTTGTTGTCAATATCGGTTTCTATTGCAAAATCCAATATATAAGAAAGAGCGCCAAGTGGCAGTAAATATCCGCCCTGATGTTGGTATACCTCAATTGTTTCGCTAGTAAACAGGCGGTCTATCTTGACCTCTACCAATACAAGATTTTCATCGGACAAAAGATTATTATTTGTTTGTGAGTATGCGAAATTATTACCACCTAATATGCATGATAATAAGATAAGCCAAGTGATAAAAGCGCGAATTATTCGCTGCATAGTTTATGATGTTTTACATGTTATAAATTAAGTTTACCGCTTGCGAGGGTCTTTCCGCCGTCTTTTTCCTTCTCACGGTATATTGCCTCAATATACCCGCCCTGCAGCTTAACCCCTCCGGGTATATCAAGTGGAATGTTAAAATCACGTTTATCAACTGATGTATAAACCGCCAGTCCACCCATAGACTTTAATAAATATTTGCTTCCGTTCTTATTGTAGTAATTTATTTCAAAATCCCCATATAAGGACGCATCCCCATCACGATGTAACGTTAAATTAAGGTGTTCCGTATCTTCGTTCTTACTAAGAGATAAGTTATTCATACTAGCTGTTGCGGACAAATTTCCATGCCTTACTATAATTGGAATTGTAACACCGAAATTTGCTTTTATTGAAATTGTAAGTGTTTTATCCTCATCCTGATTTGAATCGCGCTCGGCATTCTTTTTCTCACGCTCTGTTATAATTTCTTCCGGTACTACTATAAACTGCAAGTGTGAACGATATTCACCTTCGGCTAAATCCTTAGGTTTTCTGGCTAATATACGAACATTCTGATAGCCTCCGGCCGGAATTGAAACCCTTCTTGGTGAAATGCGCAAGAATTCGCTGGCTACCATATCCTCGGGTTTTTCCTGTCCTTCCTCAATTTTTGTTATTTGTCCGCTCTCATTCATAGTTTTATTAACTATTTTTATCCTGTAAACACCGCTGGCGTTGCCGTTGTTAGCAATTGATATAAGAGCGCTACGATTTTTTCCCTCTAAAATTGCCCGTGTCGGTGTTACAAGAAGCCCGGGCTTTGCGAGAGGAATCTCCTGTGCCCGTGCGCAAATACTGAAAGTTATTATGATTAATGTTAATAATATACGATTCATTTTTTTTATCCTTATTGATAGCTGTATAACACTGTTATTGTATAACATGGATTTAAATCCCCGATCTGCGCGGTTGAACTCACCCTAATATCTGCTATGTAATTTAATGTGGTTCCTGATCCTCTGCCGGGATTATCCAGCCCATATCCGTTTCCGCTAAATATTGTGCTGCCGTATTTTGATCTTGGGTTTCTAAGGCCTATACCCATTGATGAATTGCCAGCACATTCAGAATATTCAATATCTATTTTTACATTATTTTGGGCGTTTGATTTTGATTTTTCTCTTATTCTAAGTTCTCCTATAACCCCGTTAGGGTCAAGAACTACCGTGTCTGATGAGGAAAGATAGCCATATTGATCCATGCTTATGGTGGCTATTCCAACGGATGGTTTTACTATCGTGCCGAATTCCAAAGGAGTTGGGTTTCCTATAAAATTTATCTCAGATTTAGCATCTGTTGTAAAAAAAACAGCAGAAACTATTATGTATATGAATATATTGTTGCGCATATGTACCAATTGATGTTCTAATTTAATAATTAGAATAATTGATCAGGCTACATTAAACTGCTTATTTTTCAACCTTAAAAGAAAAAAGGCGGCCAATAATGACCGCCTTTTTGAACGCAACGAGAAAAAGTTATTCATATAAGACTGCAACTTCAAATTCCGGTGAGTGGAAACCTGCATTTGCATCGCTATTTATTTTTAATTTTGCCGATAAAGTTATGTTGGCATTTCTACCGGGAGCTTCATACGCAATATCTGATGATAGATTACGTCCTTTAAAGTTAACTTTGAAGTCATCAATATTTACTCCGGAATCGTTATTGGCAGATGACACATTTATATGTATAGTATCTGCTTGCATTGAAGAGAATTTATAATTGCTGTCGGGCAGATCCTGAACATAAACCTGCTGTTTATCGGATTTGTTTTTTCGTGATATTTTGTGCTTAAACACGCTATTAATTATTTCATCTTGATTGATTGTCAGGCTTTCAAATTCTGATTGCGCCTCAAATGAAGATGGCTTGATTATCTCTACGCTGGCAGATGAGGTTACTGTTACGGCCGATGCCGTTTGAGCCGCTAATAAAGCCGCAAAACCAATATATAATGGTAGCTTGTACATACCTGTTCTCACTATAATTTAATGTAACTATAGTGTAGCAACTGTTGTGCCAGATATTATTGCAAGAATATGGGGTTTTCTTCTATCGTAGGGTGTTTTGTATGGTGTAAATAAAAACTACTGAGTGAAATATCATGAAGTAAATTATTATTTAGTCTTATTTTAGGACATAAAAAAAGGGAGCGCATCGGCTCCCCTTTTAACTTGTCTTTTTTAACTTTTATTCGTAGTCAACAGCTACTGTGAATGTCGGTGTTAAAGCTCCTGTTGTAACAGTGCTTGCAACTGTTAAAGTTGCTCCAAGAGTTAATGTATCGCTGCCGCCTGTAAGTGTAGCGCCACTTAAAGAACCGCCTGAAAGAGTTTGTCCGCCGAAAGTTTGTGACGTGAAGCTTCCAAGAGTAAGGCCTGTAACGTTAGCATCATCAGTAACTGAAATAGCAACGGTTTCAGATGAAGAGCCTGAAATAGTCAGGGTTCCTGCGGCTGTTGAGCTTGAAACCGTCTGCGCGGTGCTCGCTGCGTCAACCGATCCATCGGTTTTAAGTATAACCGTTTCAGATCCTGATGCAGGTTGTACAACCTTACCAAAGTCCATGTCGTCATTAGCTGTTACAGTTAGAGGTTCAACTATTGTAACGCTGGCGTCGTTAGTAACATCTACAGCATAAGCGTTGCCTGCAGAAAGTGAAGCTAGCGCAAAAAAAGCCGCTCCTGCTTTAAGTAAATTTTTATTCATATTCCATCCCCATTATATTCATGTTATTAGATCGATAACGTCCCGTCAGTGTACCACAGTGAAACATCAAAGTAAATGTTTTGTTCCTTTTTGGTGGAGTTTTCAACCTTTGGTTCACATATCACTACTTATATTTCTACTACTAGAATATTTGTATGTCAAATACTATAGAAAAACTAATATTTACTGTAAAAGAAGAGTTTTCCCTTTTTATGATTGGTTAGGGGTGATTGTAACTAAATATAGCCTCTTAAGCCTTAAGCTGCTTTTTTATCACGCAATGTAAGTTTTTCCAGGCAATTATTTATCCATTTGGCAGTTAATTTTTCCTGAACTCCGTTTTGTGCTAAACGCTGGTCAAGATGGTCAAAGCTTACTTTATCCAGCTCCTGATCCTGATTAAAACAGCTATATACATAAGATATTTCACCTGTTACAGGGTCCACATGTTTTTGCAGGCACTGTGCGCAAACTTCCTTCATCATGCATTGCATCGGTGAATTTATCGATCCCACTGCCTCATGTCCTTCTTTTAGATATTTTTTAAGGACGCTATGGCGTGATTTTCCGACGGCTTCCATCATGCGGTGTGAACCTATTGCTATAATACGGTCGGCATCACGCATATCAATATTGCATTTTCCAAGCATTCCCGAGCCATATGCTTCCATGGCTTTTACGATATTGCCGTGGAATGCTCTATCCTGTTCGCGCTCCGGCGTAAATGTAGCCTCGTCACATGCCCATACTATAACATCGGACGCTTCTTCTATTTCATTTATTTTATAACGGTCTTGCGCTTTTTTGTATCCGGCAAAGTATAAAACTTTTGATCCGGCTTTTTTAAAGGCTTTGCCGATGGAAAATAAAACTGCGTTACCAAGACCGCCACCTACTAATATAACCGTTTCTCCGGCTGGTGTTTCGGTAGGAGCTCCGGTAGGGCCCATAAGTACAACCGGCTCATTCTTATTCAAATGGTAGCATAAATCTGATGATCCTCCCATTTCCAGTACGATAGTAGATAGCAACCCTTTTTCTACGTCAACCGATGCACCGGTAAGCGCAAGCCCCTCTGTTGCAAGTACTGTGTGATTATGTTTTTCATCTGTCACACGTATAGCGTTAGCCTCGTAATTTTGCAGACGATAAAATTGACCCGGATGGAAACCACGGGCAGCGGCAGGAGCGTGGATAGTAATTTCCACAATATTTGGAGTCAGGCGCTCGACCTTATGAACTGTCGCAATCAGCTCTTTGTTCATTTGTTTAATGAATGCCGGAGTTTTTGCGTTATTTGCAGGCAATGCCTTATGAAGCATTTTAGTGATAATCGGATAGCCCTGTTTTGCCGCCCCCATAGCTTTTACTACGTTGCCTACAAATGATGGGTGCATATCACCGAAGAAGCTAACATATTTATAATTGTCTGTTTTACTAAGCAAAACATGCACATCTTCGGGCTTTGATGAGTTAGGCTCGGGTTTTACTTCATTACCGTTTTCATCGATTGCTTTGAAATATTTGCCGTCTAGCTCGAAATGCTCGGAATCCTCACGCTGTAGCACCGTGTTAGGGTTAGTGCCTGCTGCCATAAATACTGTTCTGGCTTTTATCAGATGCTCTTCATGCTCACCAATTTCATTTTTAACCGAAACTTTCAAAGCTTCAGCATGCTGATATTTATCAAGCTCAATAGATAATGGAGTGGCGTTAGGCATAAACTCAATGCCTTCTTCCATGGCAAGCTCAACTTCCTCGTGGTTTAAGCGATAGGCCGGAGCTTCACTTAATGCTTTTC
>Ga0066640_10002274_pt1 | contig 11547 bp, 8 predicted proteins | sample CryGeyCG2114_020_2_FD_59505 | JGI IMG/M metagenome (GOLD analysis project Ga0066640, IMG submission 59505) | Groundwater microbial communities from aquifer - Crystal Geyser CG11_big_fil_rev_8/21/14_0.20 | ecosystem: Environmental > Aquatic > Deep subsurface > Groundwater | place: USA: Utah... | reverse complement strand
GCGCTGCGCGAGACGCTGGTGTTCAAGGGCGGAACGGCGCTGCGCAAGTGCTACTTCGGCGACTACCGCTTCTCGGAGGATCTGGACTTCACGGCCGTCGGCGCGGTCCCGACCGGGGCTGCAATGGAGTCGGCCATGCAGGAGGCCTGTGCGCAAACGGTCAAGCTCCTTGATCCCTATGTGCCTATCGACATCGTCTGTGAGCGGCACGTCGAGCGCGAGCCGCACCCGGGCGGGCAGGAGGCCTTCGACATCCGGGCGCGGTTTCCCTGGCACCGCCAGCCGCAGGCGAACGTCATGGTCGAGGTCGCGGTGGATGAGAAACTGCTCAAGCCGTCCCTGAATCGCCCCGTGCTCCACGATTATGGCGAGCCGCTTGAGGTCACCGTGGCGGTCTACTCGCTGGAAGAGATCATCGCCGAGAAGCTGCGGGCGCTCTTGCAGCATCTGCGTGCGCTCGAACAGCGCGGCTGGGTGCGCTCCCGCGCGCGGGACTACTATGACCTCTGGCGGATCCTGGGCGAGTATCGAGACCGCCTGGACCTGGCGGACTTTCCCACCTTTCTGCGTGAGAAATGCGCAATCCGGGACGTAAAGTTCACCGGGCCGGAGAGCTTCTTTCCGCCGTCGATGCTGGCGGTCGTGGAGAAGACGTGGGACCAGTGGCTCGGCCCGCTGGTGCCCAACCTCCCGTCATACGCGACGGTGATCAATGACCTCCGCCCGCAGATCACCGCATTGCTGAGCGCTGATTCATAACAGGAGCAACCGGAGCGAGGCGTATCCTGATAAAATAGTGGTTCAATCACAGCTTCAGGGGTTTAGGTATGGAAGCGAAGAGGATGTCAGCGAGCGTGAAGGATCGTAGCGAAAGTCGCACGGGATCGCAGTTACGGGAAGGAAACGTCGTCGCCGTAGATTTGTTCTGCGGTGCGGGCGGGCTCACGCACGGCCTGCTCGACGTCGGCGTTTCAGTCGTCGCGGGCTACGATATCGATGAAGCGTGTCGACACCCCTTCGAGCACAACAATCCACCGGCACGATTCATAGGACGAAGTGTCTCTGCTCTGAAGGGAGAAGAGCTCGCTCGACTCTATCCTCCGAACTCATGGCGTGTACTCGTCGGTTGTGCGCCCTGTCAGCCGTTTTCCAGATATACCCAAGGATCGAGTGCGGCCTCCGATGAGAAGTGGGGTCTGCTCAGCCACTTCGGAAGACTCGCGGAAGAATCGATGCCGGACGTCGTCAGCATGGAAAACGTTCCCGAACTGGAACGCCATAGCGTGTACGACGAATTCGTGTGCCTCCTTTCTCGCCTCGGATACCATGTGTCCCCACACAAAGTCTACTGTCCGGACTACGGCATTCCCCAACATAGGACGCGACTCGTACTATTCGCCTCTCGTCTCGGGCCGATCCGAATCATCCCTCCCACACATCAGCCGAAAAGATACATGACAGTGAGGCGGGCGATCGGAAATCTCAAGAAGATCGACGCCGGTGGAATCTATTCGCGCGATCCACTGCATCGCACCAGCCGATTGTCCGATACGAACCGGACCCGCATCCGTCACTCGAAACCCGGGGGCTCATGGCGCGATTGGCCTGACGAGCTCATCGCCAAGTGCCATCGGAAGAAGAAAGGAAGGACGTATCCTAGCGTCTACGGTCGGATGAGATGGGACGAACCGTCCCCCACCATCACGACGCAGTTCTACGGCTTCGGCAACGGCCGCTTTGGTCATCCCGAGCAAAACCGGGCGATCTCTTTGCGCGAGGGAGCGATCCTGCAGACGTTCCCTCGGGATTACGAGTTCGTCAAGCCAGGTGACGAATATCGCTTCAAGGTCATCGGACGGCTGATCGGCAACGCCGTCCCAGTCAGACTGGGCGAGGTCGTCGGCAAAACCATCAAACTCCATCTGAGCCAACATGGGAAGTAACGAGCCATTCACGTTCGAGATTTCCCTCAGCGTTCTGGACCACTTGGGGAGACACCTATACCGCAGCTTCGCAACCGTTCTCGGAGAAGCGATTTCCAACTCTTGGGATGCCGATGCTGGCAAGGTGTGGATTTACCTCGACCCGGACAAGAACGGCTTTTGGATCAAAGATGACGGAAGCGGCATGACAGCCGATGATTTCCAAAACAAGTTTCTGAAGATCGGATACTCGAAGCGAAAAGGTGGAAAAAGCCACTCGAAGAAGGGTCGGCCATTCATCGGAAGGAAAGGCATCGGGAAACTCGCCCTATTGTCTTGCGCAGAACGGATCAGCGTCATCTCGAAGACGAAGGATAGCGACTATGTCGGTGGCACGATCGACAACCCTACGCTGGATGAGGCGATCACCGAAGACCTAACCCCCCAACAATACCCCTTGCTCGATGTGGACATGGCAGCGTTTGCGAAGCACACACGAGGACACCGCTATGGGACGATAATCCGATTTGAGAAACTCAAGGACGGCGTGAAGCGCAGCTTCGAGTTCTTGAGCAAGATCGTCGCGCTCTACTTCCGCTTTTCACTACTGGACCCGTCCTTCGAAATCTTCTTGAACGGCGAAAAGATCACACACGAGCATCTGAGTAGCCTCGCGGAGAATACGGAGTTCCTTTGGAAGATCGGCGATTACAAGGATCCTTACGTGCGTGCGTTGGAGCGAGCGTTCGCCAAAGAACCCAAGAAACACGAAACGAAACGCATCAAACTGGCCGGCATCACTGGCTTCATCGCATCGGTGGAAAAACCGAGTTCTCTCAAGATCATGACTACCGAAGAGCGCGTGGGCATCGACCTATTCGTCAATGGACGCTTGCGTGAGAGAGATATCCTCAAGCACATTCCCACCGCGAGAATCGCCGAGAACTATCTGTATGGGCAAATCCACTTCGATGGGCTTGACGACAGCGAAGATCGCTTTACGAGCAGTCGTGAGAATATCGTTGCCGATGACCCCAAATATCAACGATTCCTCGAGAGATTTCGGAAAGCACTTTTGAAGATCGTCGAAGACTGGGACGACTGGCGGAGAAAACACCGGAAGGACGGCGACCCAGAAAACGAAAGTATCTCGAAGACGGAAAGAGCGTCGGCCGGACTGTATAACGCAGTTGCGAAGGAATACGAATCCACGAAGATAACGAAGAAAGCCGATAAGGTGGATGGTTGGGTCGATGACCTCGGTGGGGATGCGACATTCAATTTTGAATCATATGCCGAGTGTTTCATCTCCGAAAATCTTGTCCGCAAATACATTGAGGACAAACGTATTCCGTTGACCCCCGAAGCACAGACCGAGGCAGATACGCGGAAACAGAACGAAGCGATGAATAAGAGCAAGGGAAATATCAGCATTGACGTCCGGAAGACTGGGAACGATCTGAGTTATTTGTCGATGGACTTCTTGGCTCATCTTGTCGACGCAGGCGACAAGACCAGGAGGGACGCACGTCTCATCAGAGATGCCGACGAGTTCAAGCCAATGCGAGATGCGGTCGCGCACACGGCGTTGCTAACCGATGCAGCCAAGAAGAAGCTTGTAACGGTCCGCGAGAACATCAAAGGGCGGGTGAAAACGCTCCTACTCATCGGCAGGAAAGTAGGGGGCCAGCCGTAGTCGATCAGACCCTTCGACAAGGATGCACGATGCCTGACCACATGACCCCCGAACAGCGTTCTCGCGCGATGCAGCGTGTGAAGCTCAGGAACGGCTCTGTCGAGAAGATCGTCCAACGTGAACTCCTGGTACGCGGATTGAAGTTCCAACGGCACGTCCGAACGTTACCCGGCAGCCCGGACATCGTCTTCAGAAAGCAGCAAGTCGCCGTTTTCGTGGACGGTGACTTTTGGCACGGTTGGAGACTCCCGATCTGGGAGCATAAGCTTCGACCATTCTGGCGTGAGAAGCTACGAACCAATCGGGTACGCGATCAGCGCAGTTTCCGGAAACTTCGGTCGCACGGTTGGCAAGTCATTCGAATTTGGCAGCACCAACTGAACTGTGACAGGGAGAAATGCGTTCAGAGGGTTCTGCGGGCTATCTCTCGAAACGTGGGAAGGTCGAAGACCATGAATAGTTTTGGCTATCCTATTGGCAGAGTGAGAGTTCGGTTAAGCGGTTCGATTCGACAGGCGTCTGGCGTCTCCGAGTGTGCACCAGCTCGTCGAGGCTGATCGTTATAGTTTGAACTCCTAGGGCGCGGAACAGTTCGGATACTGCACGTCCCGGGGAGCCAATCAAACGGCCCAGAGCGGAGTCCCCTCAATTGAGGGGCTCCGCTCTCGTCGTTTTTGGTGCCGCCTGTGATGTTAGTTCTGTTATAATCTGTGAGTTCTTCCCGCCTTGCCACTAGGAGGCTCTACCATGGAAGCCGTCATTGAAACGCTGACCCCGCATGAGATTTCCAAGATCCTCAAGCTCCACCCCTTTACCGTCACGCGGCTGGCTCGCGAGGGGAAAATCCCGGCATTCAAGGTTGGCGGCGTGTGGCGCATCCGGAAAGACCAATTTGAGCGATGGATTGAGGGCAGGACGACTTCAACAACGCGAAGCAAGTCCCGGCGGCAGGTGAACCATGGCTAAGTCAAAGACTGCGGCACAGCCCGCACGGAAGAGTCGTCAGGCAGGCAACGGCGCCAACCTGGGATTTGAAGAAAAACTCTGGCAGGCCGCCGATAAGATGCGGGGCCACATGGACCCGGGGGAGTACAAACATGTGGCCTTGGGACTCGTTTTCCTCAAGTACATCTCGGACGCCTTCGAGCAGCGCCGAGAGGAATTAGCCAAAGAAAAAGGAGCCGACCCAGAGGATCGTGACGAGTACCTCGCCGAAAACGTCTTCTGGGTGCCAAAGCAGGCCCGCTGGAAGAGTCTTCAGGCCAACGCTAAGCAGCCGACCATCGGCAAGCTGCTCGACGACGCCATGGTGGCGATTGAGAAGGAGAACCCCTCACTCAAAGGCGTGCTCCCGAAAGACTACGCCAGGCCCACCCTGGACAAGCATCGCTTGGGCGAGCTCATTGACCTCATCGGCACGATTGGACTCGGCGATCAAGACAGCCGTTCCAAGGACGTCCTCGGGCGGGTCTATGAGTATTTCCTGAGCAAATTCGCCAGTGCTGAAGGTAGAAAGGGTGGAGAGTTCTACACTCCCCGTTGTGTCGTGCGGTTGCTGGTGGAGATGATCGAACCGTTCAAGGGCCGTGTGTACGACCCTTGCTGCGGCTCAAGCGGCATGTTTGTTCAAAGCGATGAGTTCATCCGGGCGCACGGTGGCCGACTCGGTGACATCGCGATCTACGGTCAGGAGTCCAACCCCACCACCTGGCGGATGGCCAAGATGAATCTGGCGATCCGTGGCATCGAAGCGAATCTCGGCCCGCAGAACGCCGACACCTTCCATAACGACCTCCACAAGGACCTCAAAGCCGACTTCATCCTGGCCAATCCGCCGTTTAACGTAAGCGACTGGGGCGGCGAGCGGTTACGTAACGATGTGCGCTGGAAATACGGAGCTCCACCGGTCGGTAATGCGAACTTTGCCTGGGTCGAGCACATGATCCATCATCTGGCTCCGAATGGCATCACTGGGTTTGTCTTAGCCAACGGCTCCATGTCATCGAATCAATCCGGAGAAGGCGATATCCGCAAGGCCATCATTGAGGCGGATCTAGTGGACTGCATGATCGCGCTCCCCGGGCAGCTCTTTTACGGAGCGCTGATCCCAGCCTGCCTCTGGTTCCTCACTCGGAACAAGAAGAACGGCAGATTCCGCGATCGGAGCGGCCGGACGCTCTTCATTGATACCCGGAAGATGGGGCATCTGGTGGATCGTACCCACCGGGATTTCTCGGATGAGGAGATCGCCCAGGTCGCCAGCACTTACCACGCCTGGCGTGGCGAGAAGGACGCGGGCAAGTACGCCGATACGCCTGGCTTCTGCAAGAGTGCTTCGCTTGAGGAAATCCGCAAGCACAATCATGTGCTCACTCCCGGCCGCTACGTTGGTGCTGAGGCAGTTGAAGATGATGGCGAGCCCTTCGAGGAGAAAATGAAGCGGCTCACCACAAGCCTCCGGCAGCAGCAGGCCGAAGCCGCCAAGCTGGATGCCGCCATCGCCACCAACCTGAAGAAGCTGGGTTATGGCGGATGATTCCGGCCAAGGACATCCAAGATCGAATAGTGCGGGCCGTTTGTGATCTCTATCGCCATGATGGCGACTTGCTCAACTTGCAAGCAAGCGAGCGCTCAATCACACATAAGCTAGCCGAGCACATGCAGCGACAGTTTCCTCGGTGGGACGTGGACTGTGAGTACAACAGGCTTGGCGCCCAGCCGAAACGAATTGCCACCACTTTGGTGCTACCCGACATCATCGTCCATCGGCGAAGCAGTCCAGACAATATATTGGTCATTGAAATCAAGAAGCCGGATGGCGAAGACGATGCCGCCGACATGGATAGGCTGCATGAGTTCCGAAATGATCCCAGCTATCGGTATCACTACGGTCTTTTCCTTCGTCTGGGAAGAACAAGTTGCGAAAGAGCCGTCTTGCTAAGTGACGAGGGAGACAAGGATTGGACCGGGTTAGTGCAAGCTGCGTTGAAGGAGTTGGGGTATGGCGGATAAAACGCGCGAGACGGTCTACGGTGACTTCTCAGCAGACTTCATTGAAGAACGCTTGATGAATCTTTGTGATCCAGACGCCGGTATTCAGACGGGGCCATTCGGAAGCCAGCTCCACCAGAAGGACTACGTTGCCATAGGTACTCCCATTATCACAGTGGAGCACCTCGGCGAGAACCACATCCTCCACGATGGCGTACCACGCGTTTCTGATGAAGATAGGAACCGCTTGTCTCGGTACTTGCTCCGTCCGGGTGACATCGTTTTCAGTCGTGTTGGCTCCGTCGATCGACGCGCCCTCGTGCGACGCGCTGAAGATGGCTGGTTGTTTTCGGGCCGCTGTCTTCGAGTCAGGCCAAACCCGGAGAAGATCGCCGCGAGCTTTCTCTCCTACTTCTTCGGACTCCCCGCATTCAAAGAGCACATTCGAGCTATCGCGGTTGGAGCAACGATGCCATCGCTCAACACAGAACTTCTGAGCAATGTGGTTGTCCCTTACCCGCGTGATTTGGACGAACAACGTGCTATCGCGCACATTCTCAGCACACTGGACGACAAGATTGAGATGAACCGGAAAATGAACGAAACGCTGGAGGCCATCGCGCAGGCGCTATTCAAGTCCAGGTTCACGTACGCCACAAAGGATGGACTACCTGAAGGTTGGCGCGTGTCCATAATTGGGGACGAAGTCCGCGTTGTTGGCGGCAGCACGCCCAGCACCGCCAAATCAGACTTTTGGGAGGGCGGCACGTTCTACTGGGCAACACCGAAAGACCTGTCAACTCTCATGAGCCCTGTCTTGCTTAATACTGAACGGCAAATTACAGCAAGCGGTCTTGAAGAAATCAGTTCCGGGTTGTTGCCCCCTGGCACGGTGTTGTTATCTTCACGGGCACCGATCGGTTATCTTGCAATCAGCGAAGTGCCGGTAGCCGTGAACCAAGGCTTTATTGCCATGGTTTGCGATAAGGAGCTGCCGAATCATTACGTGCGATTATGGGCGAAAGAGAACATGGAAGCTATCCGGGCAAACGCCAATGGCACGACATTCCCCGAGATCAGTAAGACGAACTTTCGCCCGCTGCCTGTGCTCGTCCCATCGAAGCCTGCCGTGCACGAGTTCCTACGGCAGGTGGAACCGCTGCACAGACGCGTGGTATCCAACTTGAAGGAATCCCGGACCCTCGCCGCCCTGCGCGACACCCTGCTGCCCAAACTCATTTCTGGCGAATTACGGGTGAAGGATGCGCGTCGTGAGGTTGTCGGGGCGATTGAGGGCAACAGACTAACAGGGACGCGCTGATGACTTTGAATCCTGTCTATGCAACTACCGGCAACGAGCTAGAGAAGGTCGATGTCCGACTGAGCTACCGGATCGTCCGTCTTTTCTCCGAAGGGTTGTACGCCAGCCCGAACAAAGCGATTGAAGAGCTGGTTGCAAACTCATTCGACGCGGGGGCGCGGCGGGTGTCCGTCATCCTTCCGGCAGATTTCCATGAGCAAGGGGCGACGATTGCCGTTTACGACGATGGCGAGGGCATGGACGTTGATGGCTTAAAACTACACTGGTTGATTGGTAAGAGCGTGAAGCGAAGCTTGGCCACGCTACCGTTGGGCCGGCAGCAAATTGGCAAGTTCGGCATCGGCAAGCTCGCGACGTACGTCCTCGCCAACCGTCTTACCCACATCTCGAAGAAGGGGGGCAAGTTCTACTCGACCTCGATGAACTTCAAAACCGTCGATGACAGGGGAGACGAAGAAGTGGAGCCGAAGACTCCAATCAAGATCAGTCTCCGCGAACTCACTGAGGATCAGGCCAAGCAAGCGTTGAAGGATTGGACGGGCGCAGCCGCGTTTCAGAAGTTTGGGCTAAAGCTGTTCGGCGCGGGAGCTGCAAAGTCGTGGACCTTCGCGATCCTGTCTGACCTGAAGGATAAGGTCCACGAGATTCGACGGGGAAGATTGGAGTGGGTGCTGCGTACCGCTCTTCCTTTGCGTGACGACTTTTCGATCTATCTAGACGGAGCCGAGCTCAAGCCCAGCAAGGCTGGCAAGGGGCTCCTCAAAAAGTGGATTCTTGGCAAGGACATCGACGAGTTACCTAAACCGGCTCCTGACGAGATCGAGGCAGTCGAGGACAAGAATCAGCCCAAAGACTCCGAGACGCGCTTCGCACTGGAGCACAAGGCGGTCGGTCGGATCACGGGATACGCCGAAGTTTACCGCGACTTGCTCACGGGCAAATCGGACGAACTCGGGCGGAGCCATGGTTTTTTCGTGTACGTCTTTGGACGCCTCATCAACGTGGAGGACGGGCATTTCGGTATCTCGCCCGATGAACTACGGCACGGCACGTTCGGCCGCATCCGCGTAGTCGTCCACATGGATGGGCTGGACGAATATCTCCAATCGGATCGCGAACACATCCGCCAAGGACCAGTTCTCAATGACGCTCAGAACATCCTCCGTGCGATCTTCAATAAGATCCGGCCTGAGTTGGAGAAAGCGGACGCACAAGAAGAACCGGGCGCGAAACTCGCCCGTAAACTTGCAGGCAGTCCCGCCAGTTTGGCCCGCCGCCCCATCATCGAGATGGCGCGTGCCGCGCTGGATGGCAAGATCAAGTCCCGGTACATCGCGCTTCCCCCGGCTGCCACGCAGAACGAGCGGGACAAACTCGTCGCGGCGCTGGAGATACGGGCAGAGACGCCGGAACAGTTCGTTGGAGGGATCGACTTCGTCTACAACGCTACGGCCAATGATGGGCTCGCTGTGTACGACGCCATTACGGGCCGGCTCAGGGTCAACGGCTTGCATCCGTTCGTCGGAGCGTTCTTCGATGAATTCACTAGCAAAGCCAGCGGTCTTCCGCTTGAGATGTTTGCTATGGCCGAAGTGCTTCTAGAATCCCATCTTTATCAAGTCGGGCTCAAACAGGATCAGATTGATTGGATGATGACCGTGCGCGACCAATTGCTGAGGTACGTCGCGCAGGAGTCGGGGCGAAGGACCGCGCTGACCATCGCTAACGCCCTTCGGAATGCCCGAAACGATGAGGATAGGCTAGAGATCGAGATTGTCGAAGCTTTCCGCAGTCTTGGATTCGACGCAACGCGGGTCGGCGGCAAGGGCAAACCTGACGGCGTGGCCAAGGCGCACCTCAGCCCTGGTGCCGACAACAAACCCCGGAGGTACGCGACAACCCTCGAAGCGAAGAGCAAGAAGAAGGACGGGGCCAAGCTGAAGACAAAGATTTTCGGAGTGTCAACGATCGCGAGGCAGCGTGACGAGGCACAGTGCGAGCATGCCATCGTCGTCGCACCGGCGTTCGACCATACGCCGGGAAAAGACAGCGCCCTCAGTAAAGAAATCAAGGCTGATCGTAGCAGCACCGCTGCCAACGGTAAGCCTCGTACGATTACGGCGATCCATGTCGAAGACTTGGCGCGCCTCGTGCAATTGCGGCCCGTCAAACGGCTGGGACTGGCCAAGATCCGCGAGCTGTTCCAAACCTGCAGCATGCCAGAGCAGTGTAAGGAATGGGTGGACAAGGTGGAGAAAGAAGTGGTAGCCAAACCGCCCTACGCCAAGATCATCAATGTAATCCACGCTCTTCAACGGGAATACGACATGGCGGCGGTCGAATACGGGGCATTGCGGGTTGCGCTCGGCAAGGAGGCGCCGCCCTACAAGGTGGCGACCAACGATGAACTGAGCGAGTTATGCAAAGCAATGGCCGCTATGGCGAGCTACGAGATTAGCGCCACCGACCGTACTGTCGAGTTGAATCAGAGTCCGGCAAACGTTCTCGCCGCGATCGAATCAGCGACCAAGGCCCAACTTACCGATGAACACTGACTATTCGGTCGCATCCTCAATCCTACGGTTCTGTGAGAGGCTGCCTGCCGTATGTTGAAATCGCATAAGAAGACCATCCTCGAAACGCTTGGCCGCAGCCCGATTCATCCGTTCCCGGCACGTATGGCGCCAGGGATCGCGCTCGAAGCCCTTGGCGAAAACCAGACTCCCCTCCGGGTACTCGATCCGATGGCCGGTTCAGGCACGGTTCTCGCAGTCGCGCGCGCAAAGGGTCACCGAGCTTTTGGGGTGGACCTTGATCCTCTCGCCGTTCTCCTTGCTAGTGTTTGGACGCGAACGGTCGATGCGAGACGTGTGAACGACAAAGCCGAAAACGTCTTGAACCGTGCCACAGCGGCATTCAGGTTGCTTTGCTCTGGACGGGCTTATCCGGCCGGCAGTGATGACGAGACCCGGAAATTTATTCGCTACTGGTTTGATGACTACACGCGCCGCCAGCTGGCTGCACTTTCGGCGGCGATCCGCCGGGTCCAAGATGATACGACGCGTGACGTGCTCTGGTGCGGGTTTTCCAGGCTCATCATTACGAAAAGCGCAGGAGCTTCACTCGCGATGGATCTATCACACAGCCGGCCTCACCGAGAATTCACGCATGCGCCGGTGAAGCCGTTCAATCGTTTCATCTCGGCTGTGAAGGCTGTCGTCTCGAACTGCCCCCAACCGGGGCCGGGAGCAGTTGGGCCTGTCACAGTTGTGAGGCGGGGCGACGCTCGAAAATTGGACATTGAAGATGGCTCGATGGACCTCGTTCTTACCTCGCCGCCGTACCTGAACGCGATCGACTACATGAGGTGTAGTAAGTTCTCGCTCGTCTGGATGGGGCACAGCGTGAGCGAGCTTCGCCAGATTCGTGGGGAGAGCGTTGGTACGGAGGCATTGTCTGAGCAAGCGTTGGATGCCCCATGGGTGAAGATGCTGATCAAGCAACTCGGTCTTAAGCCGGCTCTCTCTAACCGTGATTATTCTCTCTTGGCGAGATATGTGTGGGATATGGGAAGTGCATTGGCCGAGGTATCGCGAGTTTTGCGAAACGGTGGGCGC
>Ga0066640_10002269_pt1 | contig 11558 bp, 10 predicted proteins | sample CryGeyCG2114_020_2_FD_59505 | JGI IMG/M metagenome (GOLD analysis project Ga0066640, IMG submission 59505) | Groundwater microbial communities from aquifer - Crystal Geyser CG11_big_fil_rev_8/21/14_0.20 | ecosystem: Environmental > Aquatic > Deep subsurface > Groundwater | place: USA: Utah... | reverse complement strand
CGCTCCGGCTGTTTCAGTAAAGGCCGCGCCTGATGTGACGTCACCGACGGCGGTGATGTCGCCTGCTCCCGTTGCTGTTACGGTTGTTCCCGTAATCGAAATGCCGCTGCCAAGATTTAAAAATCGTGTAGAACTTGCGCTGTCATCCCAGAAAAATATTGTATCAGCATTGGGATCAGTTAAACTTGCCCCCGTTCCACCATCTGCCAAAGCAACATCCGTTTGCCCCGACGCGTACAAAGTCACATCGGCAACAATAGCGTTCAATTCCGCGTATGTGTTAATATCTGCCGCAAAAAGAGCTGTCCCGGAACCCATAGCAAACTCTTCCCAATCCGTATTTGTTCCATCAGCTGTGGTCTTAACATACATTGTTCCATTCGTTCGATCAAAAGCGATATCCCCGATGTTAGCGGTGATAACCGTTTCAGGATTTCCATTGTTGACATAAAAAGCAATGTCTCCCCCCGTGTTTTCAAAGGTAACAATGGCTGTCGTGTCAACCGCGTTAGAATCAACATGCAAAGCCGTACTGGCCGTATTAACCCCGACACCGATAGTGGCATCAACAATCAACCCTTCTGTATCCAGACATTCCTCCCCGCTGGAATCTATACGAACGCAACCTTGAGCCACAACATTCCCATCTGAGTCAACACGAAATACTTCAGCTGGAGTAGAGTCTTGAACAGAAAAAGAGCTGGAACCGCCGGCTTCATCAAGGACAGCCTCAATGTCGTCAGCAAACGCGCAATGTAACGCGGGTATGGAAAGAAAAACCGATAGAAAGGCAATTGTAAGAAATTGATTTATAATCTTAAATCTTGACATAAATGCAGTGTATTGTGGAGCATTTTGCCCTATATGTTGGGTCATATATTCGCTTTGATACAAAATGTTCTGTTTAAGGATTAACAAAACTCTAAGATAACAGTTAATACTGCATATAGGGCTTAAGAGCAAAGCGCGCCCCTATGTTTAGTATATAGTACTATATTAACAAAATTAGACCGCGTCTCAACAGATGTTTGTCTTTTTTTTGGTTCATTTTGCCGTTTTTTTACAATTTTGTCGTCGAATGAAAAATCAAGGAAAGAAAGCAGTTAGGAAAAACCGCTTGAAAGAATTAAATAGAAAAAAATGACGTGTGAAAGTTACTTAAAGCAGGAATGATCCGTGCAAACTGGACCTCGATGAAACAAGTAACGGTGATTAGCAACCCAACGATACATTATTTTACCTACAAAACTTGCTCCGGGAAAATAAAATGGAAAAATAAACGGCCACAACATCGGCAGTTTTAACGAAAGTCTTTTTAACGCGTCAAATCCTCCCGTAAGCGATCCGTCCGTGTCAATCAAATGCAATTGACTCAATGCCGCCTGTTTTGTCAGATCGGGATGAAGCTTTTCCAGTTGATCAAGATGGGATTGAAAATCGACATATTTTAATTCGCCGAATAAATCCATCACTTTCAATTGCTTCACACTGTTTAAACAAAATTGACATTTTCCGTCATACAATAGCTGACACTGTCTGGACGCGGCATGATAATTTCTTTTCCCCTCTATCCATTTAATAAGACGCCGGGGATTAACAAATAACAGCAATTGAGGGGGAAATAAAAAGAAAAATGTTGCCGGCACATCTAAAGTCAAAATTAAAAGCACATGAAAAAAACAGCCCAAATATATCGCCGCTATCCTTGTACGATGATAAAACAACAAGAAAATCATAAGCAACTCCAGCGTAACAATCAATACGCCAATGGCAAAACACAATTGCGGCTGATCATACAAAAAATCCTTTAAAATAAATGTTTTCACTACTCCTGTCGTCGGATAATTCATTAAAGAATAGATCGGATTATGCGTCAGCCAGTTTCCCTGCGCCGTTACTTTGTATAAAGCTGTATAAAAAAACGTAAACCCGATCTGTAACTGCAGCAATCTTTGCACAAAAAATGGTCTTTGCTTTTTGTAAGATTGCTCATCCCTTTTTCTCACACAATCAACAGAAAAATAATCGCCATGATAACCTGTTATACACATAAGAAATAACGTTACCAAAAGAATATCCCAGGACAGCGTTCCGACATGCAAAGCGTTAAGCGCGTAAAAATAATAACAAGCCAGTGTCATAACAATACAGCTAAGCTGACTTAAAAAACCGATGAGAAACGAAAAACACGACACGCAAAAAATCCAAACGAAAACAACAACCAGCCAATCGGGACTTTTTTGGACAAGCTGCAACACCTCGATTGTGAAAAAACTTGGATTGTATGTTTTAAACGCCGTAGAAAAGTAATTATCCGGCAAGTGTAACAGCGACGGAATAACATGAAACGCTGTCGTCAAAGCGGCAGCTATACGAAATAATCCAAGACTTATAGATGGTCTTTCTTCCAGAAACAATCTGTTCCAAAAATTTTTAATCATTTTTCACCTGTATCATTTTAGACAATTGCTCAATAAGTTCGTCCGCCCGTCTGTAACCTAATTCCTTGGCTTGATTGGCATCAGCGAGAGCTTGGGCATACTCTTTCCTATCCGCCAAAACTTTGGCACGGTTAAAATATGTCGCCGCCACTTTCGGATTCAATTCTAGCGCGCGCGAATAATCTTTGAACGCCAAATCATATTGTTTAAGCCCATCGTACGCGTTACCTCTGTTGTGAAAAACCTGAAACATTTCCGCTCCCAACTCAATCGCTTTGTCAAAATCTTCAATGGCCTTCACGTACTGTTTGGTTTCATTGAAAACAATTCCCCGGTCATTATAGGTCTGCATCAAATCGGGCTGCAATTCAATAGCCTTATTAAAATCAGACAAGGCAGCCGCATAATTTTTCCGGCCAAGATACAGCCTTCCTCTATTATTATAAGTTGCTGCCGATTCAGGATTGTATTCCAGCGCTTGATTATAATCCTTTAAAGCCAGCTCATCCTGTTTCCAATGCTTGTAAATAACTCCTCTATTGTTATACGCTTCAAACTGATGTGGATTTAATTCTAGCGCGCGATTATAATCTTCAAAGGCAAGTTTATATTGTTTCTGAAAATCATACAGCCTTCCCCGGTTAATATAAGCTTTGTAGAAGTTTGGATCGATTTCAATGGCTTTGTTAAAATCAAACAACGCCTTTTCCGCTTGATTAAGATTCATGTAAACAATCCCACGATTACTGAAAATATCCGGAAAACCGGCATCTGAATCAATCGCCTTGTTGTAATAATCAAGCGCCAACGCATTATTACCCGTCTCCTCGTAAATAATGCCAATATTGCTGTAAGCGATTGTATTTAACTGATCCAGCTCGACCGTCTTCATAAAACTTAATAATGCCGAATCATATTTTTTCTTTCTTAAATAAGCGCTGCCTAAATTTAAATGCGATCGAGCCTTGTGAGGTGATTTGGAAACCACATCCTCCCACAAAGCAATTTGCGTCTGCCAAACTTTATTACGCTGTATGGTTAATACACAAAACATTATGACAACAAGTGAGCCTAGTATTATAAATTTCCGGTCAAACGGAATCTTCGCGCCTATTTGACAAATTTGATACAACACCATAACCGATACCAAAGAAAACCCTACCGACGGTAGATACATTCTATGTTCAAAAATAACATGACGAATCGGGATAATGCTTGATTCAACCAGTATAGTTATAAAAAACCAGGCCATGCCAAATGAGAGAAGCACGTTTTTTCTGTAAAATTTAAAACATATCCATACTAACGCCATCAATCCAATTAAACTTAGAAACACGCTTGCTTCAAATAAACTGTGAGAAACAGCAAAGTCATAATCCAAATTTTGGCCAACCGGAAACACCAGTAAGCGAATATATGTCCAAAGGACGCGCGGCTGTGTTAACGAATATGTTACAATCGACACCACATCTGAAAAATGTGACTGTGAAGGTTGTATCTTTAGCAAAACAACGTCAAATTGAAACTGCCACAACAATGGAACAATCGACAGAAACAGCAATATGAGCGCCGCGAATCTCCATTTTAACGCCTTGATCGCCTGCGCGTTAAAAAAATAACACTCCAAAGCGACAATCATCAAAGGAAGCGTAAAAACAATTTCTTTGGTCAGCATCCCAAAGCCGGCCGTTAGCGCTGATCCTGCCAAAAACCATACTTGTTTAGAAATTCGCCCTTTCAAATATAAACAAATTGAGCAAAGATAAAATAATGTTGCCAGCGAAGCGAAGCGCTGCGCGATGTACGCCACTGCTTGTGTCGCGATCGGATGCGTTAAGAATATCAATGCCGTTAACAGTGCCAGCCATTCTTTGTGGCGCGTTATCTTTTCTTCCCGCATTCGCGGCGATTCAAAAAGAAGAATCACAAAAAACCAAACTAAAATAGCGTTAATAATATGGACGCATACATTCACCAAATGATAGCCAAACACATCCAATCCATGAAAATAATAATTGAGCGCGAAAGTGTAGAATGTCAAAAAGCGCGTCGGTGTGGATTCAAATTGCCATATCGCCTGAGGGTTGGTTAAATCGCGAATAGCGGCATTCTCGACAATAAAACCTTGATCATCAAACTGAAATTCGCCATGTAAGGAATTAAAATACACACCAAGCCCAACAAGGACAATGAGAATAACAGAACCTATTCGACGCATTGATACCTCACCTGCTGCGATCGTTTATACGGACTTTCTATGATGTCAGGATGGTAAACGCTTGAAACCAAAAACTTATCAAAGTAAGGAAACCGCCATCTTAAAAACCGGCAAAAAGCCGGTCCCTGCTCTTTTCGGGAAACAGTGCTGAGAATGTTGCGATGAATATTATCAAACATTATTGTGCGCGTACGGAATATGTCGTGCGGATCAATGAGCTGCGGAATTTCGTTTTTGACACCGTAAACTTCAACATAACTGAAGCTGTCATTCACATTAAAAAACATAATCCATCCTGCCGGTGGAAAAAGAAATTTCACCTTCGGCAATGTTTCTTTAAATAATGGATTTAGGTAAAAAAACCGCGTGGACTCATAGTGAAAAACCAATGTCCAAACGATGACAAAAATAGTGATTAATGTGTTGCGAAGTTTAATAATATCTCCTGCTTTTGATGATACGATTTATTGGGTAGCATTTCTGCTCAAACAATGGAATTAACGCTTCTGGCGTTAATTCCAAACTCGCATCAACGCTACCCAATAAATTCTCAACAATTTACATTATATGCAATTGACAGTTAGTGTATCGCGCGCAGTTTATTTTTTATTTACTACAATTTATCAAGTAAATAAAAAATATTGTTTGAGCACGATGCACTAACTGTCAATGAATCATAATTCTTTTTCCCTGCATATCATTCTCAGAAAGCACATCCGCCGTAAACGTTTCAAATTTCACCGTTGAATCTTTCCAGCAGTCTCTGGGAAGTCCGGCTTTCTGCGAACATAATTCCGATAAAAATTCTTCTTTACTCCAGCCCGTTTCCGTCGCCACTTGAGGTAAAAACACACCACTTCGTGTTCCTTTTGAAACAATCACCCCGTGCACGCCAAGCTCAATATCCATAACATTTTTAATAACTGTTGGCTTCGATAAAACAGAAACCTCCACATCAATCTCATCCAGCTCATCCAACGTAACCGGCGCAAAACGGGGATCCTGCGCCGCCGATGAAACCGCCATATTGCGCACCGTCAAACATAACGGCGCTTGCCCAACAATATTTCCAATACACCCTCTCAACTGTCCGTTTTTATGTATTGTCACAAACGCTCCTTCCACTTCCAATAGACGCGGATCTTGAACATCAAACTCCGGAATCTCACCGGTACGCACATAGCTTTCTACTGTCTGACGGGCAATATCAATCAATTTTTGTTTTTGTTCCATCGTAAGGGCGACTCGGCGAGTCGCCCCTACATTTTTTTGATATATCGCCACCGCCACGTACCCGACCACCCGCGCGCGCTCCCCTGTCACATCGCCGGAATGAGCGTATTTTAAAACATCAGCCTGGTCCAATCCCCGTTCTTTAGCATAAAGCAATCCGGCAATGACCGGCATAAAGCCACACATCTCCATCGTCTTTTGATAATATTCTTTGACAATCTTTTCCGTCTGAAAATTTTTTATAGCCTCAATGGAATGCAAATCCATTGTCCTTGCAATCGTACTGTCGTGATAATGTGACAAATCTGTGCTGATAACAACCAACACATCCTTACGATCACCGACGATCTTATTGAGCGTTTCGGCAAACTTCTGCAATGTCTGAAAACTGGGCTGACCGATAATAACTGGAACCACGCGCAAATCATGAAATGTTTCCTGTAAGAAAGGAATTTGAACTTCCAGGGAATGTTCCTTTTCAAACGCTTTAGGTTGAAAAAGGATCTGTTTGTCTGAATCAATAAGTTGTTTGGCAAACGCTTGGTCGACGTCAACAACGCCCAACGGGGTTTGGAACCCTCCCTCTCCCCAGACAGATAGGCCTTGAAAGCCAAAAAAATGACTCGGCGCTAAAATCACAACTGTTTTGTAGTTCTGCTGACTTACAGCTTTGTAACTATGCGCCGCGACATCACCGGAAAAAACATACCCGGCGTGAGGAGCGATAATGACATCGATAGGAAATTTATACGGATCAACTTGCGCGTTTGAGAGGAATTTCTGAATATCTTTGGATAGTTGTAAAGCATCAGAAGTGTAGAATTTGCCGCTCACATTGGGCTGTTTGATCAGCTCATCACTAACGGCTAATCGAGTAAACGAAAAGATAATTATAACCGTCAGGATAACTCGCCTAACGCAAGTTAATAATTTCATCGTATTATTTCGAAGAAAAATATTTATCCAAACTCAAGCTGGTGCTTTGATCCATTTTTAAAATCAAGCCGGCCGTCAAAAGAAAGAGACAGCTGTCAAATAAAAGTACAATATGCAGCGGAAATGACATCAGCTCACCAAAGCATCCGCATTCCGTAATCGGCAGCTGTCTTAAAATGGCCTGTGACACAATGACAATAAATACTGTAACCATTAAGAGAAAACCTCTTAACGCCCAAATTGTCCAAAGACCCAGAAAAAGAAAAATCCCAATGAAGAATTCAACCCAAGGTATTGTATGGGCGGTAAACAATTCTAATAGCCTGGGGAAAATATCATAACCTTCAATGACATAAAGAAAATTCTGGTAGGGCCCGGTCAGTTTTTCAAAACCGGAAACAATAAAAATGGATGCTAAGCCAACGCGGATTAGGACAAAAATATTAATTATCTTCACCTTTTAAAAATTTATTTAACTGCGTTATTAGTGATTGCGGGCCGACAAACATTTCTCCATTAATAAAATAGGTGGGCGTGCTTTGAACGCCAAGAGTTTTGCCTTCCCCTTTGTCATTCTTAATGTGTTCCAGAATACTTTCATCCGCTAAACAGCGCTGAAGCTTTTGACTATTAAGGCCCGCGTCTTTCGCGATTTCTTCAAAAGCCGGTTTGGCATCTGTTAAATCTTTCCATTGCTCCTGCCGGTTAACCAAGCCGTCGTGAACAGCCCAAAACTTATCCTGACGGGCGGCGCATTCGGCGTACTGAGCTGCCGCAAAAGCATGCCGATGCATAGTCAAAGGAAAATACTTCATTTCCAGACGCACAATACTTGGATATTTCTTTGCAAATTCAGAAAGATATTTCGCCCCATAAGTACAGGCAGGACATTGAAAATCGATGTACTCAACGATTTGTGCCGGCGCGTTTGCGGGGCCCTTGACTCTTGCTGATGCCGCGGCAACGGGTGTTCCTCTTGAATTATCAATATAGGTCTTAATACCTATAATAGCGACGACACTGATACCGAGAATAATTAAAGTTGCTGCTGTTTTAGAAGGTTTTGCCATATTAGAGTTGTGGTCCCGCCGAAACTAAGGACTTTCCTTTCTGTGTATCCGTAAAATGTTTAAAATTTTTAATAAACATTTCCGCTAGGTGTTTGGCTGTCGCGTCATATTCATCCTTATTGCTCCAAGCATCACGCGGATTGACTGTTGTTTCTAAAAACGATACCTCTTTTGGAATGCTAAGATTAAGCGTTGGTAATATTTCATACTCTACCTTGGCGAGTGTGCCGTCAAAGATGGCATCAATAATCTTGCGATTATCAGCCAATGAAATACGCTTACCTACTCCCGGCTTTCCGCCGACCCAACCCGTATTAATTAAATACGCGTCCGATTGGTGCTCTTGCATTTGGTGAGCCAGAATTTCCGCATACTTAGTTGGATGAACAAGTAGAAAGGCCTTTCCAAAACAAGCGGAAAATGTCGCTTGCGGCTCGGTTACACCGCGCTCTGTTCCGGCAACCTTAGCCGTGTAGCCGCTCAGATAATGGTATGATGCTTGTTCGGATGTTAATTTTGCGACAGCTGGAAGAACGCCAAACGCGTCGCAGGTCAGAAAGATAATGTTTTTTGGATGCCCGCCCTTACTCACCGGCTTAACGATATTATCGATATGATAAATTGGATAAGAAACCCGCGTATTTTGTGTTTTCTTAGAAGAAGCAAAATCAATTTTTCCGTTCTCATCAACATCACAGTTCTCGAGCAAAGCATCTCTTTTAATTGCGGCAAAAATATCCGGTTCTCTTTCTTTTGTCAAACCAATACATTTCGCGTAACATCCGCCTTCAAAATTGAAGATACCATCTTTATCCCATCCGTGTTCATCATCACCAATCAACTCACGTTTAGGATCCGTAGAAAGAGTTGTTTTTCCCGTTCCTGATAAACCGAAAAATAAGGCCGTGTCGCCATCTTTGCCTTTATTCGCCGAACAATGATATGCTCCGATTCCTTTCAGAGGAAGAAAATAATTCATAATAGAGAAAATACCTTTTTTATTTTCTCCGCCGTACCATGTTCCACCGATAACTGTTTGCCGTTCTTTAATATTAAACGCGCCGTAAACTTCTGAATTCATGCCATACTTCGCGTAATCCGCGCAAGATGTTTTACAGGCGTTAAGAATAGTCCAATCAGGTTTAAAATTCCGCAATTCTTCTTCTGTGGGACGTATAAACATATTCTTAAAAAAATGCGCCATCCAGGCAACCTCAGTAATGATGCGAACGCACATACGCGTGTCTAAATTTGTCCCGCAAAATCCATCCATAACGTAGAGCTTCTTACCGTTTAATTGCTTTAATGATATTTCTTTCAAATGCTGCCAAGCCTCCTCAGAAATTTTTTTATTATCTGATCCGGCCGGTGTCCCGTCAGCCCACCAAACGCTTTCTTTAGACGCGTCCTCCTCCACAATATATTTATCTTTGGGAGATCGTCCAGTAAACTTTCCCGTATCCACATTAACAGCGCCTAACTCGGTAACAATACTCCGCTCAAGCCCTTCTAAGGAAGGATCGGTTTCATGCGCGAATAATTCATCATACGATAAATTGTAGAATACTTCTTTAGTCTCCACAATCCCGACTTTTTCTAAATTTAAATTACCCGCGTTAACTTTTGTCATCGCTACTCCCCTATTGTTAATTAATCATCGGTTCTTGGAACATCACCCATCACCAATTCAGCGACAATCCGTCTTCTCTTACGAATCTCAAAACTGATTTCATACAGTTCTTTCTGATCTGCTGGATATTCCACACCGTTTAAAATTTCATTGCGATAACTGGAAAAGTGGCTCATCGCAAGTTCTATGTAACCTAACTGCGTTAATCCTGATTTGAAATTACCGGCAATTAAATTACATACCGTACCGCACGCGTCAGCTAACTCTGGCTGACTGTCTTCATCTTCAATCGGATAATCAAGTTTTTTTAGCAATTCAACAACGTAGGGTTCTTCAATATATATAACCAGCGTCCCGACAGCCTTTTTGTTGTCCAAATCCTTCTCACTACTATAAAAATTAACCGTCGAAATATATGTTGAATCTTCAAATTTCTCTAAACTTGAAACTCTCATCCTTCGTTTAAATTCTGTAATCGGTTTGAGCTTAAACGCGGCTACTTCTGATAAATAAATATGAGCCTTACGATCTAATATGCGCTTTACAACCTCGGCTAAAAGCCGGGCTTGAATATTAAATTCATTTATTGTCTTTTTGCCAGATTCAGGATCAACCATATATTATTTTATGTAAGGCTTGATTAACTCAATCAAACTCTCCGGCTTGTACGGCTTAACCACATATCCGGCTAGATTAGGATTGACCTCGTGGGCATAACGTTTGTTATCCTCGGAACCTGAGGCGGTAATCATCACAATTGGGATTGAAGCTACTTCAGGAACTTTAACAACACCCCGCATAAATTCGATGCCATCCACATTAGGCATCTGCCAATCAAGCAATATTAGACATACATCTTGGTAGTTGGCACTTAAAACGCTTAAGCCTTCCTCGCCATCTTTGGCCTCAATAACCTCATTTTCAACACCATTCTTTTTTAACGTATGCGCTAAAAGCCTGCGGTCCATTGTAGAATCATCAACGATGAGTACTTTCACTTTATTCCTTTGGTATGAATCCCTAATCGGAGCACAATTTTAGCTTATTTAAAACGATAAATCAATGCTTTTTGAATTAGGAAGAAATTTTAAAAAATTTGTTAAAAGCTCTAAACTTCCAAACCCAAAAACCCGTAAATGTTATGAGCGGAATAACCATAAACTTCATAAGTATTTGAAACCAAATAAGTTCTTGAAACGGAGAATAGATATAACACATAATAACCAAACCACAAACTATGTGAACCCAACGTAGAACAACTCTAATTTTTTTCTCTTTCATAATATCCTTTGCGCTTATTTGCGATTTTAAAGTTTTTGCATTTTTTTCACGCGTGATAAATTAACTTTATATCCCAGGTCTTTCGCTTTTGTTAAATCCTCTTGAGCTCTCTCATTCTGCGCCAATGCCAAATACGTCATGGAACGGTAAAAATAACTTGATCCACGGCGCGGGTCATTTTTAATAGCCTGATGAAACTCTTCAAGTGCCGATTCATATTCCCCTTTTTCATAATAAATCTTTCCAAGCCCCATATGCCCTCTTACGCCGTTTGGATCAATGCTCAATGCTTTCTGGTAATCTCTCACAGCGGCATCATATTGACCTAAACTCGCGTAAACAGCCGCACGGTTATTGTAAACATCCACATAGCCTTCATTGATTTCCAGAGCCTTATCGTAGTCTGCCAGAGCTAAATCATATTTTCCAAGACGAATATATGTAATGCCGCGATTATTATACGAACGAACATGCTTTGGATCAATCTCTAACACTTGAGTAAAATCTGCCAGCGCTAAACCGTATTGCTTTTGGCGAAGAAACAAATCTCCCCGGCCGAAATATCCTTGAGCGTACTTGGGACTAATTTTTATAGCACGATTTAAATCAACCAGAGCTGAACCATCCTTTCCAAGATGAAAATACACAGAGCCGCGATTGTAATAAGCTTCCGCGTAATTTGGATTAAGACTCAGCGCTTTATTAAAATCCGCCAGTGCCAGCTCATATCGTTTATTATAAAAATGAAC
>Ga0066640_10002268_pt1 | contig 11561 bp, 10 predicted proteins | sample CryGeyCG2114_020_2_FD_59505 | JGI IMG/M metagenome (GOLD analysis project Ga0066640, IMG submission 59505) | Groundwater microbial communities from aquifer - Crystal Geyser CG11_big_fil_rev_8/21/14_0.20 | ecosystem: Environmental > Aquatic > Deep subsurface > Groundwater | place: USA: Utah... | reverse complement strand
ATATGAAAAAGAGGATGATAGCAGGCGTGGTGGCGATGCTGTTCTGCACGGCGCTTGTTGCCGCATGCGGTAGCGCTACTTCCGATGTAACAGGAGGAGGCGTCGATAGTCCCGCCGACACCGGCACCGAAGGCGTTGCCGATGCTGATATTGTTCAAACAGTGCAGGCGCCCGTTCCGGGATCAGTTAAGGATTTTTTCGATGGCATTTGCTCAGATTATCGGCCGGTGCCTATCAAAAAAGATGAAGATTTGGCCGGTCAGACAGCCGCCTACGACGAGATCGTGGCCGAAGAGGATTGGGGGGGAGAGATAGCGGAAGGAACAAAATTGTATGTCGGTAATATCAACGGCGCCGTATTTGTTTACGGTACGAACGATACAGATAAAGCGTCTTGGGGTGTGAGAAAATGGGCGCTTGCCGAGACCGGTGAAGATTCAAAAAAAGGCCTGGGCAATATCCAGATATCCGCAGGGACAAAGGCCGATGAGGCCCGGGTCGTAGCGAATCATCCCGACAGCAGTTATCCAGGCGTCAGATATCAGACCTGCGTTGTTGTTAATACCCCGAGCTCTTGGGCGCAGTCACTTAAGAACGTCGCCGGTGATGTCTTTGTTTTCGATGTCATGGGTACAGTGAAGGTGTCGAATGGAAACGGCAATATTAATGTTGGAGACGCCGGGGGGAATTCGGTAGAGATAGAGAACCAAAGCGGTAATATTGTTGTTAGTGCGCGCCCTTCCTCCGCCGTTAGCGTTCTGAACGGTTCCGGCAACATCACCTATCATCTGCTTGAAAGCACACATCTCAAGAACGACAGCTCGCTTGACACAAAAAACGGGACGATAAAGCTTGTCTTTAACGCAGGGACCGGCGCCAAATTGGATGCCCTGGTTGATGCCGGCACGATAAGCGCGCCCGATCTCCCGGCTCCGGAGGCGGTGGACGCCAACGGACAGCGTCTGGTCGCGGATGTGAACGGCGGCGGCGCAAAACTGACGGCTCATTCCGAGACCGGAACGATCACGGTTGAGTTGTTGAAGCCGCAGACTGATGCTGGCGAAACGGAATAAAGACCATGCGCCTTCCGCACAAGTTCGGCAAATATATCCTAGAGCTAAAGATAGCTCAGGGAGGGATGGCGGAGATCTACAAAGCAAAGTATGTGGGCGAGGGAGGATTCGAAAAAACGGTTGCCGTTAAACGGATCCTTCCCGTCTGGTCGGACAGCAAAGATTTTATAACGATGCTTTGCGATGAGGCCAAGGCGTTGGTACAGCTTCAGCATCAAAATATCGTTCAGGTGTATGAGCTGGGCAGAGATAAAGACGTATTCTACATATCTATGGAATATGTGGATGGCGTGGATGTTAGAAGGCTGTTCAAAGCGGTTCAAGATAGTTCAAAGGTTACCGAATGGCCGCTCAAACTCACCTGTTTTATCGTTTCAGAGGTATTGAAGGCCCTCGATTTTTCGCATAATAAAAATTCAGGGATAGTTCACCGTGATATCAGCCCTCAGAACATCCTTGTTTCATTCAGCGGAGAGGTAAAGGTCGCCGATTTTGGCATTGCCAAGGGCTTTCACAGATCATTTGAAACCACCGCGCAACAGGTGAAAGGAAAATATGCCTACATGTCCCCCGAACAGGCAGGAGGAAAAGCGGTTGATGCGCGTACCGATATTTATTCTGTAGGCGTTATATTTTATGAGCTTCTGACCGGCCAAAGGCTTTATGACGCGCCCAACGACCTCATGACGATCGAAGAGGTAAAACGATCGTCACTGCCAAACGGTTGGGGCAGAGAGATGGACACCGAACTTAGAGAAATTATTATAAAGTCGCTAAAAAAAGATGTTTCGGAAAGATATCAGACGGCCAGAGAATTTTTAGATGACATAAATAGATATATTGTGTCTCACGGTCTTGTCACCAATAGCATCGAGCTCTCCGGCGTGCTTCGCGGGTATTTTAAAGAGAATATTAAGCAGGCGCCATCTTTAGCAGACGACAAAAGAAATGAGACCAAGGCCTTGAGCGTTGTCTCAAGAACCCCTCCCGAAAAGAAGGCGCTTGGCCTAAGATATGTGTATTCTATCTTGTTCATCATCCTTTCGGGACTCTTTTTTAGTTTCAGCCCCCATTCAATTCGTTACACACCAGAACCGGTCCGAACGACCCCTACGATAGAGGAGAAGAAGGCGATCCCGTCTTCCATGCCAGCGACCCTAAGCGTTCAGGCGCGACCGTGGGGATATGTTTACATCCCGGGGCTCGTTGAGAGGAGAGAGACGCCCGTTCGTTCGGTAAAGGTGAGGCCGGGCGATTATACGCTCAAGGTAAATTTTGAACCAGAGAACAAGTGGGTGGAGAAGAAGATAATATTGTCTGGCGGCGAAAAGACGGCGTGTATGGCGGACTTTACCAAAGGCACAACGCTTACCTGCATATCTAAATGAATTATTTAAGCCATGGGCCCCAGTCGGGGAGCTGACCGCCGCCCTTGGACATCTTCACCTGGTTTGCACCGTCGGCCCGCATCATGTATATGCCGGCGCCTTCTTTTCTGGTAGAGCTGAAGACTATATAGCGGCCGTCGGGCGACCATCTTGGATGTTCGTTAGAACCGGAATCTATCGTTAGGCGCTGAATGTTACTGCCGTCGCTGTTCATCACGAATATGTCGAACGTTCCCGAGTCCTGTCCGCAGAACGTTATCTTTGTGCCGTCCGGGGAGATGTCCGGCGAATCATTATGAACACCTACAAAGGTCAACCTTGTGCCTAGTCCCCCTTCCGGAGTTGTTCTGAAGACGTGGAGTCTTCCGGGAAGGGTCGATGAATACACCATTGTCCCGCCGTCCTTAGAAAATCGCGGAGCAAGATTTATTCCGGAGTTGCTCGTTAGCTGTCTTTCCTTTCCGCCCCTTATGCTCTTTGTAAAGAGTTCAGTAGAATATCCGAGCGATGACGCGTAGTAGATCAAATTATTGGTGAGAAAGGCCGGCGTTATGTTCGTGTTCTTGTTGTTGGTCAACTGTCGCATGTTTCCGTTGCCAAGGTTCACGAAGAATATCTCGGGGTTCCCCTTTTTGTAAGAGGCAAAGGTCAGCATGCTACCGTCGGGCGACCATGAGGGACCTAAGTTTATAGATGAATCGGGCGTAACCCTGAAATTGTTCTCGCCGTCCACATCCATCACATAAATAGGTTTGTTACCCCTTCCGCTCATGGCGGTGTAGGCGATCTTTGTGTTGAATATCCCGCGTTTGCCCGTAAGCGCCTCCATTATATCGTCGGAAAATCTGTGAGCAACGGAACGCAGGTTCTTTTCGTTGGATGTATATTGTTTTCCCACAAGAAGCTGGGCCGAGTAGGGGTCGAAGAGTTTCAACTGAACGGTATATTCCCCCCCCTTCCTCTTGATGGAGCCTTTCACAAGGCCGCCCGCCTCAAGAGCCGTCCATTTTGCAAAGTTTATAGTGTCTGATGTGAGAGCTTCGCTCGCGTCAAGAAAAGCGGAATCGGGGATAACCTGAAAATATCCAGAAATGGTCAGGTCGTTCTTTATTATATCGGGGACCTTTTCTGTAAGCTTTGAACCGCGCATTCCATCCAGCCCTACAAGTTCGGTAACTGCGATCGGGAAAAGTTTGTCCGAAGGCTGGTCGACGGGGATATAGATGCGGGCCCATGCAGAAGAAGCAAGAAGCAGGAGGCAAGAAGCAAGAAGTAGTGTCTTTTTCATGATCAATGTTTCCTTATGGTTTTAATCTCGGATCGAATTCCACCAAAAATCCCTCATTGTATGCCTCCCATTTGAGCCTTTCGATAGGTTCGTCAAAAGGGGAGGCCCTTTGTATCGCGCGCACGCAGGAGGAGTCGAATGATGCGTCACCGGACCTACGTTCCCACTGGGTGGATATTACCTCGCCACCCTCATTTATCATGACTATCACCCGCGACTTCGGTCTTGTCCCCTCCGGCATCTCGCCGTACTTCATGGGGACTATCCACTCCTGAATTATCTTCGAGCGTATCATTGCCTGATACTTTACATATTCCGGGTCGTCAATAGGAACCCTTAAAGGCTCGTCGCTCGTCCCGTATTTGAACCCCTCACCGCCATCCTTTAATTGGGCGGCCTCGGGTTGTATCACGCGCTTTTTCAAAAGTTTGTCTATCTTTGCAAGGGCGGCGCTCTCTTTTGACTTTTTCTTAACCGGCCTTTTCTCTTTCTTTTTTTTCTTCTTGTCCTTATCCTTTTCCGGTTCCTTCATCGTCTTTTTGTCTATTTCAGCCTTCGGGTTCAAGAGATCTTTTTGTTCCTGAATGGTGCTTTTAGGAAGGGCCTCGGACTTTTTCATGCCGGTCCCTATATCTTCGGAGGTCCCGCGCGGAAGCTCAACCCATACCATTTGCAGGGGCTTATCAGAAAAAGTCCGCTTTATCGAAGGGACAACGCACAGGATTATTATCAGGACCAGATGCCCTATTGCGGAGTAGAATATCGGGCGGGATATGTTTGGGACGTCCTGACGCGTGTACACATTTAACCCTTCAGTTTGGCTTTACATTCTCGGGCTGAGTTACCATTCCTATTCGCAGGATGCCAGCGCTCTTTGCCAGCGTCATGACCTTAACAACGTCGCCGTACATGATATCGGTATCGGCCCTGATGAAAAGGTCCTTTTTTTCTTTCGACTTGTAGACATCGCCAAGCTTCTTTTCAAGAAAGCCTATGGTCACCGGCGCGGGGTCGTCCCCCACGAAAATGTCGCCGTTCTTTCTCATGGTGAGTATTATGTCGGCCTTTTCCCTTGAAATAGAGGGCGCGGATGCCTGCGGCAGGTTGACATCTAGCCCCTGTTGCATAAGAGGCGCCGTTATCATGAATATGATAAGAAGCACGAGCAATATATCGCAGAAAGGAATTACGTTGATCTCGGCCAGAGGTTTGTTCCGGCCGTTACCGTTGTGGTTGTTTGTCATAATAATTATCTGAAATATTCCTTTTGTATCCTGTTCATAAGATCGCTTGAGAACTGGTTGATGTCGCGGGTGAGAAGCCTTATCTTATTGACGAAAAAGTTGTAAAAAATAACCGCCGGGATTGCCGCGGCAAGGCCTATTGCAGTTGCGATCAAGGCTTCCGCAATGTGCGGGCCGATGACCGCTATAGAAGAAGAACCGCCGCTACCGAGCTTCCAGAACGCGTTAAGTATCCCCCACACCGTTCCGAAGAGGCCGATAAACGGCGCCGCGCTTGCCGTTGTTGCAAGGAACGGAACGTAATATTCGAGCTGCTCAACTTCCTCGTCTGTCGTTCTTGAAACGTCTCTTTGAATGTACTCCAGGTTCTTGGCGTTGTCGGGATCGCGAAGTGACGTTATGCCGGTCTTAAAAATGCTGAATACGGGGCTTTTCCTGAAGGAGCCTTTTGAGACGAGCGCTTCTATAGACTTTGCCTGCCAGAAAGAATAGAGAAACTGCTGTGTCCTCTTCTTGAACATCTTCAGCTGGCGCTGTTTCATTACGATAATAGCCCATGAAATGACCGAAAAGATCACTAAAATGAGCAGGGCACACTTAACTACGATGTCGGCCTGCCAGAAAAGGGCCAGAACGTGGTTGTTGGAGCCTATATCCGTTGTTTCGACCGTCGGTAGCGCGTCGGCGGCATAGGCAATTGCTGAAAAGAGTATCATGATCGTTATTCCTCCGTTATTTTGTACAGCGGGTCCGGATAATCTAATAAAAAGGCTCGCATGTCAAGCCCCTCAAGGTCCCATTTAATTTTGCTTTGACTTGGGACCGGTTTTAAGGGTACTCACGCCCCGTAACGTTCATGCACAGATCAATAGGCATATTCGATTCCGGGGTGGGGGGACTCACCGTTTTTTCTGCGGTGAGGAAGGCGCTTCCCCATGAATCTCTTATCTATTTAGGCGATACGGCACGCGTTCCATACGGGACAAAGTCGGCCGAAACGGTCATAAAATATTCGATACAAAACACCCATTTTCTTGCGCAAAGGGGCATCAAGGCGCTCGTTGTCGCCTGCAATACATCTTCTGCGTACAGCCTTCCGTTCCTCAGGAAGGAGGTCGATGTCCCCGTGATAGGCGTTATCGACCCGGGCGCAAGGGCGGCCCTTAGCGCCAGCAAGTCAAAGCGTATAGGCGTCATCGGCACACCGGCAACTATCAACAGCAATGCATATGCGCGGTCATTAAAAGAGCTCGATCCCGATGTTCTCGTGGTGAGTCAGGCGTGTCCGCTCTTTGTGCCACTCGTGGAAGAGGGCTGGCTCGATGGTGATGTGACCGAATCGGTCGCAAGGACCTACTTAGATTCCTTCAAGAAGGAAAAGACAGACACCCTGATCCTTGGGTGCACCCACTATCCGTTTCTTAAAGGGGTCATTCAAAAGGTGGTAGGAGACGAGGTTACGTTGATCGATTCTGCCGAGGCGGCGGCCGAGGCCCTAAGGGTCGAGCTTGAGAAAGAAGGACTTCTTGTAGCGCCTAACGCAGAGGCGGAATATCATCTGTATGTGACCGACCTTCCCGCACGCTTTGAATCCGTTGCCATGAACTTTTTGGGAAGAAATATACCGGCGGTAAGAAGGATCGAACTATAATGTTGCGGGAGATCCTTCGGCCCGAGGGCCTCAGGATGACCTTTTGCGAGGTCTCACAAAAGGTCTCACAAAAGGTCAGTTGCCAATATGAGAATAAGGTGTTATAAGAACTTTCGTATGACGCGAAAATTATTGTATTTTATCGTTGCCTTGGGGCTTTTGGTTTCGCAAAGGGCTTTTGCCTTATCTGAGAGCGGTTTCAAAAATCTTCACATCTTTTCCAAAATATTGAGCCAGGTCGAAAAGAACTACGTTGAAAATGTGAACGACACGGAACTTGTCCAGAACTCCATTCGCGGAATGCTTTCGGGTCTCGATCCACACACGGTTTACATGCCTCCGCAATCGTACAAGGAGCTTCGCACCGATACCGCAGGTAAGTTCGGCGGAGTTGGCGTTGAGGTCTGGGTAAGGGGAGGAATGCTCACGGTCGTGGCTCCTATAGAAGGCTCGCCGGCGGATAGGGCGGGACTTAAGAGCGGTGATAAGATAATCAGGATCGACGGTAAATCTACAAGGGACCTCGATCTTTCCCAGTCGATACTTCAGATGCGCGGTAATGTCGGTTCAAAGATGACGATGACTATCCAGCGCGACGACCCCAAAAAGACATTCGATGTAACGATGACGCGTGAGGTGATAAAGGTTCCCAGTATCCGTTCCGAAGTTCTCGATAAGGAATACGGATATGTGAAGATCAGAAGTTTTCAGGAACGAACGGCAAAGGACCTGAAGAAGGAGCTGGATAAATTAAGAAAGAAGAACGCTCTTAAGGGCCTTATCATAGATATGCGCGATAACCCCGGCGGTCTTTTAGATCAGGCGGTAGAGGTGGTAGATATATTCATCAACAAGGGGGTTATCGTCACAACGGAGAGTCGCGGAAAAGAGATAGACAGAAGGGAGGCTCACGGTGTCGCCACCGAGGATATTTCTTATCCCATAATAATACTTGTCAACGGCGGTACCGCATCGGCATCAGAGATTGTGGCCGGAGCCATGCAGGACCATCAGCGCGCGGTTGCGCTGGGGACGCAAACGTTCGGCAAGGGGAGCGTGCAAACGGTGATAGAGATGGATGACGGAAGCGCACTCAAGCTTACCATCGCGCTCTATTTCACGCCAAAGGGCCGCTCTATCCAGGCCCAAGGCATCATGCCCGATATAATCGTAGAGGATCAGCCCCCCGAGATTGCAAAAGATGAAAAGAGGGGGATACGTGAACGCGACCTTCCCGGTCACCTAGAGGTTCCGCCGGAACGTATTGATACGAGAGAAGGCGCCAAGCTCGTTACCAAGACCGGCAAATTAGACTATCAAAAGAAGGTGGCGCTCGATTATCTCAAGAGCTGGGAAATATTCAAGGCAGGCACCGCCCCCCTCTCAAGGCCATTACCAAAATGATAAGGGTGAGTAACTCTGACGGGTAATATTTCACCCACCAGCATCAATTTTCAACTTTTCCCGTTAGATGATATTTTCATAACCATTTAATTTATAAAACTCTTTTCAGATCACCGATTACCGATCACCGATTACTGAACATGGCATGTCAATTGCATAATCACTCCTTGGGGGAACGGTTATGAAAAATATACGACTATTAATGGTGGTGGTTTTAGTGGCCTTTGGCGCCTCTCTGACGCTGTCGAGCACCTCTTTTTCAGGAGAGGGCAAGGGCTCGACCGTTCAGGCGGCTTCCGCTGTTCAGACGGCCGCCTGGGCTAAGGCAAAAAAAGGATTCTTCGAAAGCATAGCTGAATCTATAAAGGCGTTCATCGACAGTATCGCCAGCGTTCCATCCAAAATCAAAATGGCGATGAAGGGAATAGGGGCCGAAGATCAGCAGGAGATGCAAAAGATAAGTAACGTCGAAAATATAACCGCAAGCCTGGATGAAAGCGAGTTTCCTCAATCGCAAGGCCAAAAACCCGACCTTGCAGATAAACCAAAGGCGGAGTTTGGGGACGCTGAGAAGGACAATGCCGCGGCGAAGGCCCAAACTACAGAAGGTCAAGAAATGGACCCGGATGGTCTCTTGCAGCCCCAACCGATCAAAGATGGAACCGCCAACAAAGATTACTTCCGCCTTAATGATGTTACAAGGTCCGAAGATTTTTCTCAAACGACCGTTGTATCTCGGGACGCTCCAGACGATATCGGAACTCAACCGGTTAAACGGGTTGTAGCCGGACATTCATTCCCCGCCGTTTCGCAGCCAGAAGGAGATGCGGTTGTGGTTGCGGCGCCCAGGGAGGGGGCTGCCAGTTTTCAGGGCCAAAGAGATGCGGCAGACAATGAGCCTCTGTCTCCGGTGTTTCGGTCGCAGTCGAGTATAAGACCTGATGCCGCCGGCCAGACGTTATCAGCCGGTGCTCTAAGAGGGAGAACGGTCACGGAAGAAACATCGACGCTAGCGATACGGACGCGCGCGCAGGTGATAGCGACTCCGGGTTCGGTCCCTGCCAGGATCTTGGCTCCGGCCACAACCGGCGAAGAGCCGGGTCTTTGTGACGACGGTTTTGCGGCGAACGATTCGTTTCAGATAAGCTCCTCCGAAGGTCTCGATAATTTCATATCGGTTACCGGCAAATATCTCCTTGTAAAGAATCTAGACGGCGGGCTTAATGCCGCATCTATTTGTAGCGGGCACGTTACACGCTGTCCCGCCTCATTGGATCCCTGCGTCAGCGGTTTGCGGAACATTGTGAACGCCGCCGATGCCTGTAAAATATGTGTGGCCTCGCGAGTTGATAGAGAGGACGATCTTCCTCAGACGCTCCCGTCGGTCGGTGAGAAGATGATATTCGCTTTCAAAGACACGGTCTATGTTACAAAGGAGAGCGAAAAGATCTTAGGTGATATTTTTGTGGATGACGCCGGTAACGGAAGGGTGGATTTTTCAAGCATAGCCTACAAAATGACGCCCGGAGGAGTCAATATTTGTGGTGATTGCACGAGCGAATATTTCCTCACAAAGAGGGTCATCAACGATAGGGATGTAAGCGAATTGGATGTAACGTTCCTTTTAAAGTACGATGACAGGTCTGTTCATCCGTATCTTAGCGGTCTTATGGTTGAAGGAGACAACCCTTTTACCTACATCATAGCTCTTGCCGTTCACCGTCCGAACCAGCGGCAAAGCGTTTTTGATACCACAGCGTCCGTGCAGCTTTCTGATTACGTCCGTCCGGCCGCTCCTTCAAGATAAATGGCCAATGCAGGGTTTTTGAAGGAAAATCAGCCGGTTTTTCTTGCGTTAAAAACCGCTTATTGCTAAGAGACACACAACTTTAAAGGTGAGCGAGAATCTGGCTTTGCCAGTTCGAGATCGAGGGGTTTGGGGGAAAACGGCGAGGTTTTGGGAGCTGGTCGCCCCCCCATCGTAATAGGAGGATTTGATCCAATGAACAAACGTGTCGGGATACTCACTGGCGGCGGCGATTGTCCGGGGCTTAATGCCGTGATAAGAGCCGTGGTTTGGCGCGCGACCCAGTTCGGAGACAGGGTCATAGGACTTAAGAACGGATGGGCAGGCCTTCTTAACGCCGACACGATGCCTCTCGACAGAAAGATGGTTGGCGGCATCCTTTACCGCGGTGGCACGATACTTGGAACATCAAGGACAAATATCTTCAAGGAAGAATCAATAGCCGAGACGGCCATTAAAAATTTCAAAAAAATAGGCCTCGATGCCTTGGTAGCAGTAGGCGGAGAGGACACCTTGGGCGCAGCCTATAAGTTGGCCCAGCGGGGCATTAATGTTGTGGGCGTTCCAAAGACGATAGACAACGATCTTCCCGGGACGGATTTTACCTTTGGCTTCGACACGGCCATTTCAATAGCAACGGAGGCCATCGACAGACTTCACACGACCGCAGAATCTCACAACCGCGTCCTCGTGGTAGAGGTGATGGGGAGGCATGCGGGCTGGATAGCGACATATTCAGGACTTGCGGGCGGCGCCGATATCATTCTGGTGCCTGAACATCCGTTCAGGGTAGAAGATGTTTGCGAGGCGATAAGGCGCAGGCACGATGCCGGCAAGTTCTTCTCTATCGTCTGTATCGCCGAAGGCGCGCAGATGGTCACAAGGAAGGGTAAAGAGTCGGTACTTTCTTCAAAGGGGAAGGATGCGTTCGGGCATGTCCGCCTCGGCGGAATAGGTGCGGTGCTGGCGGAGAGGATAGAAGAGATCACCGGCTATGAAACGCGCGTTACGGTGCTTGGACATATACAGCGCGGCGGTACGCCAACGGCCCACGACCGCGTTCTTGCAACACGCTACGGAGTTGAGGCAATGGATTGTGTGCACGAACAAGACTTTGGTGTGATGGTGGCGCTACAAGGCTCGAAGATCGTTCGTATCCCTCTCAAGACCGTTGCCAAGAAGATAAAGACGATAGACAAAGATTTATACGATCTTACCAAGGTCTTTCAATATTGACCGAGTTAACCGATAAGATTTTTTATCTTTTCCAGCAATTCTTCCGGATCGGCAGAGAGATAGAACTGGCTATTGCAAAGGCCGCGCCAATCGCAATTTTCAGCGTGCCTGCTCTTGCGGAGTTTATTTAATGGACGGCGGGCTGATGTAGGCAGGAATGCGGGGAGAGACACAAAACAAGAGTTTGAAGTCGCGCTCCGGGTATTTCCTCGCGCACCCACGAAACGTGAGTACCCGCGGTCGGTCGGAACAGCGGCTCCTTCGGAACCGAGTTCTCGTCCAGAGAACCTAAAAAGTCGAAAGGCCAGCTGTTTACACAGCCGGCCTTTCGACTTTGTGGGCCTCGAGGGACTCGAACCCCCAGCCAACCGGTTATGAGCCGGTAGCTCTACCATTGAGCTAGAGGCCCTATTTAAGATGGGGGGAACGACCGGCTCGAAGACTCGCCGTTTCCCCCCAAGCCACTCGGC
>Ga0066640_10002260_pt1 | contig 11576 bp, 13 predicted proteins | sample CryGeyCG2114_020_2_FD_59505 | JGI IMG/M metagenome (GOLD analysis project Ga0066640, IMG submission 59505) | Groundwater microbial communities from aquifer - Crystal Geyser CG11_big_fil_rev_8/21/14_0.20 | ecosystem: Environmental > Aquatic > Deep subsurface > Groundwater | place: USA: Utah... | reverse complement strand
CCCAGCAAGCCGCTGGAAAGAAGGCAAAGAACGAACAGGGGTAGGAACGCGGAAGAAACCACCCACGCGAGATGGGCGCAAAACCCCGTGCCCAGAAGCATCCCCGTGAACAGAAGAATCAACTGGTCGGCTCCCAGGGACCCGACGAATGCCATGTAAGGCAGGCGGTGTTCCCGCTTCAGGTAATTGGACGTGACCAGGGACCCGGCCTTGAAAAAGACATTGTTGAAAGTCGTGGTGATCGAGGCCAGGCCAAAGCTCTCGCTGAGTTTTAACCGGATGTCGAAGAACGCGCTGATGTGCCGGAGCTTGGTTCCATTGAGCCAAATGGTGAGCGACGCCAGAACCAGGAAGCTGAAGAGAAGCCGGGGATCCGCGGTGGCGATGGGAGCCAGTTGACTGCGGTGGCGGACCATGAAAAAGGTTAACAGGCCGATCATGAGAACGGTCAGGGTCAGTTTGAGAACCTTCCGGGACGAAGAACCCATGGTCACCGGTTTTCCCGATTCGCGGCGGATCGGTAAAGGCGCAGGTAGCTTTCCGCGATCGACTCCCAATCGAAACGTTCGCGAACCCATTTATATCCTTCGTCCTCGATCCGGTTTTTGATATCCGGCGAATCCAGCAGGGTGCAAACCGCATCGGCAATGGCGGCGGGATTGTTCTCGCCAACGAGGAGACCGGTCTGGCCGTCGCGAACCATGTCGGTGATCCCTCCGACGGGAGTGGCGACCACCGCCGTGCGGGAGGCCATGGCTTCGATGAACACGGCGGGCTGTCCTTCCGTATCCCCGCTGGCGGTCACGATGGATGGGCCGATGAAGATGTCGGCGGTGGCAAAGTAAGTGGCCAGTTCGAGGCCGGATTTTCCGCCGGGGAAAATCACCTGGTTTTCGAGTTCCAGCTGTTTCGCCTGGAGCTTCAGAGAGGATTCCTCGGGGCCGAATCCCACGAGCACGAGCTTCGCCCGGGGGTGGCGGGAGATAATCGCGGGCATCGCCTGGATCAGATATTGAAATCCCTTCTTGAGGGCGAAGCGGCCCACTCCAAGAAGGAAGGGGCCCTCGATGCCCAGTTGTTTCCTCAGCGCGGGATCTTTTCGGTCTGGATTGAATCGCTCCCTGTCGACCCCGTTGGGAATATAGTGATAGTTCGTTTGCAACGAGAGCGGTCTCAGCGCGGCGAGCAAAGCCGGGGAGTTCGCCGTGCATGCGAGGGAGTTTCGTACGGCGAATTGTCTCAGCGAACGAAACAGGACATGGTTCCGGAAGACGAAAGCATCGGCGCCCAACGCCGTGAGGATGTAAGGAATGCCCAAACATTTGTGAATCAGCGCGGCGAAAAATCCCTGCGGCAGAATCCAATGGCAATGGATCAAATCGATTTCGAGCCTTCGCGCCCATTTCCCCATGTGGAACAGTTGCGCGGCCAGGAAAAACGGAAGTTGCGCGCGGGCCAGCCAGCTGGATTTCAACTTGGGAAGGATGCCGCCTTCATAGCTGAGGTGCTGACGTGAGGCGGGAAAGAAATAGGGGAACCGGATGATTCGCACCCCGTCGATTTCCTCGCAGGCCGCCGCGCCCGGCGCTCCGGGGACCAGAACCCACAATTGAACCCGGCGGGACAGGTGGCGGGCCAGATCGAACACAAACCGGGGTTCGCTGTCCCCATCCCACCGGGGAAACGTGGTGGCGACGGCAAGAACTCTCAGCTCCTGCAATGGGTCCGGGGTGGCGTGGTTCATGTGACGTCGGAGAGGGGGCGAACGGGTCCCGGATTCAGGATTCGGGGTCCTTCTTCTTGATTCGCAATTGAATGTCTTCGAGCAATTGACGGTTGATGGCGATGAGTTCGGCGGCGATTCCCATCATCATGACCTGTACCCCCAGGATGACAAGAATTGCGGAGAGTATCAGGGATTGGACGTGGCCCTGGGATTGCCCCTGGAAAAAGTAAAACAGATAGCGCAACCCGATGGCGAATCCGGCGAGAAACGACGTGCCTCCCACGAGGGTAAACACCTTGAGCGGTTTGTACATGGAGTACACTTTGATCAGGGTTACCAGCGATTGTTGCAGATACGTGCGCAGGTTGGGGATCAACCGGGATTCGCGCAGTTTGGGATTGGTCCGCACCGGAACGTGATCGATGGCCAGGTTCTTCTTTCCCGCGCTGATGATCGTCTCCAGCGTATAGGTGTAATCGGAGACGACGTGGATCTGCAGGGCCGCCTCCCTGGAGTATGCGCGGAATCCCGATGTGGCATCGGGGATATTGGTTCCGGATAACTGGCGAACCACCCAGCTTCCGGATTTTTGCAGGAATTTCTTGAGCGGGGAAAAATGCCGGATGGTCTCCACCTGCCGGTTACCGATCACCACCTCCGCCTTCCCTTCCAGAATGGGGCGAACGAGGGAGGCGATGTCCTCGCCGCAATACTGATTGTCGGCATCGGTGTTGACGACGATATCCGCCCCGGCTTTCAGGGCGTGGTCGATGCCGAACATGAACGCCTTGGCGAGGCCCCGGTTCTTGGTGAGTCGCACGATATGATTGACCCCGTGTTCCCGCGCCACCTCGGACGTGCGGTCCGTGCTTCCGTCGTCGATGACGAGAGTTTCGATGCAATCGATCCCCTCGATCGATCCTGGAAGGTCCCGCAAGGTGGCGGGAAGCGTTGCCTCTTCGTTAAAACAGGGAATCTGGATGATGAGTTTCACGGAGCTCGGCACGGAGTCGGGTTCAGGTTCCATTTTCGATTCGCCGGTACATGCGGATCTTATCGGAAAAATCGGGAGATTGGAACAGGTGCAATTGAATGTCGTACGAGTTATTGTTTCGCCGCACGGGCGCGTCCAAAACGATTTTCCGGTAGGAATGGGATTTCAGCATCTTTTCGATGGCCAGGGCCACACGCGTTGGTGGAGGCCGGTCTTCGGGATACCAGGCGTCGCCGCGCAAAATAAGCCACTCGGGGGGGGCGAGCGGATCCAGCTTGTCCGCCGGAATCATTTTCAGGCCCGTATAAAAGGCGATTGCTTCGGGCTCGTTGTCAATATAGCATGATTCCCCTGGTTGCGCATTGTTTTGCAGGACCGTTACGATGGCATCCAGCGGCCCCCGGTAGGGATGGCTGATCTCCTTCCAGTAACGCAAATAAACCGACTTGAGATTCACTTCCCTGACGAAAGTCCGCGCCGCGCCCTGAACATATGCGCTTTCTTCGGCTTCCGCCGCGGCACCGCCGAGAAGGGCTTTGATTGGATAAAGAGGTCCCACGTGCAGGAGGTTGGTGGTCACCAGCAGGATCACCGCCAGGGCCTGTCCAAGGGGGAATTTTTTCAGCCCTTCTCCAACCAGCAGGGCGAGGAGAAGAAACAGCAGGGGATAACTGGCCGTTATGTTTTGTTGAAAAGGAATCAGGTGAAGCGTGGCCATGACAAGAATGGTCATCAGGCACAAGAGCAGGAGGTGGATGGTTTTTTTATGGGGGCGAAGGGCCTTGAGCCCCAGGGCGGCAAACCCCAGCAAGGGGAAGATATAGTTGTTGATCTGAAACAGGTAAGCGCCAAGACGCTTCCCATATCCCCAGGGTGAGGGGTCCACCATCCCGCTGGCATCGATATAATATTGTGAGATGTTCTTGAACACCGGCCACATGACCGGAATCCACGGCAGGGTGAACAGGGCGATCCCCGCACCCGCGCGCAGGGCTCCACGGAGATTTTCGGGGGCGATTTCCTTCCGGTGGAGCAAGATATGGAGGACCAGACCCGCCAGGGTTCCGGCGCATTCCACATACATGGAATGAAAATACAGGATGGCGACCGCGGCAAATGGAATCGGCCGCCATCGATCGGGACGGAAGATTTTAACGTAGTGGTGGAGCAGGAGGATCGTGCACAGAACGGGGAGTGCCATATACCGGGCGGCGCGGAAATAGACCAGGGCCGGAACCGAGGAGGCCAGGAAAAAGGCCGCCAGAAATCCCACCCATTTGCGGCCGGTCAATTGAGCGCCGAAAAAATAAAGCGCGATTACCGATATGCAACCGGTCAGGGCGGAGGGAAAACGGGCCCCGAAAGTGGTCTCACCGAAAATCGCCAGCGAGCCCGCCTGGAGGTAGTACGGGACCCAGGTGCGGTAGACGAAGAGTCCGTTATAGACGTCCGCAAACGGCATGGTGACGTTAATCCCATCGGTATGCGACGGCAGGCCCGAGAGCAGTATGGTTCTCGAAACGAAGGTGTCGGCGGCTTCGTCCACCTGCAGGGCTGAGTCACCCAGCCCGAGAAAAGCGAGGAGGAAGGTGTAGGGGACGAGAAAAAAGAGAAAGGGATGTTGTTTCAAGAACGAGGTCAAGGAACAATCCGCGAATGGAAAATGTTGAGGCTCCCGAACAGGGGCACCGGAAAGGGCAATCGTTTCCGTCGAGATGTAACTTCACCGGCGAGTCCCCCGGAGTTGAGGTTTGGGGGATTCCCGCCGAAAAGCAGGGAAACGCCGGGCATCGACCGCCTTTGCCAACCTCCCGGTTGGGAGAAACCTCGGCCCCTATGATAACATTGGAGAAGACAAATTATCGCCGGGGAAGGAATTTTTCTTCCCCGCAGACTCTGGAATCGATTTGAACACCGTGATCCCCAACATTTCTGTGGTGGTGCTGGCCTATCGAAGCGGGAAGACCATTGGCGCATTCGTGGAAACCCTGGTGAAGGTTCTGGAGAAAGCCGAGCCTGAGTGGGAAATTGTCCTGGTCGGCAATTACCATGAAGGTGCGGAGGATTCCACCCCTGCGGAGGTGCGGCGCATTGCGGAGGGGCATCCGCGGATCCGTTCGGTTGTGAAGGTCAAGGATGGGATGATGGGATGGGACATGAAATCGGGCCTGGCCGCCGCAACGGGCAAAACGTTGGCGGTGATCGACGGAGACGGCCAGATGCCCGCGGAAGACGTGGGGCGGGTTTATTCCCTATTGAAGGATCGAAACCTGGACTTGGCGAAAACGTATCGCGTGAGCCGCGACGACGGCCCCTACCGGGTTTTTATGTCCCGGGTTTATAACCGGGTATTCGGATTTTTATTTCCCGGGCTGGAATGCCGGGACGTCAACTCCAAACCCAAAATTTTCACCCGCGCGGTTTACGTGCGGATGGATCTGGAGTCGAACGGTTGGTTCATCGACGCGGAACTTATGATCAAGGCCCGGAGGATGAAGCTGAAAACCGGGGAGTTGGAGACGGTCTTCCGGAGTCTTCACTCGCGCCCTTCCTTCGTGCGGCCTCTGACCACGCTGGCTTTCGTGGCCAATCTGTTCTGGTACCGTCTTCTGGAGTGCCGATGGTGGTTTCAGCGGCCGGATTAAGGGACGAATTCAACTCATGACGATTTTGCTGACCGGGGCCACGGGCGCGCTGGGACGGGCGTTACTGCCTCGTTTGAAGGAGTCCGGGGTTCCAAGGATCCGCGTTCTGCTTCACCGGAACGACCTTGTCGATGCGGAGGTGGAAAAAGTCTGGGGAAGCCTGGAATCCCCGGACCGGCTGGCCCCCGCGGTGTGGGACGTGGAGACGGTCGTGCACCTGGCCGCGTTGACCCACTCCCCCCGCGAAGCGGACTATTTCCGCGTCAACGGAGAGGGAACGCGCAACCTGCTTCGCGCCTCCCGGGAAGCGGGGATTCGGCGGTTCGTGTTCGTGAGTTCGCGCGCGGCACACGTCGACGGCGGAGGCTATTCCCGAAGCAAGCTGGAAGCGGAGGAATGTGTGAGGGATTCCGGCCTGGCGTGGAGCATCATCAGAGTGGCCGAAGTTTATGGTGAGGGATTCCATGAAGGGGTGGACCGCCTGGTGCGGTGGATTCGATCCCTGCCGGTCATTCCCGTTCCGGGAACGGGCGAGTATACCTTGAGCCCGGTTTATGTGGATGACGTGATCGAAGCCCTGGTTCGGGTCGCGGAGGGGGCGATGGAGAAGGAATGCGCGGTGATCGCCGGACCGGAAGAGATGACGTTCGATGAACTGCTGGACCGGCTTTTGCGGTACCTGGACCGGCGCAAGCCCCGCATTCACCTTCCTTTGGGCGCGGTGCACCTGCTGGCGCGTTTTTCTTCCCTGCTTGGAATGAACCTTCTGGTTCCCGACCAGGTTCCCCGCCTGTTGTGCCCCAAATCGTCGGATATCTCGCTGGCGAAATCCCGAATCGGATTCAATCCCTGCCGGTTGGAGCAGGGACTGAACCGTTATCTGAAATAACCCGTGCCGGTTGCCGCGGCCCGGCGCTGGCAATGTATTGTCCCCCGAGGGGAAACCAGCCCAGGGCGGGTTCCAGCGGAAGCAAACATTTGAGGAGACTCGGGAAAAAAGTGGTGTAGATGATCCGGGGCCGATCGAGCGAGAGGGATCGCATCAACCGTTTCATTTGGCCGGGGGGGATAAGGATTGCGTCGCGGTCGATTTCGCAATCGCGGACGATCCTTCGGGTGAAGGGATTCAGGGGATTATGTTCCCAAAGGAGAACCTTCCCGTCCGATTTCAGCAGGGCACCGAGCCGTTCCAGGCAGGGCCCTTGTTGTTCCCGGGGAATATGGTGAAAGACGCCGGCGGCCAGAATCAGGTCATATTTCCGGTCGGACCATTGCGGGGCCTCGAGATTGCAGAAGGGGGCGTTCTCGCCGAATCGCCGGTGGGCCTGCCGGATCAAGGATTCCGACAGGTCGGCTCCCGTATAGTGCGCCGCGGGGAAGACATCGGGAAAAAACGCGAACAGGTTTCCCGCTCCACACCCGAAATCGAGAAAGTCAAACGGCTCCTGTTTCAGGCCGGGAAAAATCCGGCTCAGAGTGTTAAGCTTGGCGCGGACGAAATGGTCCGTATCGAATCCCGTAGACTGCAGGGCCCGGTCGACGACGGTATTGTAATTTTGTGCCAGGCTTTCGAAGTGAGGGTTCATGTTTGCCTAGAGAGACTGGTAAAGATCCAGGTACCGGTCGATGATTTGGTCCCAACCAAATTGTTCCTTGACCCGTTGGCGGAGACGATTTCCCATGGTGTGCCGCACATCCGGATCTTTCAACATTTCAATGCGGCTGGCCAGGCTTGCAGGATCTCCGGTGACGATAAATCCCGTTTCTCCCTCCCGGATCAGCTCCGGCGCGATTCCCACACGTGTTGAAATGATGGGGAGCCTTTCCGCCGCCGCTTCGAGAAGCGGCTGGGAGAAGTTTTCGTAGAGCGAAGGGTATATGAATATATCGGCCGCGCGGTACCAGGACCTGAGCTGGTCCGGGGGTTGCGATCCGGCAAAATGGACCTTGTCCCGTATGCCCAGCGTTTCCGCAAGGTGAACCAGCTCCCGTACGTAACCGGGCGGAGACATGCTACTGGTCTGTGCTTCTCCCCCCACGATGGTGGCCCGCCAGGGGAAGGTCAACCGGGCCGCCGCCTGCAGGAGCAATTCCACGCGCCGGACCCGGGCGATTCGTCCTACAAATAATAAATGTAGCGGCGCGTCGTGAATCCGGGAAGGGGAGGGAAGGGTCCCCTCGTCCAGATCGATTCCCATGGGAATGATATGGAGCCGGTTCCGGTCGATCCCGAACTCGAGCGCGTCCTGATATTCCATTTTTGACGAGACGATCACCGCACAGGCCTTGCGCGCCGTTTGCCGGAAGGTCAAGGCATCGTAGAGCCGGTAAGGCCATTGCCGCCAGCCGGGCGGAAGGTATTTTTCGAATCCCAGCAGAGAGCCGTGGGTGTTCAGGACAAACGGTTTGCCTCTCCGGGACGCAAAAAAAAACCGTAATCGGAAAGAAAGTTGCGGTAGTTGTGACTGTGGAGAATATCGAACTCCTGCCGTTTCAGTTGGGCGGATAAGCCCGGCGCGAAGCAGTACCGCATCGCCGGGACCGGGACGTTCAATCGGGTGACGGAAATGCCGTCCACACGGTCGTTCGGAGGAAGCATGGGATCCACGTCGCAAAAGGTGGTGATCACGGGAGAGGGGATTCCCCGCGCTTCCAGGCGGCGGGAAATCTGAAATGCCTGCTGGGTGGGACCGCAGACGTGAGGTAGAAACGTTTCGATGGTTCTCAGGATTTTCAAAACGAATTCAACCTTGAAGCGCCGGGTTCCCCGGTAATCTGGTCCAGTTGTTTTTCCAGAACCTGTTTCTCGTGATAGAGGATGCCAATGTGCTGGCTCAGGGCGCGAACGTGATTGGTCAGAGCCGAGATCCGAATCGAAAAATGGAGACAAATGACGACCAGGAACAGGAGGCCGAAGAAAAACAGGGTGGAGGTGAACAGGGTGGCCCCCACCAATCCGGAAATCCAGATCAACAGGTCATCGGACAGGGACAGGAGGAGCATGAGACTTCCGGTGACCAGCCAGCCGATGGAATATTCCTCGTTCAAGTGCTTGCGGCGGACCAGTTCAAAAACGTAGGTGACCAGAATGATGCAGATCAGGATAGAGATGATTCGGATTCGCGGAGGCATGGCGGCTCACAATTGAGGTTTTTGCCGTAACAGGGTGACAAAAATTGAAAGAAACATCTTGACCACGTAATAGACCGATCGATGCCCGTTGTGCATCGATTTGTTTTCAGGATTGGGGTGCATTTTGACCGGGATTTCGCGCATTCCGATTCCACACCGGTGGAGCAGTATGAGGAAATCCGCGTCCGGGTAGTCCGGCGGATAAAAACCGCTGGCGACGAGGTGAATGGCCCGGCCCTTCAGGGCCTGGAACCCGGAAGTGGGATCGGTCACCCGTTGACCGCAAAAGATGGAAGCCAGCTGACTGAAAATATTCATTCCCAACTGGCGGAGAAGCGTGGTGGTGTATTTGTCTTTATGCAGGAATCTTGAGCCGATCACCACTTCATTATCCCCTTGGCGCAACTCGCGAAGCAGATCGGGAATATGGCTGGGGTCATGCTGACCATCGCCATCCATTTGCACGATCACCGTATAACCGCGTTGCAGAGCATAAATGAAACCCGTCTGCAAGGCTACCCCGTAACCCAGATTGCAGGGAAGGGAGATGACCTCCGCCCCGCTTTCCTTGGCGATTTTTGCGGTTCTGTCGGAGGATCCATCGTTGACCACGAGAAGGGGGATGGACGGGACGTATTCGAGAACTCCCCGAATGACCCGGCCGATATTCCGTTCCTCGTTGAATGCCGGAATGACAATCAGTGTTTTGGGTGGGGCCTCTTCAGGGGGGCAGGAACTGGGAGAAGATGAAACTTCCGGGGCATAAATCCTCGTCTCCAGCGGGCTGGTCATCAGGGTTCGAGATGTCTCTTTTTCCGAAGAAATCACTACCGACGCATTCGATAAGGGGAGAATCAAATCGGACGCCTGGGGGACTACCCCCTGGCAAGCCGATACCGTTTGTCGGGATATATTGAAGGTCCACCTGAAATACTGGACCCCGATATAGAAAGATTCGGCTTTTCGGGACACAAACTTGAATCCCGGACAGGGGTTTATTTTACGTCAAGATGTGCGCATTGTACATAGGCAGGGGCGGGAAACCCAGGATCTCGGAGCGGGAACCTAGATTCTCTCGATCCTGGGTAAAAGGAAATGATGCAATATCAACGATTCGCGTCCTAAGGGGGGGGCGGGGAGCGGATTTCCGCCCGGCGATCAAAAGGAAGACATCGTGGAATTGGAATTAGTTCCATGCAAGGACACGAGTTGAAGCGTGTCCCTCAGTCGGATTGACAGTACGCGGAGAAGTGGCATGAGCGACTCCGGTTTGCGCTCGGCCAGGGCTTCAAAGCTTTCCCGGCTTAAAATGCTGATCCGGCCGTCTTCGAGGGCGATAACGGTGGCCGACCGCGGTTTTCCGTCGATCAATCCCATTTCCCCGAAAATGTCGCCGGTGTGCAAGGCGCCGATCACTTTTTTCTTCCCTTCCTCATCGGTTTTGGAAACCTCGAACAGTCCCTTTTCGATGATAAAAGCACAATCGCTGAAATTGCCTTCGCGAAAAATAATGTCACCTTTTTTTACGGTAAGGGGTATCGACATAAGAATTCACCTCACTTTAACTTTGGATTGAGGATGTTTAACCACTACTACCCATATTGAGCAAAGTTCGAGCCAAAATGATTCATGTGCCTTGGGAATTGCATAACTTGCGGAAATTCAAATATAATCAATTTTTTATGACGGGTGCAAAGGTGGAGGAACCGGGCTTGAATTTTTGATCCTGGTCATTTTTTTTAACCAGGGGTGATTAAAAAGACAATATTCCAGTTCCGGAGGGGCGGGGATGGATTCTCTATCCTTCAGGAATTGAAGGGATTAAAAGGAGAGCGCTTCTTGGATTTTCGGGGGAGGGCTTTTTGGGCGTTGACCCGCTTGAGGGTTTCCCTGAGTCGATGAGTGAGCGATTTGAGAAGGGTTCCAAAAAACGCATCATGGTGATCGGCCAGGTATTCGAACCGGTCGGACTTGATCACCGTGAGAATGGATTCCTCCAATGCGATGGCGGAGGCGGAGCGGGGTTTGGAGTCGATGAGTCCCATTTCGCCGAAAATCTCCTCCTCCTCGAGAATTTTGAGGAGGACGGATTTCCCCCCTGAAGGGGATTCCCTGAAGATGCCGATTCGCCCGGAGTTGATGATGTAGGCGCACGTGCTGAGGTCGCCCTGGCGAAAAACGGGCTCGCCTTTTTGAAACAGGCGCCTTTCGTGCCCGCTTTCTCCTTTGCCGGGTTTTTTAGGTTTTTTGTATAAAGGTTTCATAACCGTTTCATCCATCGCCGAGGCGAAATGCCGCAGGCCGTGACTTCCGGAACGGAGACCTCAAAGCGGATCGAGCAGGCGAGTGGTTTCCCGTAACCGCTGGCTCAGAACCTTCAATACCGGTTTAAGGGACTGCGGGTCGACATCGAGAAGGTAGTCGATGGTTTTTTTACGAATCACCGTCAGGAGGCAATTTTCCATTGCCACCGCGGTGGCGGTTCGAGGTTGATTGTCGATGATGCCCATTTCCCCGAACACTTCATTTTTGCCCAGTGTGGCCAGAATACGATTTTCTCCGGAAGGGCCAAGGGCCGAGATGGCAACCCGGCCCGAGTCGATGATATACGCGCAATTGCCGCGGCTCCCTTCCTTGAAAATGATTTCCGATTTATTAAAAGTCTTTTTCATGGCGAAACTCCGGCCTTAAGAAGGCCTTTGTCTCCTCTCCTTGCCGGGGAGCATGTAGCCGGCTTTCAGTAATTCCAGGGTTTCTCTCAGGCGAAACGTGAGAACCTTGAGTATGGGCATCAGGGTTTCCGGATTGCTTCGCGCCAGGTTGTCGAACGCCTCCCGGCTCAACACGAAGATTTCGCAATCTTCAAGAGCCCGGGCGCTGGCGGACCGGGGCATCTGGTCAATGAGGCCCATCTCACCGAAAATGTCGTTTTCCTGAAGGATACCCAAAGTGCTCAGGGAACCGTCGTCGTTGTGCTCAAGAATTTCCACTTTCCCGGACTGAATAATGTAGGCACAGTCTGAAAAATTACCCTGATGGAAAATCATTTCACCTTTTTTGACGGTTCGCTTTACGGCGG
>Ga0066640_10002257_pt1 | contig 11583 bp, 9 predicted proteins | sample CryGeyCG2114_020_2_FD_59505 | JGI IMG/M metagenome (GOLD analysis project Ga0066640, IMG submission 59505) | Groundwater microbial communities from aquifer - Crystal Geyser CG11_big_fil_rev_8/21/14_0.20 | ecosystem: Environmental > Aquatic > Deep subsurface > Groundwater | place: USA: Utah... | reverse complement strand
AGATATTTATAGTCGACGGCCACCATAGATACCAGGCGGCTCTCGAGGTAAAAAAATACAAAGAGAAGAGCGGAGACCGTTCCGGAAGATATGATCATGTGATGAGTTATCTCGCCGATTTCGACGAAAGATCCCTTCTTATATTCCCGTTCCACCGCATGATAAGCGGCCCCTCTGCGCGAGGCCTTAAAGGCCTTTCGGATAGACTGTCGAAATACTTCAATATCATCGAAAAGAAAGATCTCGAGGCCCTTATGAGCTCTATGAAGGGGGCCGGGAGAGGGTGCTATAAATTCGGACTATGCTACAAGCGCGCGTTTTACCTACTGGGCCTTAAGAAGGCACACAGGCCGCGACCGGGCGGCCGCAAATGGAAGATGCTGGACGCCGCGGTATTTGATGATATAATACTAAGAAGAACATTAGGTATATCCAATCGTAAGAAGGCGGAACACGTTTCATATTCAAAAGACGAGGCCCTTGTCTCCGAGAGCGTATCCAAAGGAAAGGCCGATATGGGGTTTCTGTTAAACCCCGTCCGGATGGATGATATAAGAAAGATCGCGACGGCCGGCGAGAAGATGCCCCAGAAGTCGACCTATTTCTATCCTAAGCTACTGACGGGGCTTGTTATTAATAAATTTTAGGGTTGCGCCCTTGATTACGGAAATTAAAAAATGATTTCAGAGATCTTACAGGAGATAAGGACGCATCTCTTTAGCGGCGATGCGGGTAAGGTCGAGGAGCTTACAAAACAGGCACTGGAGACGATCCCCCTAAGAAAAGTGCTCGACGAAGCGCTTATAGGCGGGATGGCGATTGTCGGAGAGAAATTTAAAAATAATCAGATATATATCCCGGAGGTCCTTATAGCGGCCCGTGCGATGCAGGCCGGGATGAGGATCGTAGAGCCTCTTCTCGTAAAAGAGGGCATCAAGCCGCACGGGAAGGTCATAATGGGGACGGTGAAAGGCGATCTGCATGATATAGGCAAGAACCTCGCCGTGATGATGCTTAAAGGCGCGGGTTTCGAGGTTATAGACCTCGGGATAGACGTGCCGCCCGAGAAATTTACGGAGGCGGTCTTGAGGGAGGGCGCGCAGGTCGTCGGAATGAGCGCTCTTCTCACGACATCGATGCCGTCCATGAAGGCGACGATAAAACATCTGCAGTCGAAGGGGCTTGATAAAAAGGTAAAGACGATGATCGGCGGCGCGCCGGTCACGCAGGAATACGCGAACGAGATAGGAGCGGACGGCTATGGGGCCGATGCGCCGAGCGCGGTGGATTTGGCTAAAAAGTTTATCGGTTAAACAGGAGGAGGAGAGCATGGAGAACCTAAAGGAGAGGATCATAAGGGCGCTGAAACTGGATGCGGGCCTTTATGAGGAAGTGGAAGCTGACAAGACCGCTATGAGCCAGGCCATGATAGTCGTTCTTCTTTCGGGCGTCGCGGCCGGCATAGGCACCATATCTGTATCAGGTTTCGGAGGGCTCTTTTCGGGCGCGATAATTGCTGTTATCGGATGGTTCTTATGGGCATACCTGGCGTTCCTTATAGGGACAAAGATAATGCCCGAGCCCCAGACGAAGGCCGATCCGGGCGAACTATTAAGGACGATAGGTTTCGCGGCGGCACCGGGTATGATACGCGTCATTGCCATAATCCCGTTATTGCATGATGCGGTATTCGCCATAGCGTCGATATGGATGATAGCGGCGTTAGTTATAGCGGTAAAACAGGCGCTCGATTATAAGAGTACATTAAGGGCGGTGAGCGTATGTGTCATCGCGTGGATAATACAGGTATTGGTATTGGTGGGGCTTGTTAATATACTAGGCTTATCCGCTAAACCGGTATAAAAATGCCTTTATTCGGGAAACCAAAATATACCACCGTGAATATTTCAAAGAGGGCTAAGAAGACCGATATCCCCTCGGGCCTCTGGCATAAGTGCGGAGACTGCGGCCATATCATACACAATAAGGAGTTCGACGAGAGCCTTAAAGTGTGCGCGAAGTGTAACTATCACTTTGTTATCGGCTGCCGCGAGAGAGTAAATATTCTCCTCGATGAATCTTCATTCAGAGAGTTCGACAAAGATATGAAGCCGGTAGACGTATTGAGTTTCAAAGGCCCGAAGTCGTACAAGGATAAGATAAAAGAGGATAGCGCCGCCACAGGGCTTAACGACGCCGTTATAAGCGGAGATGGGCTTATAGACGGGAAAAAGGTAGTAATAATCGTAACGGATTCCCGGTTCATCATGGGTACCTTGGGTTCCGTTATGGGCGAGAAGATAACGCGCGCGGCGGAGAGGGCGATGGAGAAGAAACTTCCGCTTATCATCGTATCCGGAAGCGGCGGGGGGGCGAGGATGTACGAGGGCATGCTTAGCCTGATGCAGATGGCGAAGACCTCGGGAATCCTCATGAAGCTCAACAAGAGCAGGCTGCCTTATATATCGGTCCTGACGAATCCCACCATGGCCGGAGTTATGGCGTCTTTCGCGTCTCTCGGCGATATCATAATCGCGGAGCCGAAGGCGCTCATAGGTTTCACCGGCCCGAGAGTCATAGAACAGACGCTAAGACAGCGCCTTCCGGAAGGGTTCCAGACATCCGAGTTTCTCCTCGCGCACGGGCTTATAGATATGATAGTGTCCAGAAAGGATATGCGCGCCACATTGAGCCGCCTTCTGGGTTATTTTGCTTGATTTTCACCCGATTACCCTTGACCCTTTGTATCGCGTAATGTTATAATGGCCTCCGATGGCAAAAGTAACTCTTAAAAATATATCCAAGACCTATAAAGGAACTATAGAGGCCGTAAGGGACGTAAATCTTGAGGTGGCCGATAAGGAGTTTCTTGTGCTTGTTGGCCCCTCCGGATGCGGCAAGTCGACCGTTCTTAGGATGATAGCGGGACTTGAGGATATAACGGAAGGCGAGATTTATTTAAACGAAAATATCATAAACCATATACCGCCCAAAGACCGTAACATCGCCATGGTCTTCCAGAACTACGCATTGTATCCCCACATGACCGTCTTCGAAAATATGGCATTCGGGCTTAAGCTTAGAAAATATCCGAAACACGAGATCGTAGAAAGAGTAAACGAATCGGCGGCCATTCTCGGCATAGAGAAACTTCTCGACAGAAAGCCCAAGGAGATCTCGGGCGGACAGAGGCAGAGGGTCGCCGTAGGAAGGGCGATCGTCAGAAAGCCGCAGGTATTCCTATTCGACGAGCCGCTCTCAAACCTCGACGCGAAATTCAGGGTGCAGATGAGGGTAGAGATAAGCAAGCTCCATACGCGCCTTCAGACCACCATGATATATGTCACGCACGACCAGGTGGAGGCGATGACGATGGGAGACAGGATAGTGGTCTTAAAAGACGGCCTCATACAACAGGTTGCCGATCCTATAACGCTCTACGATAAACCGGTTAATAAATTCGTAGCGGGTTTTATAGGCACTCCGCCGATGAACTTTATGAATGGCCGCATAATAAGAAAGAACGGCGCGCTCTACTTCGACGAGGGCGGTTTCACTATAAGGATAGTAGACGCTATGAGAGACGCGCTTTCGCGGTATGTAGATAAGGAGCTGGTCTTCGGAGTGAGAAGCGAGGATATATACGATAAGCTCTTTGTTACCGACGCGCCCCCCGAAAACACGATAACCGCGTCTGTCAATGTGGTGGAGCCGATGGGTTCCGAGGTATATGTATATCTGTGGACGGGAAGGCATGAATTCATAGCAAAGGTCGGCGGCCACAACAAGCCGATCGAAGGACAGGATATGGACCTTGTGCTTGATACAAGCAAGATCCATTTCTTTGATAAAGACACCGAAGAGATCATCATATAGAGTGGGCTCTATGCGCCCGGTAAAAAAAGATCTCCTTATATCGGAATTTTCCATCGCGGGTTTTATAATTCTCTGCCTCATTCTCCTTGGTGTGCTTCTTTTCAGAGTCGAGCACCCATACATCTCCGGCAATCTCATTCCGGCCATACTCGCGCTCTTCTCTTTTAATATCATACTCGGATGGCTCTATTTCGGCGCGCTTTCTGCGTTGCCGATCTTCGCGGTATCCTTATTTATGCTCGCCTTCACCGCGGTCGTCCGGAGATTCCCATCAGAGTTATATATAATATTTTTTTATATACTATCCTTCGCTATCTCCTTCCACCAATACAGAAGCACCTCTCTTAAGAGAAGGATGCTCGAAGTGAAGCTCGAAGAGGAGGAGGGCGCCGCCAATATGCTCGACGCGGAGTATAAGCACCACATGTTGATATCGCGCGCCCTTAAGAACAAGCTCGAGCTCTTAAAAGGCTTGAAGGATGTGGCGGGCTATCTCTCCGCGACTCTCCGCATGGAGGAGCTTGCCGAGAAGATAGCCGGAGAAGCGATGCGGCTCGTCGGGAAATCCGATCAGTCGCTCTTTTTTATGGTGGATGATAATAACCGGGAGCTTGCGCTCGCGGCGGCAAGATATCCGGATAAAAACGGAAAGGCGAAGGATAAGAAGGGGGACATATTCGACCAGTGGGTGTTAAAGAACAGAAAGCCGCTCATAATAAATGACGCGGATAAGGATTTCAGATTTACGAAAGAGGCGGCGGCGCCAAATGAAAGGACATTTAAGTCACTCATTGTATCGCCCGTTGCCGCTAAAGGCATACTGGGCATATTGCGCCTCGAGAACGCGAAATCAGAAGCTTACGACGGAGACGACCTTAGGATTTTGAATATCATATCGAATTTGGCGGCGATGGCGCTGGAGAACGCGTTTCTTTATAAGCGCACGGAGGAGCTTGCGATAAGGGACAGCCTTACGGGGCTTTTCGTGCGCAGGTATTTCGATGAGAGGCTCGATACCGAGGTAAAGAGGGCCCTTAGGATGAAATACCCTCTTTCCGTATTGATGGTGGATATAGATGACTTCAAGAGATATAACGACATACACGGCCACATAGTGGGCGATATGGCGCTAAGGGCCGTCGCCGGCATGATAAAAAAATATACAAGAGAGGATGATATCCTCGCGCGCTGGGGAGGCGAGGAGTTCTCCTTGATATTTCCGGGAAAGGCGAGAGATGAGGCATGCGGGGTCGCCCACGAGATAAGAAAGGCGGTGGAGGCCAAGCGCATCATCGTAAGAAGGGAGGATACGAGGCTGACCGTATCCATAGGCGTTGCCGAGATGCCGGGCGATTCCGCGGTAAAGAACGAGTTGATGATGAAGGCGGACGAATATATGTATAAGGCGAAGAGAGAAGGAAAGAACAGGGTGGCATGTTTAAGATCGCAATAACCATTCTTATGACGGCGGTATCGGGCGCTTCCGCGTTTTTGATATTAAAGAGGCGCCTTCAGGCCGGACTATTCTCGGCCGAGAGGCACCTTGGCGAGCTCAAAGAAAAGCATAGAGATATATTCCGTTTCGATGAAAACGTTCTTAGGGAAAATAAGGCGATAGAGACGGAGATACTCGATGTGGCGCAGTTATACGACCTTGCCAGGGAGATGGGCGCCGCGCTCGATTTCAAGGAGCTATTCAGCATACTCCTCGACAGGATCTCCAGGCTCTTCGAATTTGACACCTGTAAGCTCCTTCTTATCGACGCCGCCGAAGACAAGTTTAGCATATACGCGACATACAAATCGCCTTCAGCCGCGGACTGGAAGAGGGGCGGGGGGAAGGTGCTCGAGATACCGGATACCGCGACATATGAAACGGATCTGGCGGATAAGATGTGTAAAGACGAGAGCCATAAGCCGGTATATATAACGGGCGGTAATTTAGGCGCCCCGGGCGCAAAAATTCCGAACGGGAAGACGCCCTATATAGCCGTGCCTCTTATAAGCAGAAACAAGATGCTCGGCATCCTCGCCGCCGAGGGGTTCAAGGGAGACAATACGGATAAATTTCTGATACTTGCCGGGCAGTTCGCCATCGAGATAGAGAAGGTGAGATTATATAATGAGGTCCAGGAACTTGCCATTACGGACGGGCTTACGAACGTATTCTTAAGAAGGCATTTCTTCGAGAGGTTTGAGGAGGAGTCCATAAGGTCGGCGCGCCACGGCCTCAAATTATCCCTATTGATGCTGGATATCGATAATTTTAAGGCGTTGAACGACCATTCCGGCCATCTGGTCGGAGATATCATTTTAAAGGATATCGCCGGGCTCATCAAGGGCGAGATACGAGAGATAGATATCGTCGGCAGGTTCGGGGGCGAGGAGTTCTGCGTTGTACTGCCCGAGACCGATAAAGACGGCGCGAGGCTTGTTGCCGAGAGGATAAGGGAGCGGGTGAAGAGCCGGACATTCAAGGCATATGACGAGGAACTTAAGTCCACCATAAGTATAGGCATATCCTCATTCCCCGACGACGGAAAGATAGTGAAAGATCTGGTAGACAATGCCGATAAGGCACTTTATAGATCCAAGAGAGAGGGCAAGGACCGGGTCTCTGTATGTGATGGGTAAAACCATTGACCATAATTTGTAACTGTGTTATTCTAACGTCATTGCGAGCCCGCCTATGGCGAGGCGAAGCAATCTCTTTACAATGGGCTTTGTACTCTCAAGAATGGGATTGCTTCGGTCGCTACGCTCCCTCGCAATGACAAGGCGCGGTTTATGTACCCCACTCAATTATTTGCATGTATGAAAAAGCTACTTGAAGGTAATATGTAATGAAGAAAAGATATGTGATTGCCGTGGATATAGGCGGAACGGTCCTTAAATCCGCGCTTGTCTCTATTACAGGCAAGATCGCGTATCTTCGCAAGGCACCCACCCCGCGCGTTAAAGACAAAACCAAGTTGATCGAATCGATCCTCTCTTCCATTAATGATATGATTTTAATCAAAAAGCTTAAGAAGCGCGATATCCTCGGTATCGGCATAGGCGCTCCCGGCCCGGTGGATAGCCTAAAAGGGGTGGTCCATTATTTTGTAAACATACCCGGTTGGAGAGAAGTGCCGCTCAAGCGGATTATAGAAGGTAAGACCGGCATACCCGTCTTTATAGATAACGATGTGAATATGATGGCGCTAGGAGAGCTTAAATTCGGCGCCGGCAGGAATGCGAAGAATATGGTTTGCATTACTCTTGGTACGGGTGTCGGAGGGGGAATAGTAATAGACGGGAAACTTTATAGGGGCAGCGGTTCTTCGGCCGGTGAGGTGGGCCATATCACGGTAGCGGAGAACGGCCCTTTATGTAATTGCGGAAATAAGGGCTGTCTCGAAAGATTAGTGGGTAACCGTTATATCGTCTCCGAGGTCCGCAATAAAATAAGAGACGGGGCAAAGACGTCGATAAGCCGCATGGTAAACGGAAGGCTTTCGGATATAACCCCGGAGATGATAGATAAGGCGGCCGGAAAGGGAGATAGATTCGCGATCGGGATATGGAAGAACACGGGGCATTATATCGGGACTGCTCTTGCCGATATAGCCAATATCCTCGACCCAGAGGCCATAGTCATCGGCGGAGGGATGGCTAACGCCGGCAAGGGATTATTCGATTCGATAAGAGAGACCGTAAGAGCAAGAGCTATGAAAGGCCCGGCGGAGAGAGTTAGGATCGTCAGGGCTAAACTCGGATATGATGCGGGGTTGATAGGAGCGGTACCGCTGGTGTTGTCGAAGGGCAGATGAGATATTTTTCTGTTCCATCTCTCGCCAGAACGCTCGATTCGCCCCAGCGTGGCGAATCTTCGCTCGCAGAAGTCCCTCGCTCTCGCATACAGTTATACTAGGGCGAACCGTGCCCGCTCGGGACTTCAAACGTCTGTCGAGAGACGAAACAGAAAGAATTATGACAACTTTCAGTAATGAAAAATAAAATATCACTATTAATCGTATTATCTACCCTTCTCCTTGTAAGTGAAGTGGGGGCGGAGGAGATCGCGAAGAAGCCCGTCATTGTCGATGGAGACAAGGTCGAATTCCTGAATAAGGAGAAGAGGGTCATAGGCACGGGAAACGTCGTCATAGTATATGAGGACATGAAGCTCACATGCGACAATGTGATTGTCTATATGGATTCGCATGATGCCTATGCCGAGGGGCATGTCACGCTCTATCAGGAAGATAATATTTTTAGAAGCGATAAGATGGGGATAAATTTCGATACAAAGAAAGGGACGATACTTGCGTCCAGATTCGAGACGCCCGTTTGGTATGGCGGCGGGCCCATGACGGAGAAGGTCGCGGACAAAGAATATCACCTGATGGACGGATACATAACCAGCTGTGATTTCATCGAACCGCATTACCGCATACAGGGCAAAAAGGTCTATCTATACCTCGACGATAAAGTGGTCCTTAAGAACGCGTTTATGTATGTAGGAGATATGCCGGTATTGTATCTGCCGAGCTACACTCATTCATTTGACGATAACAAGCCGCGCGTGACCATCATTCCCGGGCGGAGCAAGGATTGGGGGGAGTTTGTTCTGACGAGCTGGAGGTATTACTTAAGCGAGAACAATCAGGGGCGCATCCAGATGGACGAGAGGACAAAACGGGATTTCGCCTCAGGGATAGAGCATCGATACAAGACGGAAGATTTCGGTTCGGGTAACCTTCGCATGTACTATATGAATGAGAGAAGATTAGAGGACGATATCCATCGTCTTCCGAGAGTCCTTGAAGAGGAGAGAGAGAGATTTACGGCGGACTTGAGGCATAGGTGGCAGGTGGATAAAGAGACGCTGGCGTTAGTGGAATATCATGCGGTGAAATATCAGGATACCACTTTTTTGAAGGATTATTTTTACAGGGATAGGTATGAAAACGAACCGTCGGGAGAAAGCTATATATCCATAGCCAAGACATTGCCCGAATATAGCTTAAATTTTCTGGCCCAAAAGAGGGTAAACAGGCACGAGAGTGTAACGGAGGTATTGCCGGAGCTAAAAGTGGATTTCGCGGAGAGAGAGATAGGCGATACAAATCTATACTATTTTTCAAACTTAACGGCGGCAAGTTATAACTTAAAGCCGGCCGCGCCGTCAGATGATGATACCGACGCTAATGTGTTCGATACAAATAACAAGCTTTCGTATAATACGAGGTTTCCGTGGCTATTGAAATTTATTAATTTCACTCCGTATGTTGCCACACAGCAGACATATTATTCGAAGGATATATACGGAGAAGAAAGAGATTTCTTCAGGGGCATATATTCGGGCGGCTTTAGCATGACTACCAAGTTTTACAAAGTATTAGATTTTTATACGAACCTATGGAATTTAGATATCAACAGATTGAGGCATGTTATAACGCCTACCGTATCGTATGGATATGTTCACGCGCCCACTGTTTCTTCCGATCAGGTGGGTTTTTTAGGGGTAAACGGCAGTAATGGTTATACATTTGATTTGGAGAATAAGCTCCAGACCAAATGGCACGAAGGAGAAGGCGCCGATAGCCTTACGGCCATGGATATAGCCCGCCTCAATACGAATATTACCTTTACGCCCAATACAAAAGGGAACCGTTGGTCGAATATATCGAGCACGCTCGAGATAAGGCCGTACAAATGGCTTGCCGTATCGGCAGATACGGCTTATAGCAATTATACGCGTGATTTTAACGGTTTTAATCTCGATCTAAAGGCAAGCAGTAATTTAAGCGGAGAAGAGTTGGGGGAGGATAAAACGGATGAATGGAAGAGGTGGGAGTTCGGCATCGGACACCGCTACACGAGAAATTCATCGACCGAGATGACCGTAGATACATCGTTCCCGATAGGATGGAAATGGAGGTTTCAGGTATTCAATAGGATATATTTTAAGAAATTCAAAGAAGGCGGAAGAGCTAAGGCGATAAATGAGATGAACGAGCAGGAATATACGATAACGAGAGACCTTCATTGCTGGAATATGGATATATCTTATTCCAATACAAGGGGATATGGAGAAGCCATTTGGCTGATATTCAGATTGAAGGCATTCCCGGATATCCCTATAGAGTATCGGAACAGTTATCACGAGCGCAAATTCGGTTCCCAGAGCTACAATTAACTACGATTTCCCGCCCGATTTTCTTCTTGCGTTAAAGCCTACGCTTTGATATAATTAGCGTCTATATTGTAGTGGCGTATTTAAGGGAGGGGTTGCTTTGAATATATGCGTTATAGGAACCGGTTATGTGGGCCTGGTTACCGGGGCTTGCTTTGCGGACCTTGGAAATGAGGTTATCTGCGTTGATAGGGATAAGAAAAAGATAGCTGATCTCAATAAGGGCTTGATACCCATATACGAACCGGGGCTTGAGGATCTGGTTACAAGAAATAGGAGAGAAAAGAGGCTTAAATTTACAACTTCTATCTCCGCGGGGGTAAAAGAGTCAGATGTTATATTTATAGCCGTCGGCACACCATCCAAAGAGAACGGCGAGGCAGACCTCTCGGATATCGAGAACGTTTGCCGAGAGATAGCACGCCATATGCCTTCATACCGGCTTATCGTGGAGAAGAGCACGGTGCCCGTAGAGACCGGAAGATGGATAGCCCGTACGATAGCGACATATAACAAGAAGAAGGCAAAGTTCGATGTGGCGTCCAATCCCGAATTCTTAAGAGAGGGTTCCGCCGTAAGAGATTTCATGAACCCTGATAGGATAGTGGTGGGAGTTGAGAGTAAGAGGGCGGAGAAGATACTGAACGAGCTCTATAAGCCGCTCAAGGCGCCCATCGTCATAACGGATATAAAGAGCGCGGAACTTATAAAGCATTCATCGAACGCCTTTCTGGCGATGAAGGTATCTTTCATAAATTCCGTGGCCAACATATGTGAGCATGTGGGCGCGGATGTGACCAAGGTGGCAGACGGCCTCGGGCTCGATAAGCGCATCGGAAGGACATTTCTTGATGCCGGCATAGGCTACGGTGGATTCTGTTTTCCTAAGGACGCGGCCGCGTTCTTAAGGATATGCGATAAATTCGGTTTTGATTTTAAGCTTCTGCGTTCTACGAAAGAGATGAATGAGAGGCAGAAGAAGTCATTTATAAAGAAGGTGGAAGACGCGTTATGGATAGTCAAGGGCAAGGCCATAGGCGTTCTCGGCCTATCATTCAAACCTAATACCGACGATATGCGGTATGCGCCGTCTATAGAGATCGTAGAGGCGCTTCAAAGGGATGGCGCAAAAATAAGGGTATTTGATCCTCAAGCTATGGCGAAGGCGAGGGAAGTGCTTACCGGCGTAAAATTCTGTAAAGATGCGTATGAGACAGCCAAAGGAGCTGATTGTCTTTTGGTGGTTACGGAGTGGAACGAATTTAAGGAGTTAGATCTACCCAGAATAAAGAAACTTATGAATGTGCCACTGATAGTGGACGGAAGGAATATATACGAGCCGGCGAAGATGAAGAAAGAAGGTTTCCGGTATATCTCAATAGGAAGGGCTAGTTTAAAATGATAGAAGGCGTAAAGGTCAAAAAGTTAAAAGTCATCTCCGATGAGCGCGGCAGGCTCATGGAGATATTCCGCCTCTCTCAAGAAGGTATTTCGCCTAAGCAGATATATATGACCACCGCCCTTGA
>Ga0066640_10002249_pt1 | contig 11597 bp, 23 predicted proteins | sample CryGeyCG2114_020_2_FD_59505 | JGI IMG/M metagenome (GOLD analysis project Ga0066640, IMG submission 59505) | Groundwater microbial communities from aquifer - Crystal Geyser CG11_big_fil_rev_8/21/14_0.20 | ecosystem: Environmental > Aquatic > Deep subsurface > Groundwater | place: USA: Utah... | reverse complement strand
CTTTCTATGCCTCATCGTTCTTCTTTGCCCCTAACATGGCCTTGTCTATCTTCATGCCGAAACTTAATCCCATCTCCTTAAGTATCTCCGCTATCTCACTCAACGATTTCTTTCCGAAGTTCCTATATTTTAGCATATCTACTTCGGAGTTCTCGACGAGAGCTCCTATGGTCTTTATCTTGGCCTCTCTCAGGCAGTTCGCGCTCCTCACCGAGAGCTCCATCTCTGTGACGGGCTGTCTCAATTTTTCATACAGGGCCTCTATCTCGGATGTATCAACCTCTTCCTCTTCTTCCGGAAGTTTTCCGAAATGCACGAATATATCGAGATGCTTATACAATATATTTGATGCATACAACAGGGCGTCTTTCGGCGAGACGCTTCCGTTCGTCCATGTTTCAAGAATAAGCTTATCATAGTCCGTTATCTGCCCTACACGGGTATTCTCTACCGAATAATTTACCTTCTTTACCGGTGTAAAAATAGAGTCTATGGGTATCGCTCCGACGGGAAGCCCTTCTCTTTTATTGCGTTCGGCGGGCACGTATCCCCTTCCTCTTCCGACTTCAAGCTCCATATAGAACTTCATCTTCTTGGATAAGGTGGCTATGCGCATCTCCGGGTTCAATACCTCCACCGTCTCGTCGGTTATGATATCCCTTGCCGTGATATCTCCGGCTTTATCGGCCTTGATAAATACCTTTTTCAGCTCTTTGGAATGAGACCTTATTACGAGCATCTTTAGATTCAATATAATCTGCGCCATGTCCTCGACCACGCCCTCTATAGTATCGAATTCGTGCTTGACGCCGTCGACCTTCACGGATACGACCGCGCTTCCGTCTATAGAGGAAAGAAGCATCCTTCTCAACGAATTTCCTATAGTGGCGCCGTAGCCTCTTTCGAAAGGTTCAGCTACAAACTTGCCATAGGTAGCCGTTAGAGTGGCTTCATCGCATTCGAGCCTCTTGGGCGTCTCGAAGGATTTCCAATTTATTCCCATACCGATTCTCCTCCCGTAATTACGCTAGATTTATTTTGAATACAATTCAACTATAAGCTGTTCCTGTATCGGGAACGTTGTATCATCTCTCTTGGGGAGCGCGATGACCTCACCCTTAAGGTTTTTTTCGCCCCTCTTGAGCCACTTCGGAACGGCCATACCCTCCAGTTCCTCCGCAAGCTTTTGCATGCTTTTTATGAATTCCTCTTTGCCCCTGATCTCTATACTATCTTTCTCTTTTACGATATAAGAAGGTATATCCACCTTTCTGCCGTTTATGGCCACATGTCCGTGCATGACGAACTGCCGGGCCTGCGGCCTGGATGAGGCAAACGCAAGGCGAAATAATACATTATCGAGGCGTCTTTCAAGAAGCTGAAGAAGCGTATCGCCGGTTATGCCTCTCTCTTTTGCGGCCTTCTTGAAATATATGCGAAATTGTTTTTCCAGTATGCCGTATATTCTCTTTACCTTTTGCTTCTCTCTGAGCTGTTTTCCATAGTTCGAGAGTTTTGCATGCCGCCCCGCGCCGTGTTGTCCCGGAGCTACGCTTCTGCGCTCAAAAGAACATTTGGGAGTGCCGCACCTCTGCCCTTTAAGAAACAGTTTTCCGCCCTCTCTTCTACAAAGCCTGCATGAAGGTTTTATATATCTAGCCATCTTACTATACCCTCCTGCGCTTCGGGGGCCTGCAGCCGTTATGCGGAATAGGGGTAACATCTTTTATGGCCCTAATATTTAGGCCCGCCGCCTGTAGCGCCCTGATAGCCGATTCTCTACCCGCTCCGGGGCCCTTGACGCGCACCTCCACTTCCTTCACTCCGCATTCAATGGCCTTCTTTGCCGCCTTCTCCGCAGCCACCTGTGCGGCAAAAGGGGTAGACATCTTTGAGCCGGAAAATCCGCTACTTCCCGTGGATGCCCATACGATAGCATTACCTTTAAGATCGGTTATGGTGATTATCGTGTTATTAAAACTCGCCTGAATATGAGCTATCCCGCTGGTTATATTCTTCGCCAATTTGCTCTTCAGGGACTTAGTTTTGGTATCTTTAGTCTTGCTATCCGTTAATTTCGCCAATTTTTAGCCTCCTATTGTTTCTTCCCCGTAGTTGCTTTTGCCGCCGCCGCCTTAATGGCCCCTACGGTCCTCCTGGGCCCCTTGCGCGACCTGGCATTTGTCTTTGTCCTCTGCCCTCTCACCGGAAGGCCCTTCTTGTGCCTTAAGCCTCTGTAACTTCCTATATCCATCAACCTCTTTATATTAGCAGCTACTTCCCTTCTCAGATCGCCTTCTATCTTGAAGGTCTTCTGCATAATGGAAGTTATTTTAGATACCTCTTCTCCGGTGAGATCCTTAGTCCTCTTGTCCGGATCTACGGAGGCCGAATGAAGTATCCTGTTTGATAGCGCCCTGCCGATGCCGTAAATATATGTAAGCGCTATCTCTACTCTCTTTTCCTTTGGAAGATCTATGCCGGATATTCTTGCCATTTTTACCCCTGCTTCTGCTTATGTTTCGGATTTGAGCATATAACTCTCAATACGCCCTTACGCTTTACTACTTTGCAACTGCCGCATATCTGTTTTACCGAGCTTCTAACTTTCATATGATTTTATTTACTCCTATATATAATTCGCCCTTTTGTAAGGTCATAAGGTGATAATTGAAGGGTCACCTTGTCTCCCGGCAATATTTTTATAAAGTGCATGCGCATCTTACCCGATACATGGGCAAGTACTTTATGGCCGTTCTCAAGCTCTACCCTGAACATCGCATTCGGCAATGACTCATAGACCGTTCCCTCGATCTCTATTTGCTCTTCTTTAGCCATCAGGTCAAAATCTCCGTGCCGTTTTTGGTTATCGCGATGGTATGCTCGAAATGCGCCGAGAGTGCCCTATCTTTCGTAACAACCGTCCACCCGTCATCTAGGGTCTCGACTTCAAGCGCTCCCGCATTTATCATCGGCTCTATGGCAAGCACCATGCCTTCCTTGAGCCTTACGCCCTTACCGGCTTCGCCGAAATTAGGCACTTGCGGATCCTCGTGTATGCGAAAACCTACTCCGTGCCCGACAAGATCCTTTACCACCGAAAAACCGTTGCGCTCTGCGTAAACTTGTATCGCGTTCGATACATCGCCGAGCCTATTGCCGGCTCTCGCCGCATCTATACCTTTATGCAACGCCTCTTTGGTCGTATCTATTAACGCCTTCGCCTTCTTGCCGGCTTTTCCAACGGCAAAGGTGACGGCGGCATCTCCAAAGAATCCGTTGAGTTCTACGCCCAGATCTACGCTTACAAGGTCGCCCGCCTCTATTCTTCTCTCTGAGGGTATTCCATGAACGACCTCCTCGTTTATAGAGACACAGATATTGGCCGGAAACCCCTTATACTTAAAGAATGCAGGCCTTCCGCCCGACTCCAGTATCAGCCGCTTAGCGAGCGCATCCAGTTCCACGGTCTTCGTGCCCTTCTTAGCGACTCCCGATACCTCTCTAAGAACTTTAGCTACAACCGCGCACGCCTTTCTTATTTCGTCTATCTGGCGCTCTGATTTGAGCTCAATCATTTATGTTTAATAAGGCCGGATCTGTCAAAAAGCTTTAATAATACGCCGCGGAGCTCCTCCACATCCAGGTCTCCCGATACGGTTTCTAATGTATTATTTTTTTTATAATACTCCTCAAGTCCCGCGGTCTGTTCGTTATAAAGCACGAGCCGCCTCTTTATAGCGGTCTCATTATCATCGGCCCTCTTCTCTACGGGCCCGCCGCATCTATCGCATACGCCGTCTCTTTTAGGCGGCATATTTTTTACATGGTAATTAGCTCCGCAGCTTGTACATATCCGCCGTCCGGAGAGCCTTGCCATCACTACGGGCTCAGAGGTCCGGAAATTTATTGTTATATCTATGGGCCTATCGACCGATTGAAGCGCGGCATCGAGCTGTCTCGCCTGCGCCTCGGTCCTGGGAAAACCGTCGAGTATAAACCCTTTCTCTGCATCATCGGCCGAAAGCCGTTTCTTCACTATCTCTACGACTATATCGTCGGGCACGAGTTCGCCCCTCTTCATATAGTCTTTGACCTTGCGGCCCAGCGGGTCCTCTTCGTCCTCGGCGACCTGCCTCAATATATCTCCCGTTGAGATATGAGGTATATCAAGTTCTTCGCGCAACCTCTGCGCTTGCGTTCCTTTTCCCGCACCGGGCGGGCCTAAAAATACCAGCCTCATAGCCCTATTTTCTCCCGGTCAGCTTGCCCTTCTTGAGAAAGCCCTCATAATGCCTCATAAGGAGCTGTGACTCTATCTGCCTCATCGTATCAAGCATAACACCTACTACGATCAAAAGGCCCGTGCCTCCGAAGAAACTGGCTATAAGATAAGGGACATTAAGCCATCCGTTTATTATGCTCGGTATTATCGCGATAATCGCGAGAAATATGGCTCCGGGAAGGGTTATTCTCGTAAGTATATAATCAAAATATTCCGCCGTAGTCTTTCCCGGCCTTATCCCCGGAACGAACCCTCCGTACTTCTTCATATTCTCCGCCAATTCTACCGGATTCAGCGTTATCGCCGTATAGAAATAGCAGAAGAAAACTATCATTCCGCAGTATATCGCGTTATATATAATGCCTCCCCTGGTAAGCGTACTGGCTATTTTTTGTATCGCGGGGTTCGGCATTATGCCGGCTATGGTCGCCGGAAATAATATTATAGACTGGGCAAATATGATGGGGATGACGCCGGCCTGATTGACTCTTAGGGGCAGATAAGTGTTCTGCCCGCCATAGACCTTTCTTCCCACAACCCTTCTGGCATACTGAACGGGTATCTTTCTCTGTCCCTGTATTATCGCAATGACGCCCACCACAACACCGACAAAGAGCCCGGCCATTATAAGCACAGTAAACGGCTGTATCTGCCCCGGCCCCGATGCCTGCGGAGAGAGTAACGCTATCAGTTGATATATGGCGGTCGGCAGCCTGCTTATTATACCTACGGTTATCAATAGAGACATGCCGTTTCCTATACCGTGCGAGGTTATCTGTTCGGCTAGCCACATAATGAAGGCCGTTCCGCTGGTCAGCGTTATAACCGTCAATATCCTGAAGGCCCAGCCGGGATACTGGACTATCTGCAATCCCTGGAACCTCTGGGGATCCTCTATCCAGACGGCTATAAAAAACGACTGGACGATAGCCAGAAATATCGTCCCATACCTGGTATATTGCGTTATCTTTCTTCTGCCCGCTTCGCCCTCCTTAGACAGCTTCTCAAGATGCGGAATGACGACGGTCAGAAGCTGAAGTATAATCGAAGCGGATATATACGGCATTATGCCGAGGGCGAATATCGTAAGCCGCTCTATGGCGCCTCCGGAGAACATATTCATCACCCCGAACAAGGTGCCGCCCTGGGTCTTGGTTATATTGTCAAAGAACTGAGCGAGTCTCGCGCCGTCTATGCCCGGCGTAGGGATATATGCCCCCACCCTGTATATAACTATTATCAGAAACGTGAAAAGGACTTTCTTTTTAAGGTCTGGGATTTTAAATATATTTCCCAACGCCTTCAGCATATCAGGCCTTTCCCACTATTTCTACCGCGCCTCCGGCCTTCTCGATCTTTTCTTTTGCGGATTTCGAAAAGGCGTGCGCACTGACATTGAATTTTTTCTTAAGCTCACCGTACCCGAGTACTTTTACGGGCGAGGCCGCATTCTTTATGAGCCCCTTCTTTTTCATGATCTTCGGCGTAACCGAAACTTCTTTGGTTAGCCTATTGAGGTCGGATACATTCACAAGCTGGTATTTGATATTATAAACATTCGTGAATCCGCGCTTGGGTATACGCCGCATAAGAGGCATCTGTCCGCCTTCAAAGCCGCCGCCCTTAGCGCCGGAGCGGGCCTTCTGCCCCTTGTGCCCTTTTCCGGATGTCTTACCCCTGCCGCTTCCGACACCCCTGCCCTTTCTCTTGCTTTTCCTGTATTTTTTTTCAGGCGCTATTTCGTATAATTTCATGTCCATCCTGCCTTGCGGGCTTTAAAGATTTAAAACCCTCTATCGTCGCCTTAGAGACGTTTATGGGGTTATTGCTACCCATGGATTTTGTGAGAATATCCTTGATGCCGGCCGCCTCACATACGGCTCTTACGGGTCCTCCCGCTATTACTCCGGTTCCCGCCGAAGCAGGCTTTAGCATGACCTTTCCCGCGCCGAAGTGCCCCAGGATCTCATGAGGTATCGTATTTCCCCTCATAGGCACATCTATCATATTCGCCTTTGCCCTGATTATCCCTTTTCTTATGGCCTGGTCTATCTCTTTTGCCTTGCCGATGCCGCAACCTACCCTGCCCCTGCCGTTTCCGACTATGACAAGCGCGCTGAACGAGAAACGCCTTCCGCCTTTTACCACCTTAGCTACTCTGTTTATCTTTACGACGCGCTCCACATACTCTTGAACGTTTTCAGGCGCTCTTTGAAAGCCCGTCCCTGTATCTCGAGGCCCTCTTTCTTCTCTTTTCTTCTTAGGTTCCGCCATAGATCTTCCTTATATTAGAATGACAATCCGCCCTTCCTCGCCGCGTCCGCAAATTCTTTGACCCTGCCGTGAAATGCGTGGCCCGCCCTGTCGAATGTAACCTCTTTATACCCCTTCTTCAAGGCACCTTCGGCAAATATGGACCCGAGAAGCGCCGCCGCCTTCTTATTGCCGCCGTATTTCGACTTGCTTTTTACCTTGGATGCGGTAGTGGAGAGCGAAAACAATGTTATACCCTTCAAATCATCTATAAGGCTTGCGTAAAAATGGCTCAGGCTTCTGTTCACGCATAATCTCGGCTTATCGTTGGTACCGGACACCTTCTTCCTGACTCTGGCGTGTCGGCTCTTTCTTGACCGTTCCTTCATATTCGCTATTATGGCTCTGCTCATTTTCCGCCTCCCGCACCGGTCCCGCCGCCGGTTGCCGCGGCCTTGCCGGCCTTGCGCCTTATCTGCTCTCCGGCGTACTTTATCCCCTTGCCCTTGTACGGCTCGGGCTTATAGAAGTTTCTTATCGTAGCGGCAACTTCTCCTACAAGCTGTTTATCCATACCCGAGATATTGATACTGGTCGGCTTCGGTACCGCTATGGTGACGCCGTTCGGAATTTTAAAGTTTACGGGATGCGAAAAACCCAATTGAAGAACTAGGGCCTTTCCGTTTACCTGTGCCTTGTAACCGACGCCCGTTATCTCAAGCTCCTTCGCGTATCCCTTCGTTACTCCGATAACCATATTGTTTATCAAGCTACGCATAAGGCCGTGAATAGCGGAATCTTCTTTCGCGTTGGCGGCGCTCGTTAACGTGACAACGCTATCTTTCTGTTCCAACTTTATCCTAGGGTTCATGCTCATCTTGAGCTTGCCTTTAGCGCCCTCTACGGATATAGTGCCGTCTAATACTGTTACCTTTACGCCTGCCGGTACATTTATAGGCTTCTTACCCACTCTCGACATCTAAAGCTCCCTTATTAAATTACCAAACCTTGCATATTATTTCGCCGCCTATGCGCTGTCTGCGGCAATCCTGATCCGTCATTATACCTTTGGTGGTAGTCAATATCGCTATGCCCAGTCCGCCTATGACCCTGGGAAGTTCGTCATGGGTAGAATATATCCTCAGGCTGGGCCTCGATACCCTTTCGATACGCCTTATAGCGGATTTTTTACCCTCCGCGTATTCAAGATATACGCGTACGCGGTTATGAACCTCCTCGCCCATCGGCTTGTAGTTCTTTATATATCTGTGCTTCTTAAGTATATCAAGCACATCTTTAATGACTCTTGAACCACGGACATCGACTTTTTCTTTGCCGGCCCTGGTTCCGTTTCTTATTATGGTCAATGCATCAGCTATTGGATCGCTTATACTCATCTTATCTCCTCTACCAGCTTGCCTTAAGGACCCCCGGAATCTCACCTTTTGAGGCAAGCTCCCTGAAGCAAATCCTACATAACGCAAATCTGCGCAGATATCCTCCTTTTCTGCCGCAGATACGGCATCTATGATATTTTCTCACTTTAAATCTAGGCTCTCTTTTTGCCTTCTCAACCAGTGCTTTCTTTGCCATCTTTATCCTTTTTTAAACGTCATACCCAGCCCGCTCAAAAGTTCTATCATCTCCTCTTTTGACTTAGCGGTAGTCTGTATGGTTATGCTCATGCCCCTTGCTTTCTGTATCTTATCTCTGTCTATTTCCGGGAATATGCTTTGTTCGATTACGCCGAAAGTATATCCGCCTCTACCGTCATATGAATCCGGGGTCATGCCCTTAAAGTCCCTTATGCGGGGAATGGCGACATTGAACAAGCGGTCAAGAAACTCATACATCCTCTTGGACCTGAGAGTGACCTTAACGCCTATGGGAGCGGCCGCCCTTATCTTAAAATTAGATATGTCTTTCTTCGCCCTGGTAACTATGGGCTTCTGTCCGGTTATGGCCGCCAGTTCGCGTTCAGTGGCCTCTATAAATTTTATATCGGAAGAGCCGTCTCCGACGCCCACATTTATAACGACCTTTACGGGCCTCGGCACGCTGAGCTTGTTTTTTATGCCGAGCTTCTTCATCAGTTCCGGAGATATCTCTTTATTGAATTTTTCAAGCAGTCTTGCCATTTTATCTACCTGTTATAATGCGCTGCCGCACTTGCCGCAGAGCCTGTTCTTCGATCCGTCGGCCAGAATCTCTACCTTAGCCCTCGCCGGCCTGGTGCATTTCTGGCAATACGGCATCACGTTGGAAGCATTTAACGGAATCTCTCTGGATATAATACCGCCCTGTTGATCCTCTTTAGTCCGCCTCATGTGCTTCTTGACCATATTGATACCCTCTACCAGAATCGAGCCTTTCTTAGGGTAAACTCTCAATACCTTGCCGGTCTTGCCTTTATCCTTGCCCGACCTAACATACACTATATCATCACGCCTTATGCCGGACATTTATATCACCTCCGGCGCGAGAGAAATAATCTTCATAAACTTTTTATCCCTTAATTCCCTTGCGACCGGGCCGAACACTCTAGTGCCCTTCGGGTTATTGTTAGCGGGATCTATAATGACGCAGGCATTCCGGTCAAAACGCAGATAAGACCCGTCGGGCCTGGAGATCTGATTTCTGGTCCTCACAATGACCGCCTTGGCCACTTCGCCTTTTTTGACCGTGGCGTCCGGAGATGACTCCTTTATATTTACCGTTATGATGTCGCCTATCTCGCCGTACCTTTTATTGCCTCTTCCTAGAACGCCTATGCAAGAGGCCTTTCTGGCTCCCGTGTTATCGGCTACATCTAATATCGTCCGCATCCATATCATATTTAAACCGCCGCCTCTTTCTTTTTGAATATCTCCACTATGCGCCACCGCTTCTCTTTAGAATAGGGCCGGCTCTCGACAAAAGCCACCGTGTCGCCGGCCTTTGCCTCATTATTTTCGTCGTGAACCTTATATTTCTTCGTGCCTCTCATCGTTCGTTTATAAACCTTGTACGTTGAGGTTCTGGAGACCATTACGACGACGGTCTTGTCCATCTTGTCGCTTATTACAACTCCTTTTTCCGATTGCTTTGTTCCGCGTGCCTTATTTTTGTTCATCTCGCCTTTCCCACAGTATGGTCTTTATTCTGGCTATATCTTTCCTGACTTTCGCTATATCGGATGCCTTCTCCATTACGCCCATAGAAGCCTTATTGACCATCTCATAAAGCTCCTTCTTAAATGTAAAAAACTTATCTTTAAGTTCAACAATCGAAAGATCCCTTAATTCCTTGGTCTTCATCTGTGAGCCCTTCTTGAAACGAATTTTGTGCGCATCGGTATCTTATGCGCCGCGAGCCTCATGGATTCCTTGGCAAGCTCCTCCGGTATGCCTTCAATCTCGAAGAGTATCCTGCCTCTCTTTATGACGCATACCCAATGTTCCGTCATGCCCTTGCCTTTGCCCATTCTGGTCTCGGCGGGCTTCTTAGTTACGGGCTTGTCGGGAAATATACGCATGTATGCTTTTCCGCTTCTCTGAGTATGCCTGGAAAGCGCGACTCTGGCCGCCTCGATCTGTATATTGGTCATCCAGCCGTTCGAGAGCGCCTTAAGCCCATATTCTCCAAAACTCAAAGTAGACCCCGCGGAAGCCACACCTTTTCTTCTTCCGCGCTGACACTTCCTATATTTAACCCGTTTTGGCATCAACGGCATGTTTCCTGCCTCCTTTATGTCTCTTCGGGATTATGTCGCCGTGATATATCCAGACCTTCACACCTATCCTGCCGTAAGTGGTACACGCTTCGGTAAAACCGTAATCCAGGTCCGCCCTTAGAGTTTGCAGGGGCACTTTCCCAACTCTATATTGCTCTCTTCTGGCTATCTCCGCGCCCCCGAGCCTTCCGGAGCATACAACTTTGACTCCGCCGGCACCGGCGTTCGTGGCGCTTTGTAAGGCCCTCTTCATCGCGCGCCTGAACGCTATGCGCTTCTCAAGCTGGAAGGCGATATTATCAGCCACCAATTGCGCTGAGACAGAAGGATTTTTCACCTCTTTAATATCTATAAACACATCTTTCTTGCTTATGACTTGAAGCTCTTCCTTAAGGCGCTCTATATCGGAGCCGCCCCTTCCTATAATAACACCGGGCCTCGAGGTATATATCGCGACTCTGAGTTTATCGCTCGCTCTTTGAGTGATGACCTTCTCTATCCCCGCTTTGCCGTAATTCTTCTTTATATAATTGCGTATATTCAGATCCTCATGCAGAAGCCCGGCGTACTGCTTCTTCTTCGCATACCATAAAGACGTGAAATCTTTAATATATCCCAGCCTGAAACTTTGCGGATGAACCTTCTGACCCACCTTACCTCCTTTTATCCAATTCTATATATATGTGGCTTGTTCTCTTTATTATCGGAGAGGCCACACCCATGGTCCTTGCCCTAAATCTCTTCAAAGACGGCCCTTCGTCTATGATAATCCGAGAGACATATAGCGCGCTAGAATCCTTCTTCCTCGACTTGGCGTTCGCGAGAGCGCTCTCTAAGACCTTCTTGATATGAAGAGATGGTTTCTTGTTCATATTATCGAGCATACCTACGGCGGCATCCACATCAAGGCCTTTTATCAGTTCGGCGACCTGACGCGACTTCCGGGGAGATACCCGTATAAATTTTCCGTGTGCCTTCGACACCATTTTTGTATTTTTAATTTTAGATTTTGAATTTTGCATTTTGAATTTCTTAAGTCTTATCCAGCGTCTTCTTTGTGATTCCGCCATGTCTCCTGAACACCTTCGTGGGAGAGAATTCGCCCAACTTATGCCCCACCATATTCTCGGTAATAAACGCGGGTATAAAAGTCTTTCCGTTATGGACTAAAAAAATTAGGCCTATAAAGTCCGGTAGAATGACAGACCTTCTAGACCAGGTCTTTATCGGTTTCTTATCGACCGCGCCGGATTTTATCTTATGGACCTTCTTCAGTAACTTTTCGTCTACAAACGGACCTTTTTTAATCGATCTTCCCATCTATTCTCCTATTCTATTGCATCGCTT
>Ga0066640_10002239_pt1 | contig 11622 bp, 13 predicted proteins | sample CryGeyCG2114_020_2_FD_59505 | JGI IMG/M metagenome (GOLD analysis project Ga0066640, IMG submission 59505) | Groundwater microbial communities from aquifer - Crystal Geyser CG11_big_fil_rev_8/21/14_0.20 | ecosystem: Environmental > Aquatic > Deep subsurface > Groundwater | place: USA: Utah... | reverse complement strand
ATGTAAAGAACTTACTTTCTACATATCCTTCTTTTGTTCACAATGTGTTTAGACTATACAATTAATTCCTTTTAATTTTTTAACATCCAAGAAATGTTGCGATGAAATAAAAATTCAGAAAGCAATAAACTACCAAAATTTAATGATATAAGATACAGTATATCATGACAAATATTAATACATCATTATAAAATCCTTTTTGCTGATATGTGTTGATTAGAATATACATATAAGACTTTAGACAAGGTAATTAATTGATATATAGATAGACTCATAGTTCGATGAGGGGAAACATTCAAGAAACAAATAGAAGAAGAAATGAAAGATGAAGATTATGGACATTATACAAATATATATGAGTATATATTATTTGAAATTTTTAGATGCGATTATGCAAGCAATGCTTTAAGATTACAACCTCAAAGTTGCTTGAATTTAGATTATGATAAATTTGAAGATATGTACGAATGGCTAGATTCGTCATGATTTAAGGACTATTTAGAAGGTACTTGAGTATATTTGAATAAAGAAGATTTTAACATCAATAAATTTCCTTTAACTAATGGTTCTATAGGATTTATTGGAAAATTATTACAAGCAAAATGTAAAGAAAAAAAAATCGACGTTATATTTTGTAAAAGTGTGATTAACGAATTTCTTGCTAAGTGGAATATAGAAAAATTAGATAAAAATAAAAAAATATTATATGAAATATATGAAGACTTTTGTTCTCTTTTTGCTAAAGAACTACTTATGATAGTGAGTTTTGATTATGAAACGATTGATGTTATTTACGATACACAACCGTACCTAAATTTCTATATTTTTGATGATTATGATAGGATCGCACTAGAAAGGAATCTTTTCAAATTCGATTTTAATATTATTATTACAGAATTTAAAAAGCAAATAATGAAATTACCAGACTCTATGACTGAGAATGAAATACAAAACTACATTAATCTTATTCAAAAAAACCTAGAAGTACCATTGTCAAAGTATAAAGATGTGCTACTTAATACTATTTTTCCCGAACAAAAATGTTTTTCATTATGTATCTCTTATGATGAGCGGGAAAAAATAGATTTTACGAAAATTTATATGGATATTCAGACAAAGTATATAACGTATAGTTTATTTTTTGATATAAGTTCATTTAAAAAAATATCCGAAAAAGAATAATCATGAGTGATAAACAAATAACAATTAATCAACATTTTGTACCACAATGTTATTTAAAAGAATTTACAAATAACGATTGAAATGTTTTTGCATACAATAAAATTTGACAGCAGTTAAAACACAAATATCTTCCTAAATCTATTCTCTTCAAAGAATTATTGTATGAACTAGATTTACAAGATCCAAATAACAAGATTGAAAACTTTTTTGCAAAAATTGAAGATAAATATACCATTTTAAGTAAAAAAATGTTATGATTAAAAGATCCCGAAAATTTCAATTTAACACAAGACGAACAAATTATACTACTTTTATTTATTTTAAGAGTAAGCTTGGGTAACCCTAGTCAATACGACAATTTAAATAACGAAGATTTTGATAAATTACGAATAAGAGAGTCAGAAGCAAATAATTTATCTAAAAAGGGTAAAAAAAAGAGCCTAGACAACCTCCAAGAACACAATAGACAAGAATTACCTATAGCTATTCAAGTAGCCTTTCAACCAATATTTTTATTAGAATTTATCCTTAGAAAAAAATTTATATTTATTATTACTAAAGAAGATAACGTTTTTTTAACATCAGACAATCCAGTTATAGAATGGTGTGAAAAATGTACATGACTATTAGATTGAACAACGATACTTACAGATACAAACTATGATGTAGCACTTAGCCCATACATCTATTTAAGAATTATAGACAAAGATATAGAAAAATATTCTAAACTAGAAAATCTATCCCTATATTATGATAAGAATTGAGAAATAAGCGAAATGCACAATAAAAAAATGTTTAATCAGTGTAGAGAATTTGTATACGGAAATATTCAAAATCATTAAACTTAGAAATATTTTGCCACCGTTTTTTTTATTCCGATATATTTAGAATCAAACTTTTCTTATTCCTTCAAGTTTCTCTCCCGAACGAACGCACAACTGGTATTGTGCGAAAACGAGAGATGGATATGGGGCAGAGGAGTTGTCCTCTAAAATTCAATATCCAGAAACGAGCGTGTAATATATCAGAATCCCCCGACTAAAAAGATCTATCCGAATTTTATACCTATACACAATGCCTGTGTGTTGTGCAAGTGCATAAATGAGTGAAGAGAGATCTGGAAGCTAAAACCACGAAAACGACTCAGAAAGCCATGATATATACTTTACACAATGTATCTTGTGCAAAGTTTGATGTGTTTTGAGGGGGCTTGGGAAGGGGTTTATATAATGGGTTCGGAAAATCCATAGTTTTGTGCAGTTTCGATGTAGATAGTCTTTCCGTAGATCAATGCCTCTGTAAACTTGCATACAGCAGAGTTGTAGAGGTTGGCGAAGGTAGATTTGCTGATTCACATCTCCATAGCGCCTTGTATGATGCCCTTTTTGTTGATATTTTTGATCTTGAGGGCCTCTAGCTCATCGTGAGTGATGATAATGAGCTCTATGCTCTCGATATTGTTGAGTGGCTGGTAAATCGTGTGAGGAGGAGTGCTCGATACTAGTCTTATTTTCTTCTTTCTTCACAATCTTTGTGATGGTGGTTGATATATTTGCATTGTTGAAAACTTTTTTAAATTTTTGGAATATTCCAAAAATGAGAGTATGCACTCCTCTTTTGTTTGCAACAATTTTTTTTCAAACAAAGACACACCATTGATGGTGTGTTGTTTGTTTGTTGGCTATTTTATTTCTCTTTGTTTTGTTGATGTGCTGTGATACACTCCTCTTATCTTATTATAGTGATATTTTCTTGGCTGTAAAAAAATGATCTGGTGAGAGATCATTTTTTAATGTCATTTTGTGGAAACTATATCTAGTATGTTTTATAATGTCTTTTGTATACTAAATATCAAAAATATAGCTACAATGATGATCATAACACCTATGAACAGGGAGTTTCTGCTTCTTTCTTTTTTGAAACCTTTGGATAGATCATTGATTTTTATTTCCAATTTTTGTTTTTCCAGGAGTGTTGCTTGTTTTTCTTTGTTGTATTCTGGTAATGCTATCATACTACTCAATTTGGTTTCAAGCTCGCCGAGTCTTTGTTGGAGCATAAATATGATTTTGTTTTTGTCTTCTACTAATCTGTCTTTTTCACCCAAGACGGAGAAAAACTTTTCAAATTTGTTGTCTATGAGGGTTTCCAGACCAGTGTTTTGATTGTTTTTGGTGCTGATGATCTCTGAATTGACTTCTTGATGTAAGATAGAGAAGTCTTTTTGAAGTTTGGTGACTTCATCATAGGAGAGAAGAATTTTGTTTGCTACTCTCTTGTATGAAAGTTTGCCAGCTCTGATGTATCTGTCTACGGTCCTGGTGGAGACATTTAGCATTTGTGCGGCATTGGTCCTTGTCAAATTGAACTTTTTTTCCATTGTTTGTTTCATGAGGGTTATAAATCGATTCAGCCGCTGTCTATTTTGTCTTGTACATCGTTGATTCGTGATTGAACGAGAAGTGTGATACATGCACCTTCAATAATTCATAGTGCTATGAGTATTGGGAAGACACCTGTGAAGGTTTTGTAGCTCCCAAAAAACATCATTTGAATGCCTCGTGCGACATTTTCAAAATAGATGATTGCTATCAATGAAAATGTAATCACTGCACCCGCCAGATAGAGTTTTTTCATTAGTCTAGTATTTTTGTAAAAAAGCTCGCTATGCTGAGTAATATGCTCAAGAGGATGATTTGTATGATAGTCCCCAATTCAATGATGATACCTATGTTGATCAATTGTATCACGAGTGCAAAGAAGTAGAGAAGAATGATATTGATTACCAGTGAGCTTAGTCATAAGGTGAGTAACGATAATGGAGCTGTTGCCAATTTTAACATTTTGTTGATTGTGTTGTTGATGATCCAAAAGATCGCTCAAAGGATGATTAACACCATCATATTGCTATATGCTGATGTGTTGATAATTTGGAGTCATAGTTGAGGCAGTGATGTATTGATGACATGGAAGATGAATGCATATAATGCTGTGCCTAGAACTAGTTTTATTATCATCGTTTTTGGTAGTTAAAGTTGTTAACTATGAGATGTACTATAGGAAACTGTCTACTTATGTCAATAAAAATACAGAGATATTGCTTCATAAATTTTCATATTGAGTTGCTCCTCTTCTTTTGTGACTAGCTTGTAGTAAGGTTTGATTATGTTTTTGATTATAAATCAATGATGAGATCTTCAAATGTGTCGTGTTGTCCATCCTGTCTGTAGTGATGTATTGCATTTCTGGTTGCCAAAAGTGCTATGACTGCTGCTCTGGATCTTCTGGGTGATACGATAAAGTCGTTTTGTTTGATGGTTTCATATTTTCGTGTGAGGATATCGTCACATTTTTGATTGACGATGATTTCAGCTGTAAAACTTGCTGCTGCAGACGTGATCATACTAGTATTGCCTGTGAATGAATACTCGATGATAGTATCTTTTTGGGAGTCAATCAGCAAATAAACTGTGATGTCATCACCACAGACACTATTTCCTTCCTCTTGTTTGATGGTGAAATTTTCAAGTGCTTTGTTGTGATGAGGATTGCTATAATAATGGAGAATGAGTTCATTGCTTTCATCATCTCATGGATGAGATTGTGTTTTCATGATATTTTGGACGAATAATGGAATGATTTATTGCATACTGATAGTTGCACTGACGATCTCTGAAATTTCTTGTGTGATGATGCCTTGGCGAGCTTTGTTGAAGCTCAATGTGAGTGATTTGATGAGTGAGTTTGAATTGTCTGTGGCATTTTTCATTGCAATCATACGAGATGCTAGTTCTCCTGTTTTGTTTTGTAAGATGGTGTCGTAGGTGATTTGTTGTATGATCATCTTTTGTAAATATTTTTTGCATTCTTCGTCACTTGGTTCGAGTGTGAGATCTCCATGTTCCAATTTCTTTTTACTTTCATCATCTGCTCGGTTTTCGTCGATTGTTTCCAAAAATTGATTGAAAGCTTGTTGGGTGAGAGGGAATATATTGAGCAAGGTTGGGATTTGCAGTATTGAATTTTGAAAATAATTGAATCAGATTTTAATTTCTTTGTAATGATGGTTTTCGAGTGACTGGGCAAGGAGTGTGTAAATAGCTTTGATGTCTTGTTCTGTGAAGTTGTCTTTGAGATTGAGCTTTCCAATGATGTTGAAGTTGTTCCTTGCGAAGAACTCTATTGACTTTTTGCCAATGCAGTAGATATCTGTATGCTCTCTTTGTGAGGCATAGTCTATATATATTTTTTTGAAGAGTTTGCTGTTGAGTGCACCACATAGTCATTTTTCTGAAGATACTACGATGATGAGATTTTTGCTTGTTTGGATATTTTTGTCTGTTTGGAAAATATCAATTTTATTATTGATCAAATAGAGTGTTTTGAGAAATGCTTGTGTAAAATGTTTGTAGTTTTCAGTAATTTTTTTAACTTTTTTTAGTTTGATTGTAGAGACAATCTCCAATGCCTTGGTGATTTGTTCGATGTTTTTGACTGTCTTGATTTTGCCTCTGATGGCTTTTAGATTACTCATATTTTGTTTGACAATATAGATAAACTGGTAACCATTGATGGTGGTTACTGGAGGAAGTGTAATAAATTGGTCATTGAATGCAATAAGTTGTGATTATCTCTCCATTCTGAGAAAAAGATGTTCTGTGAGGCATTTTAGTAGTGTGATGGTTTTCCTTGTCAATTCCATGAATGATTTGATAGCTATGATTTCGAATTGTTCTATTTTTCCTGCTATTTCTTTGATGACGATCAGAAATTTGTTTGAGCTCACTTCCAAGATAACTTCAAAAACTGATTTTTTGATTTCCCTAAACTCTGCCCTCACGGTGCTTGTTTGCATGTGTTTGTGCGTATAGCTGTTGGCTTGAAACAATTGCAATTGTTGCATTTTGGATGGGGTAAAAACAAGTAAAGGATTGTCATTGATAGTAATGTATATTTTTGGAGAGGATATTCAATGGGAGAAATGATATTATTTTATGGGAAACTTCCCATTGATTTTTGTGGTAGTATAGTTATTTTTCTTGTAGTTTCATCTCCTATTATTCGTGCAATGGTAAAGTCATTTTTGGAATCTTTGGTGAATAAGGTTCTCATGTATAAGTGAAAATTGATCACTATGGATACTATCAAATCTCAATGTAAAATGATTTTGTGATCATGATACAACTCACAAAAGGTTTACAAAATGATTTATCATCTCAAAAATAAATGATATTTGATAGGATTGAAAAAAGATATTTTTTTTGTGAAAGGACCAGATTTCCTCATCAGTGATAATGATATTGTTGATAAGTTTTATTGGCTCTTGGTGAAAAAGCATTGTTCTAGCTATGTGATGGGGAAATGGTATATCGGTGGTCTCAAGGCATTGGAATTGCATACGATGAATTTTTCTTGTCCCGATGATATTTTGATTGTGAATGAGCATAAACAATCAACAGAGGTCGTTTTGTTTGATAAAAAATTGTTATGCAAAAAATATAGTATGAAAGGTCGTAATCTTTTTTCATCTTTTTATCGTCAAAGTGAGAGGATCAAGATTGCCAATAATGTTTTTTATATAGCCAATTTGGAATTATCCTTGTTGGAAAGTCTTTATAGCCCTGATGTACTTTCGTGGGGTTATTGTCATGATTTGATAAGAAAATTGGTGAGAAAGCAATGATTGCATTTGAGGTTGGAAATACTTGCTCATATCGTCGCATTGGGCAAACATCATACAAGTATCAATAGATTGTATGATATAGCTCGTTCGAGTAATCCACAGTTTGCTCAAGATTTACTTACGGTAATCAAAAAACATAGTTTTGTGATGAGTTAGTCGGGAGAGCTGGTTGTAGGTTTTTTGTAGATGAAAACCTTTGGTTTTCATGCATAGTCCTCCACTACTCTGCTTGGTTTTCGGGTCTGAGGAAAGGGAAATGTATTGACGATGATCTTTGCATCAACTTTCATATTGTTTTGCAATCGTGGCATCAATTTTTCCATCATTGATGGGAAAAGATAACAGTATATGATATCAAAGTTTTTGATATCTTGGTGAAAAAAATCTCATTGGTGTAATTTGATGTATGGATATCACAGAATCTTGTTTTTTTGTTTTCATCGTTTGATAGCATATGTATGAAGGTCATATCCTGTCAAGTGTTGACTTTTTGTCCATTTGGCAAAAAATCTTAATGCTTTGCCATCTCCACAGCCTAAATCACACATTGAAGCATGGGGTTGGATCTTGATGTATTTTTTGATTAGTTTGAGATCTCTGTTGAATGAACCGACATAGGGTGTATGACACAGTGTGTGTACTTTGTAGGTGTGAACAAAGTATGTGACAATCCCCCACATCATATATCATAGGAGAATAGTCAAAAGAGATGCGATGATGAGTAATCGTGGCATTGAATCTTGCTCAAAAAATTAAGATGGAATGTTGGTGGAGAGATGTTTTATTTTCCTATATATTGTTTTCCTCCCATATGGGGTATGAGAACTTGTGGGATTTTGATGGTTCCGTCAGCTTGTTGATTGTTTTCCATGATGGCAATAAGGATCCTGGGGAATGCAAAAGCTGTAGCATCGTTCATATGAACATATTCTCTTTCACCGTTTTCTCTTTGGACTTTGATGTTGAGGCGACGAGCTTGGTAATCGGTCATATAATCGGAAGTGTGAGTTTCTCTATATTGAGCTTGGCCAGACATATAGCAGTTGATATCAAATTGTCTATAATCATTGGATCACATATCTCCTGTGCAAATGGCTATGAGTTGATAGGGAATTTCGAGTTGTTGGACGAGGTATTGTTGTATGGCGATGATGAAGTTTTGTTCTTCTAGGCCTTGTTCTTTGGTGCTAAAAGTTTCCATTTCTATTTTGTCAAATTGATGATTTCTGAAAATTCACCTTGTATCTTTGCCATAGGTTCAAGCTTCTCTCCTGAGACAGACGGTATAGGCAACATATCTCAAAGGTAGTTGTGGTTCATCCAACATGTCATTCATATGGATGGGTCAGAGACTGTGTTCAGCACTGCCTATAAACATAAAACTATCTTCTTCGATACAGTATCTATCATCTTTGGGATGAAGTCTTCCCATTTTGTTTGCAGTATCTTGATTGATGATGATTGGTGGAATAGTAATGATGAATGGCTTGGAAGATACCTTTAGTTTGTTTTGATCGATGATCTTTTGTAATGTTTGTTGATTGGTGAGAATGTCAAATGTATATTGCATGATAGCAAATTGTAGTTGGGCAAGATCGCCTTTGAGATAATAAAATCTTGATCAGGTGACTTGGGTTGCTTTTTCTTTGTCTAGCATCGAGAGGTTTTCTCCAAGTGTTTGATGATCTTTGATTTCAAAGTCAAACTGTGGTATTTGACCATATTCAGATGAAACTACATTTTCAGATTCATCTTTCCCCTTGGGAACATCAGGATGAATAAAATTTGGGAGCTGAAGTAATTTTTCTTCAAGTGTTTGTTTGACAGATTCGGCTTGTTGTGTTTTTTGTTGAATAGTTGTTTTGAGTTGGCTAGCAAGTTGAATATTACGATCATCTCATGCTTGTTTTTGTTGATGTTTGAGTTGATCTATTTCATATTGCAATGATTTCCTTTCGTCGTCGAGTTTGATGATATCATCAATATTGATTTGTTTGTTTTTGAGTGTACATGCTTGTTGTAGTTCATCTTTGCGGAGACGAATATCTTGTATGTCCAACATGGAATGAGAATGAAAAAATAAAATATGATAAATGGAAGGTGAAAAAAGATACGGAATGGTTATGATATGTAGTATATAGAGTTTTTAGTTATTTATTGCAAGAAAGTATGGAATTATCCAGAGAACTTATTTTGTGAGTGATGATATGATTGGTGATTTGATATATTGTTTTCAAACTCTATTGATTGCGTGAAATTCATTGGCATCGCAAAGATGCGGTAGATCGTGCGAAATCTGTGATTGTGTGACATGCGTCAGAAAATATTGCTCCTTTGTTGCCATCATTTCCCTTTCACCACAAGGATTGTGTTTTTTTGGGGAAGGGTGTGGATTATGTTGTGTTTGATGGTTTGTATGAATGAAATCTTCGTGGGATTGTGTTTCTTGAAGTCAAAACAGGGAATAGCAAATTGAATAAAAATGAAAAAATGATCAAGGATGTTTTGCTTGACGGTTATGTTGGGTATGAGGTGTATAGGATATAAAAGCTTGTGTGGCGTTTATTGTGTGGAGTTGTATTTTCTTTGCTATATTAAAGTTCATTGATGAATGTATTGATTGATTCGAAGTCCAGTGGATTGGAGATGATGAAGAGTTCTTGGGTGGTGGATCAATATTTCATCAGGCATTTGAGGCCAGAAGTGGTGGGATAGGAGATAGTAATTTGAGCTTTTTTGTTTCCTTTGAGGTGTCTTGATGAAGTGGTGTTGGTGATCATACCTGGTATGATTCTTTGGATTTGTGGTAGTGAGGCAATAGCGTTGAGCATCGTATGGAAATTTTTGAGGACATGATGGGTGGTTTTGATTTTGGGATTGAGAGACATGACTTGTTTTTTTATTGAACAAAGTGCAGATAGACGCTATCATATTTTTTGACATCGATGATGGTTTTGGATGTTCCATCATCTAAGATAATTTGTCCATTGTCTCCTGTTTGGCCACCAGATTCTGCATAGAAAGGAGTGCTATCAAAAATCATAATATATTGCCCGTCAAGTTCGAATTGCTTCAAAATAGTAGGATCGGTTTGTTCTCGTTGATCGTATCAGATAAATTTGGTTGGGGAAATATTTTGGAGATATTTTGCTCGATCTGTATCTCTTGAAAATTTATTGGCAGTGGCATTACGAGAACGATCTTTTGCTTGTTCCAATGATGATTCAAATCCCAGATGGTCGACTTGATATCATTGTTGTTGAGCTATTTCAATGGTAAGATCGAGTGGAAACCCGAAAGTATCATAGAGGAGAAATGCTTCTTGGCCTGTAATACTATTGTCTAGATTTTGTGCATGAGGATGTAGTTGTAGTGCAATGGTGAGTGATGTTGGTGATTTGCTACGAATGATTTCATTGAGTTTTTTTTCACCGCGTTCAAGCGTTTTTTGAAATTGAGTGATCTCGTCGATAAAAATTTTGACAATATTTTTTTGTTTGTTGTGAAGCATTTCATATGTTTTTTCATATTTCTTGATGGTTGCGTTGACTGTTTGCTTGATCCAGTCAGCAGTGGAACGAGGATCTTTGGTCAATACTATATAGTGATAGTACATCCTTCTGATCAGTCTTCTCACGACGTAGCCTCTCGATTCGTTGCTTGGTACGACTCATTGCGCTATGAGGAAAGTTGTCGATCTAATGTGGTCAGCGATGATACGATATGATTTGGTGATGTCAGCTTGTTGTTTTTGCATCTCAATGTTGAGAGATTGTTTTTTGTTGTAAGGTGGGTAGGGGGAGGTCGCAAAGTTTTCAATTGACCTGATAATGGGTTCAAAAAGATCAGTTTCAAATATACTGTCTGCTTGTTGCATGACCATGACAAGCCTTTCGAAGCCCATCCCTGTATCGACATTTTGTTGTGATAGTTTGGTGATGCCTCCTTGATCGTTTTTGTAAAATTCCATGAATACATTGTTGCCTATTTCTAGGTATCTATCATTTTGACCTATATTCCAATCTGCTGGTCCAAACTGCTCTCCTCTATCAAAATGAGGTTCGGCACATGGTCCACAGGGTCATATACTTCCGGCAGGTCATCGAAAATTGTCACATTTTTGATTGTGACACATAGGAATAGCTTTGATTTTGTGTGCTGGTATGCCCAATGCGATGAGGGTGTCTTTGGCAATATTGTCTAGTGGGATGATGTCTTGTCTATGGTGTGTATATCCACCAAATATGCCATAGCCCAAGTTTTCCAATGGAATACCAAGCCAGTTTGTGAGGAATTCGATGGTCCATTCAAGAGCTTCTTTTTTGAAATAATCACCCAAGGATCGATGGCCCATCATTTCAAACAAGCTGAGGTGTCTTTCGTCTCCTATTTCTTCTATATCAACTGTCCTGACGCAGGGTTGAATATTGTAGAGTCTGGTACCATCAGGATGTGGTTTGCCAGAAAGATAGGGAACGAGTTGTTGCATTCAGGCAACATTGAAAATGACTGTTTTGTCCTCATCTGCTGCGATGAGTGACACTGGTTTGACTAATTTGTGTTGTTTGGATTCTCGAAAGTCACTCCGTTTGTCACGAATATTTTCAGAACTCAAGGTCATGAAGTGGGATAAAACAAAATGAAACCATAGAGATATTTAATGTTTACATTCGATTGTAGTTTGGTCTTTTGCAGTAGTATTAATCAAAAGGTGGTTTAATTCCCCGAAGCTTGCTTCGGAAACAAAGGGAAGTCCA